>Ga0207044_1018_pt2 | contig 49432 bp, 42 predicted proteins | sample Alteio_BWMinCont_68_FD_153300 | JGI IMG/M metagenome (GOLD analysis project Ga0207044, IMG submission 153300) | Enriched cells from forest soil in Barre Woods Harvard Forest LTER site, Petersham, Massachusetts, United States -... | ecosystem: Environmental > Terrestrial > Soil > Temperate forest >... | reverse complement strand
GTGGCACTGCAGACGGCGACTCCAGGCTTTTCGCGGGAGATGGCGCAGAAGTCGCTGAATCCCTCCAGTCAGGAAGGTTCGAGCCAGTGGTGGTTCGGCGCGCAGCATTTGTATCAGGTCTTTCTTAAGCCAATCTATGCGGGTCCCGCGGCGGAGAACAGGCTGTTGGGATTCCTGGTAATCGGGTACGAAATTGACGATTCGGTGGCGGCGCATATAAGCCGGATCGCTGCCAGCCAGGTGGCGTTTTACTACGGCGAAACAATCGTGAGGAGTACGCTGGATCCCACGCGTGAAGCTGAGCTTTCGCGGCATCCGATCATACCCTCCGCTCCCGGAATTCCAGAACCGGAACAAGTGCAACTAGGAGATGAACGCTTCCTGGCGACTTCGTTGGAGCTGGCCGCCGACAAAGAACCTGCGGTTCGCTTGGTTGTTCTCAAATCCTACGATCAGGCCACCGCTTTTCTCGACAGTCTGAATCGCTTGCTGCTGGCACTGGGACTGGCTGCTGTCCTTGGCGGGAGCGCGCTGGTCTTCTTCATATCGCACACCTTTACCCGGCCTTTAGGAAACTTGGTGGCGGGCGTGCGCGCTTTGGGAAGAGGGGACTTCCACTATCAACTGGACGCTCGAGGCGGCGATGAAGTTGCCGAAGTTACTCGCGCATTCAACCGAATGCGAGACAGTCTTCTCAAGACGCAGCAGGAGTTGATCGATGCGGAACGGCTGGCGACGATCGGGCGAATGGCCAGCTCGGTCTCGCATGACCTGCGACATTCGCTCGCGGCCATCGTCGCGAATGCTGAATTTTTGTGCGAGAGCCGCTTGTCGACCGATCAACGAGAAGAGCTGTACCAGGAAATTCGGATCGCGGTAAATCAAATGACGGAACTGATCGATTCCTTGCTCGAGTTTTCGCGAACCCGGGAATCTTTGCGGCGGACTTACGGAAGCGTCAAGGAGTCTGTCGATCGGGTAGTACAGGCCGTGCGTACGCATCCGCGGTTCCACACGGCGAGGGTTACGGTTCGTCAGGAGGGCAACAGCACAGGCTGGTTCGATACCAGGAAGCTTGAGCGCGCGCTTTACAACCTGCTCTTGAATGCGTGTGAGGCGATCCCGGGAGAAGGTGGGGAAATCAACGTCGACTTGCGTGAAGTTCCGGGGAGACTGGAAATTCGGTTGACGGACAATGGCCGCGGCATTCCTGAGTCCATTCGTGGAAACCTGTTCGAGCCCTTCATCAGCTACGGCAAGGAAAATGGAACTGGACTGGGTTTGACGGTGGTGCAGAAGATTATTCAGGATCACGGAGGAGATGTCACATTAGAAAAGACATCCGAGGAAGGGACGGTTTTCCGCATCAGTCTGCCCATCGTGTCGTCGGCGAGCACGGATAGTGGGGGCGAGGGAAAACCGGAGATCCCACCGCTGGCCCGAGCAAAAAGGGCGGAGTCGGAGTAAGATTTCCCGTCGGTAAGCGAGTGCGCCACCTAGTCCAAGCGGTTTCGCGGCTCGCTCGACATCGTTCACGGACTTCCACAGTCTTCTTCGGGAGGGCGATTTGTGAAGCAAGGGAAAAGTTTGCCTGATTGGATGCGAAGATCATGTTTGGCCGGAGTACTTCTGTTGCTGGGCAGCGTGTCTGGATGGTCGCAGGAATCAAGCTCAGCCGCGGCATCGTCGCAGAACGATTCAACTGCGGCCGCGATTCATGAACTTCAACAAGAAGTCAAAGAACTGCGATCGGCGATGGTCGAGATGCGATCGGAAACGGAGCAATATCGGGCCGAGAATGCAGCGCTGCGGCGCGAGTTGCACGGTGCTCGCAGCCCATCGGAAGCCGTTCTGCGGTCGCCGCAGAACTCGTATCCATCGACGGCGCCGGCCGATTCAGATCCTCCGGCGGCGCAGGCAGCTCCCGCAAAAGCGGATCAGACGGCGTCTCTGGAAACCCGTGTGGGGGCGCTCGAAGAGTCGACGCAACTGACTAACAGCAAGGTCGACGATCAGTATCAGACCAAGGTTGAGAGCGCTTCCAAATACCGCCTTCGGCTGTCCGGGATTGTCCTCTTGAACCTTTTTAACAGTCATGGGCAGACGGACAATCTGGATGTTCCGAGTTATGTGACTGGCCCGAGCACGGGTACGGGAAGTTTTGGAGCAACCATGCGGCAGTCGGAAATCGGGCTGGAAGTGTTCGGCCCTACCTTGGCGGGCGCGAAGACATCCGGCAGCCTGCAGGCTGACTTTTCCGGGGGATTTCCCAGCACATGGAATGGAGTCGACTCCGGCATTTTCCGGTTGCGTACGGCGAGCGCGCGAATGGATTGGACCAACACCTCGGTCGTCGTGGGTCAGGACAACGCATTCTTTTCTCCACTATCGCCGACGTCTTTCGCGTCGCTTGCGGTCCCTGCGCTTAACTACGCGGGCAATCTGTGGGCGTGGACGCCGCAGGTGCGACTGGAGCACCGCTTCCAACTTTCCGAGGATCAGAGCATCACGATCCAAGGCGGAATTCTCGACAATCTGGTTGGAGAGTTTCCGGCAAACTCGTACTTTCGCCAGCCTGGACCAGGAGAACTTTCTCGTCAGCCAGCGTACGCGCTGCGGACGGCGTGGACGAGCAGCTTCCGTGGTCAACCTATAACCTTCGGTGCGGCCGGCTACTACAGCCGTCAGGATTGGTCGAGCGAGCACTACGTCGATGGCTGGGCTGGCATGGTCGATTGGCAGATCCCATTGGCGTCACGACTGCTTTTCACAGGCGAGTTTTATCGCGGGCGGGCGATTGGCGGAATTGGCGGCGACATTAGCCAGAGTGTGGTATACGACGGCAACCCCAGTCTTCCCACCACGGCAGTGCGTGGGCTGGATACAATTGGCGGATGGTCGCAGTTGAAATTCAAGGCCACGAACACACTGGAATTTAATGCTGCAGTTGGACTGGACAATCCGACAGCTGCGGAAGTGCGAGGGGCGGCGGTGAGTCAGACTTACTTGTTCAGCCCCTTGTTTGTTCAGAATCGCGGAGCTCTGGTGAACTTTGTCTTTCGTCCGCGCTCGAGCCTGCTGTTTTCCGGGGAATATGGGCGCTTACGAACGTCGCAACTCTACGATGTGAGCAATAGCGCCGATCAGATCAGTTTGATTATGGGTATTTTGTTTTGATCAAGAAAACCGCAACTGTTTCCTGTCTGTGCGTGCTGACGATTTTCAGCGCTTTGGCCTGCGCACAGGCGGTTACAGTGACGGCAGATGTAGCCTTGGTCAGCGGTAGCAAAAAAAGTAAAGCACGCAGAGCGAGTAACGTTGTGCTGTGGCTTACTCCGGTCGGGAGTGCGCCGGCTCCCAATGTGCCCGCGATCCCGGCGTCCAATCTCCCGAGGCTGGTTCAACGGAATAAAAGTTTTGAGCCTCACGTTCTAGTGGTGCCGGTTGGTTCGGTGGTGGAGTTCCCAAACCGGGATCCGTTTTTCCACAATGTATTTTCACTTTTCGAAGGCAAGCGATTTGATCTCGGTCTTTATGAGGCTGGGACCACGCGCAATGTTGTTTTTGACAAGCCTGGAATTTCCTACATTTTCTGCAACATCCATTCGGAAATGAGCGCTGTGGTAATTGCGGTGAGCAGCCCGTACTACGGCATTTCAGACCAACACGGCCGCGTGACGATCGCAAATGTGCCCTCGGGCCGTTACACGCTTCGCATCTGGTACGAGGAGACTCTGCCGGAAGAGTTGAATAACCTGACTCGGGAGGTCACCATTTCCGAGGACGCGGCAAATCTGGGAGCCATGCGTCTGCCAGCCACGAATATGCCGCAAGGTCACGAAAATATGTACGGACACGACTACCCACCCCCGCTTCCCGATAGTCCGACCTATGAACGACACTGAGCAACTACGTAAACAAAAAATGACAATTTCGTGATGCCGCTTTGACAATTGCCACCGCGCGTCACACTAGCATGTTGGAAACGCGAATGGGCGATCCGCTGCTGGCCCATTCTCGGCGGAGAACCCGGGTCTTCCAATATCGTTTCCTCAGCAACTTGAGCGAGCCGAGGTCGTCGATGCTCGCTTCAGACCAATTTCCTTTCTAATCCCGAGTGCAATCGAGAGGTCTTGAGCGCGAGTGTGCGACCGTCGGTCATGGAAGATTGAGCGCAGTGAGCCAAGACGCGCCGATGCCCGAAGAATGTAGTTGAATTTCCGACCACTATTGGATAAAGTGCCATGACTTGAGGTCAAACTGTGAGTGGCATCAGCAGCAGCCTTATTTCTCCGCCGCGATATCGAAACCTGCCTCCGCGCCCTCGCTCAGAAGACAAGCGAGCCAAGATCATCGACGCTGCCATGCGCCATTTCGCCGAGCAGGGTTACCACGCCGCGCGAGTCGGGGATATTGCGACTGGCCTGGGCATAGCCAAGGGCTCGATCTTCCAGCACTTCGGCAGCAAGGACGGCTTGTTTTTCGAGGCCTACAAGAAGGCGGTTTATTCCTTTGCTCCCTATTTGAAAGTGCCAGCCGAAGTGCGCGAGCTTGGCTTCTTCGGGGTGCTGCACTACTGGCTGGTGCGGACCGAGCACATGGTGCGCGAGGACTGGATTCCTTATCGCGTCTATCTGCTCGGACAATACGGGACGGATTTGGTCCTGAGGCGAGAGATTAACCGCTTTCTAATCGCTGAAGACCCCTATGGACGTGTGGACTTCGTGCGCTTTGGCCTCGAACGCGGTGAACTCCGCCGCGACTTGGATATCGAGATGGTTGTGTCCATTCTCGATTGGGTGGTTGAACGATTTCAGGACGCTCTGCTGATCGAGGAACTAGATCCCGGACTGTTCCGCCGTCAGGGCGATTTGTCGGAGAAGAAAGAAGCACGCATCGCTCAGTTCCTGGATGTGTTGCAAAGAGCGGTCGGAGTGGAACCTAAAGAAAAAACCAAGAGCTCCGTCCAAACGGCATGATCTTTCTTCTCGCTGGACGACCATGATTCCGCAAAGCACAATCCAACGCGTTCTCGCTAGCTACGACGCAGACGCGAGCCTCGCAGATGCGTCGACTATCCCGTCTTCTTGGTATGTGGATTCACGTATCGCTGAACTCGAAACCTGTGCCGTCTTCAGCAAAACCTGGCAAATGGTAGGGCGGGTTGAGCAAGTCGAGAAGCCTGGTCAATTTGTCACCGCAAGCGTGGCGGGAGAACCGATCGTCGTGGTGCGCGGGAACGATGGCGTCCTGCGAGGCTTCTACAACGTGTGCCGTCACCATGCGGCCGCCGTTGTCACCGAACCTTGCGGACAGGCTTCCATTTTGCATTGTCCTTATCACGGTTGGAACTATGGGCTGGATGGTTCGCTGAAAGGAATGCCGGAGTTCGACGGCGTAAAGAATTTCGAGCGCTCGGAGAATGGCTTGGTCCCGGTGAAGGCCGAGACTTGGGAAAAGTTCGTGTTCGTAAATCTCGACCCGAAAGCGGTTCGGTTGCGTGATTTTCTTGGCGGGTTAGTGCAGCGAGTGGCGCCTCTTGGTGTGAGCAAGTTGCATTACTTCGATAGTCGCGCTTATGTCATTCATTGCAACTGGAAAGTTTTTGTCGACAATTTTCTCGATGGCGGATATCACGTCCCTCATCTGCACAAGGGGCTGAGCTCAGTGCTCGATTACAAGGAATACACCATCGAGAACGAAGACCGGTATTGTCTGCAATCGAGCCCGATGGTGGCTTCGAACGAGGATGCCGCGACCGGAGCGACGCGCAAAGGCGATCGTGCATGGTATTTCTGGCAGTATCCGAACCTGATGATTAATTGCTACGAAGGCTACATGGATACGAACTTGGTGTTGCCGGTGGACACTGATCACTGCCGCGTGATTTTCGATTTCTATTTTGCCGACGTGAGCGAGGCGCATCGCGAATACAATCAGCAGAGCGTGGCTGTTGGTCTACGAGTTCAGGACGAGGATTTGGGAATCTGCGAAGCTGTACAGCGGGGGTTGAAATCGCGCGCCTATGGTGCGGGGAGGCTTTCCGTGCGGCGTGAGGCCGGTGAGCATTTGTTTCATCGGCTGCTGGCAGCCGATCTGAAAGCTGGACTCAGAGAAAAGGCTGCAGCGGCGGATTAAGGCTGACAGTGGTCCTATTGGTGGTCGCGGAGAATGGTTTCCTGCCAAGTTTTCGTCTTGACCATCTGACCGTCTTTCAATAGTTCTCGCGTGTATTTGTAATAGAAATTCCTTTGGTCCGTGGTCACTGACAAATGTCCCTGCCATGTCAACACGCGGCCTTTCAACTCGAAAACGCTTTTCGCTTCGCCTTGAACCGCACTGATCTCCGGGTGCGCGTCGTCGGCATCGTAGGTTAGATTTTCATCGTCGGTCTCTTTGCCCCACGGATAAGTGGTTTCTGTCTTTCCATGCCAATGGACTGTGGTTTTGTGATTGACTTCGTCTCGAGTAGTTGTCCAGTCGCCGGGGAAAAGTTCGCCGGTGCTTTGAATGTCGTTGCGTTCCTCTGAGGGTTGCGGCGGTTGAAATGCCGGAGGAGAAATGCCATGCACCGGAACCACGGGGAGAACCAAACGTGATGCGTCGTTCGCACCAAGTTCCAGCGATGTGGTCATCGAATATGGCGTGGGCAAAACCATGGGCCACAACGCATTCGAAATTGCGATGCGGATGCGATGGCCCTTGGGAAACACCCACGAGGTCAAGTGCATTTCAATGTCAAGTGGGTACACTTTGCCGGGTTCGAGATCGCGCGGCTCGCTCATCGACTCGCGTTGCGCGCCGTTTAATCCAGCGCCGGTGATCTGGGTAACTGTTCCGTCGGGCGCCACGTCGGAGAGTCTGGCAAACCAATCAGCCAAAGGCTCGCTGGCCGAGGCCCGCAAAAGGGCGTGGGGTCTGCCGAGGATTGCTACTTCGTTTTGCAGTGGTGCCGAATCATAGACGAGGCTGAAGGCATCGACCGGGCGCGGATCGGTTAGTAATTCGCCCCACCAGAAACCGGATTCGACTCCAATCGACGGAACGTACTTGAGTTGATGAACGTCCTTCGCGGCGATAGAGTCCGCTAGCGTGTGGTTGGGTTGCAGGAACACTGTTGTCGGTTTGACGTCGCGCGGGGGCCACCCTTCTTCGCGGCGCCATTCGCCGGGTACAGCTTCAAGATTCGGGTCGGGGGGATGCCAGTGCTGCATGTAAATCACGAGCTTCGGATCTTGCAATACGCCCGTGTCGTGGCCTTTGAGCCAATAATCCCACCAACGCACGGCTTCATCGCGCCATTCGATTCGTGGGCCGAAGTCAGCGTTGTCGGGAAAGCTATGGTTCCATGGTCCGACGATGGCTTTAATGGGCGCCCTGGTTTGGGCGAGCATGGCCGGAATGCTGTCGCGATAACCATCCTGCAAGCCGCCAATCAGAAAGCAGGGAATTGTAATCTCACTCAACGGACGAACCGGGCTACGCCAGAACGGCCCGTCGCGCTGGTGCTTCAGGTAGAGCAAAGACCAAGGTGCGGCTTCGAAGCGAGGTCCCAGAACTTTCTCGTCGAGCGTGTAGTCAGGCGCGCCGGTCATGCCCGGCGCCATATCCATATTCAGTTCGAACTCATCGATATGGGCCATGCCATCGATAAAGTGAATATCGTCATGAAACAAGTCGGCCGTTGCATCCGCAGCGAGAATCGCTTTTAGCTCCGGAGCATGAAGCATGGCCATCTGCAGGGAATTGAAACCACTCCAGGAAATGCCCATCATTCCGACATTGCCGTTCGACCACGGCTGGCGGGCGAGCCAGGAAATTATCTGCAAACCGTCGGCCTGTTCCTGTTGGGAATACTCGCGGTCGGTGGGAACTCCTTCGCTCGTGCCGAAGCCGCGGATGTCGACGCGAGCGCCGACGTAGCCGCGGCGCGCGAAGTAAGTGAAGATCCCGTAGTCCCGCGCGGCCATGGCGTCATCTTTTCGGTAGGGATGGTATTCGAGGATCGCGGGGAATTTCTCATTCGGTTTCGCGCCGTCCGGCGTATATAGAGTGGCGGACAGGCGTACACCATCCTTCATGGGGATACAGACGTTTTCCATTCGAACCTTGTAGGCGGGTGCTGAGGGAGGCTCAACGGCCAAGGCAGGCACGGCAATCGCGGCAGCAAATAAGACTGCAAACGCAATCCGTTGGATCATATTTTGATCACGCCGTCCCGAAGGGATTCTCCAACGACGGACTCTGTGGCGTAAACAACTCCGCGCCGTTTTCGGTGATGTGCATGTCGTCCTCCAGACGAATGCCGAACTCGCCCGGAATGTAGATTCCTGGCTCATCACTGAACGTCATGTTCGCGGCCATGGGAGTGGCGTTTCCGCGCACCAGATAAGGCCATTCGTGGCCGTCCATGCCGATGCCGTGTCCCAGACGGTGAGCGAAGTATTTGTAGTCCGGTCCATAACCGGCGTCGGTAATCACTTTTCGTGCGGCCGCATCCACGGCTTGGCACTCCAAACCCGGTCGAGCCGTCTTCAACGCGGCCGTTTGCGCTCGATGCACTACGTCAAATACTTTTTTCATCTTGTCGGATGCCTTGCCCAAGATGAACGTGCGCGTGATGTCAGACTGGTAGCCCTCGACGGTGCAGCCATCGTCCACCATCACGATTAAGCCTTCACGAATTACTTGGGGCGTTGCGGAACCGTGCGGGTTGGCAGAATACTCTCCGACTTGCACGCTGGCTTCTCCGGGGAAACCCAGCTGCGTGTAAGCCTGGGCGATCAGCTCTGAGACATCACTCTGCGTCATACCTTCTCTCAGAGCGAGGTAAGTGGCCTCGTAGGCGGCTAGCGTAGCTTTGTTCGCGAGCTGCATCAATGCGATCTCGTGATCGCTCTTCACCATGCGGCAACCAGCAGTGATCGGCGTGCCGCTAACGATATTTACTTGCGGCGCCGCGTTGGCAATTCCGTTGGTGAAAAGGAAGCGAACGGTTTCCTCCATGCCCAGTTTCCCAGTGGAAATCCGGCGATCTCTTAACCCTTGCGCTAAACGCTGATACGGGTTGTCATCTTCCTGCCAGGTGCGGATGTCCGCCTGCTTACTGCCGGGAGCGGCCGCGATTTGTTCACGCGCACGTCCTTCTTCAAACGCCGGACACACATAAAACGCCGCACCTTTCGCGGGCAGCACCATCGCGAACAGCCGCTCCCCACCCCACCAGCGGATGCCGGTGAAATAATCGAGCGAAGTCCCTTCCATCATCAGCAGTGCGTCGATGTGGTTGGCCCCCATCAGACGGCGCGCCTTTTCCTGGCGCTCGCTTCGTTCCTCCAACGTAATGGGTATCGCCTGGTCCTTCATCGACTTCAGCGCGGAGATCGACGGGGGCAACGCCGAGTGCGACTCTTCCACGCCCCCCCGCGCGAATGAACTCACTCCTAGTGCTGCGCCGGACATCGAGCTCAGTTGCACAAAATGGCGTCGCGAAATCATTCATCCTCCACAAAACCTGGTAAGCGGGACATTATAGTGGTTGGATCACATTCTGCGCCTATGGCGAGAAAAGCGAGTCAATTCCAGCTTTCGTCCTAGAATGGCCGAATGGAAGTTAGATTCCAATGCGCAGGTTGCGGCCAGTCTAACGAGACGATAGTGGACGAGTCGGCCGGCCGCCGGCAGTCTTATGTCGAAGATTGTCAGGTTTGCTGCAAGCCGAACTTGCATCGTATCGAGTATGATCCGGCAGAACGGGAATTTGTGATTACGGCTGAATTGGAATAGCGTATTGCGGGAAGGCGGCAGTGCTTGAGCGCCTGGATGCGAAGAAAGGACCAAATGAAATGGGCATGAGCTACAGCGCACCTGGGCGAATGGTCGCTCATAATATGGTCACCACGCAGTTTGAACTGGATGGATTTCGCGTGGTCCGCACGCTGGGAGTGGTCCGCGGGATCGTGGTTCGGTCGCGGTCCATCTTCGGCACGATTGGAGCGGGACTGCAAACCATCCTGGGCGGCAACATAACTCTACTTACCAATCTCTGTGAAAAGACTCGTGCCGAAGCCTTCGACCTGATGCTGCAGCACGCGGCTGAACTGGGCGGAAACGGAGTCGTCGGAGCTCGTTACGACGCCACGGAGGTAATGCAAGGCGTCACAGAAGTGCTGGCATACGGGACCGCCGTGGTGGTTGAGCCGATAAAATGACAAGCCGCTCAGGATCGGCTTTTAGCCCAGGAGAATTTCTAACCTCGACTGCCGATACTCGAACATCCGCTTCATGCTCGGAGCAATGAAAAGTTTTTGCGCCAGATTGCCCAGCAATCCGAAGCCGGGATCGTATTGAATTACATCGCGGACGGTCGTTCCGCTAACCCCGCCCCGCGTCTCGGGCGTGAATTCGTGGCGATGATGAAATTGATTGAATGGTCCTTTCTTCTGGATGTCGGCGAAGTGGTGGTTCCATTCGAACTCTGTAATCAATGCAATCCATTGCGCACGGAAGGGAAGAAACGTGACAGGACGAAAAGAGGTCACGATCTCAGAACCCACGCCTGCGAGCGAATCAAGATTCGGTACGGGTGCCGTTGAGCCCGGGGGATGCGCCAGCCTCAGCGCCGCCAACTCGGTTCCGCTGTCGGGTGGCATGATGCGCGGCAAATTGCTCGGATTGGCAAAAAACAGAAAGACCTTCTCGATGACGACCGGTACCCATTGATCGAATTGAATACGGTAGGTCATTCCGGGTCGTACAGCGGGGGGGTCCCGGATTCGACACAAGATCCGAGATGCACCCTCTAGTTTCTTCGGGTCAGATGCGAAGACCTTTTTGCAAGCGTTGACCGTCGACTGACCCACTTGCCGGCCATAAGGAGCGCGGCTCCGATGCCGAGGAGGATGAACCAACCTCCGAAATTACCGATAATGCGTTGCGAAAGCGAACCTCGAATGCCCGACACTCGCATCTGGGTCGAGATCAAGCCGTAGGCAACAGCCGCCAGCACTAAGTACATGAGCGCGATGCCTACCACCTGAGTCCCACTTAATCTTTCCTTGCCCGATATGATGTTTCGCCAGAAACGAGATTCGTTTGCCGCTGTGTCTGGGAACACAACGTTGCGCTGCCGCGCATGAACGTCACTTAGCCAGCGATCCCGACGGGCGTGTTTCATTTGGCCTCATTATAAGCTTCAGTTCGAAGGCGGTTATCCGCCCGCATCAGGGCACAACCGGCTTTCGCGGCGCCGAGATCGGGTTTCCACACGGTCAGCACGTTTTGGGAGAATCTCCTAAAGCGAAGAAATAACGAAGGTTACAAATCCGAACCAGAGTGCTAAACCCCATCCCTTGGGGTCACCTCATCAGTTAGCCACAATTTCTGGTGCTTTCTAGATCAGGCTTTGTCTCAGAATGACTACCTGCAACTTTGCTGTTGACAACAAACAGGTTAGGCGTAAGATGTGGACAAAAGTGGTAAGAAGTGGTCGTGGCAGTAGAGGTCGTGGGCAAGACTGCAAACTGTGAGGCGCCAGTGGAATTTGAAGCTGACACCCCCAAAAACAGCCCGAACGAACCGCAATCGACCAGCATTTTGACCGCTTTTACCTCCCTCGTGGCTGTGGCAGTTATTGCTCACAGACTTTCCGCCTCGGCAAAGGGCAGAACACATGTTTCGCGGCAATCACCCAACTCGCGTCGACGAAAAGGGACGGCTCAAGGTTCCCTCGGAATTCAAGCGCGTCATCGACGAGAAGTACGGCACGCAATTCTACATCACCAGCCTGGATGGCAAGGTTGCTCAAGTATATCCCTTCGAGGAATGGGAACGGATCGAACAGAAGTTGGCAGGGCTCTCGACTTTCAATCCTACGAAGAAAAAGTTTCTGAGCAAAGTGAATTATTGGGGCCAAGTGGTCGAGATGGACGGACAGGGGCGGTTGCTGATGCCGCAACTGTTGCGCGACGCGGCGCAGATCAAGGGCGAAGTGGCAGTGAGCGGATACCAGACGTACCTGGAAATCCGCAATCTGCAAGCTTACCGGCAGCAGATGGAAGACGAGAAATTCACGGCTGAGGATGAGAAGACGCTCGACGAATTGGGCATCTAGTGGCCGAGGGTTCAACAGACACCCCTCAGGGGGTTGGGCATGGCGGTGGAAGGGAAGCGGGCCATGTTCCGGTTCTTTTAAAAGAAGCGATCGACTTTTTAGCTATCAAGCGCGGCGGGACGTATATCGACGCCACGGTGGGCCTGGGCGGGCACAGTTTCGAAATCGCAAAACGCCTCGGCGCACTGGGTCATTTGATTGGGCTCGATAAGGATCCGACAGCGCTGGAAGTAGCCCGCGCAAAGCTGGTCTTCGAACAAGATGCACCGGAGATCACGCTGCTGCACAGTTCGTTCGCCGAAATTGGCAAGCGGTTTGGATTCGCGAAAGCGGACGGACTGCTGGCAGACATCGGCGTAAGCAGCCTGCAGCTCAATGATGCCGCGCGCGGCTTTAGTTTTCAGGCGGAAGGGCCGCTCGACATGCGAATGAATCCGCAAGCCGAGCGCACCGCCGAACAAGTGGTAAACCAGGTCGACGAGGTCACACTCGCCAATCTGATTTACGAATTCGGTGAGGAAAGGAGGTCGCGGAGAATCGCCAGAGCCATTGTCCGGTCGCGGCCGATACGAACTACCGCGCAACTTGCGGATGTCATATCAGCCGCGGCCCGGCCAATGAATCAGGCCGAACGAAGGATTCATCCGGCGACCCGAACTTTTCAGGCACTCCGAATCTTCGTAAACCATGAATTGAACGACCTGCGGGCGCTGCTCGATGCAGCCCCGCAGGTGCTCAAACCGGGCGGACGGCTGGTGATCATCAGCTTCCACTCGCTGGAGGACCGCATCGTGAAAGATGCCCTCCGTGACGGCGTGAAGCAGGGCTACTACGAGTTGCTGACCAAGAAGCCTGTGACCGCCGGTGAAGAAGAGATTGATCGCAATCCGCGGTCACGCAGCGCGAAGTTGCGGGCAGCGGAAAGAGTTTGAAATTGTCATTCCGAGCGAAGCGAGAGTTCGCTCACGCGGACAGGAACCCAGATCCCTCGTTTCACTCGGGATGACAATTGGTTAGAGATACAAAAAGAGACACCAAGAGAACACGGAGGCTGGCGATGTATACGGGCAATTTGATTGACGAACTGATTTCAACTGTGGAGCGCGCGGAAAAGCACGCTCACAATGCTGGAGATTCTCAGGAAGCGAAGCTTCCCTACTGGTACGTGGCAACCGAACGCGAGCGTGGGTTCGATTCGAAGTTACTTGGGGTGGCGTAAATGGCAACAGCAGTGATGGCAGTTCAAGGGGCAGTGCGTGGCAAAAGGCGCAAGCCGTGTTGGACTGGCACGCCAGAGATTTACTTTGGCAAGCCGATCGACAATTCACGCCTGGTAAAACTCGAGGACCCTCGGCGCAGCCGCGAAATGAGACAGTTCGGTATCGCGCTAAGCTGCCTTTTCCTGCTGGTCATGACGTATACGTGGCAGCACTTCAAGGCCATCGAGTACGGCTACAAGATCGAGTTCATGAAGAACGAGCGCAATGGACTGTCGGAGTTGAATCGCACGCTCCGACTGGAAGAAGCTTCGCTGCGCTCTCCGGATCGGATCGACCGGCTTGCGCGGCAGTATGGAATGCAGCCACCGCAAGCGGGCCAGATAATCCGCATGGAGTCTGCTCCGTCGGATGCCAGTGCGCCGGTTATGGCTAGCGCCGCGGTGTCTGTTGTCTCGGTTCCGTAAGTTGTGGAAACAAAGTTCGGCCACGGATTACACAGATGAACACGGATCAATAAATAAATAAAAAGCATTATCCGTGACCATCCGCGTAATCTATGGCCCAAATTTTTTGGCGGCTTCCCTAAACCGGCGGGCCGCCATGTTCGTCTAGAGGGCGCGATCCGTGGCTGCCAACACACCCCGTAACCCAACCGATGTCAGGCTCTACATGCTGGCCGCAGTTCTCGTCCTGTGGTGCGGCGGCATTTGCCTGCGGTTGGTCTACCTGCAAATCTTTCGCTACGGCAGCTTTGAAAAGCGGGCTATCCACGAGCGTGAACGCACGGAAGAAGTATCAGCTCGGCGTGGCATCATTTACGACCGCACCGGGCGCGAACTGGCGATGTCGATCTCGGTCGATTCGGCTTTCGCCGTGCCGACGGAAATCCCCGACCTGGTCGGCACCATCTCGCTGATTTCGAAGATCACGAAAACCGACCCTCGGGAGACTTTTGCCAAGTGCAAAGCTGCGCGCACGTTTTGCTGGGTCGCGCGCAAGGCGGATGCCGAGACCGCCGATCGCATTCGCGCGTTGAATCTGCGCGGAATTTATTTCCAGAAAGAGTCCAGACGCTTTTATCCCAAGCGCGAGTTGGCCGCGCAGGTGCTGGGTTATGTGGGCATGGATGATGAGGGCCTCAGCGGGATTGAGCGGCAATATGACGAGAAGCTTCGCGGCAGCCCGGGGCGCATGCTCATCTCGGTCGACGCCCACAAGAAATGGTTTGGCAGTGTGGAGAAGCAGCCGGAACCAGGCGAGAACGTTGTCCTGACCATCGACGAGCAAATTCAATATATTGCCGAACGCGAACTGGCCACCGCGATGGGACAGACGCACGCGATCAGCGGCACAGTCATTGTGCAAAATCCGCATACCGGAGAAATCCTTGCGCTGGCTAACCAGCCTACATTCAACCCCAACCTAACCAAGGAAATAACGCCGGAGCGACTGAAAAATCACGCCGTCAGCGACGTCTACGAGCCAGGCTCGACTTTCAAAGTCGTGACCATCTCGGCTGCGCTGGAAGAAAAGTTGACACGTCCTGATGAAGTCTTCGATTGCCAGATGGGATCGATTGTCATCAACGGCATGCGCATTCGCGACAGCAGACCGCACGGGCTTTTGCCGGTCTGGGGAATTCTGGCGGAGTCGAGCGATGTCGGAGCTATCAAGATCGCGCTCCGCTTGGGTGAAGACCGGTTTTATAAATACATTCGAGCGTTTGGCTTTGGACAACAGACGGGGATCGAGTTGCCCGGCGAGACTCGTGGCTTAACCAAGCCTGTCAGCCGGTGGTCGAAGGTTTCTATCGGGGCGATCTCAATGGGACAGGAGATCGGCATCACTCCCCTTCAGCTATCGACTCTGGCCTCGACGATTGCCAACGACGGCGTCCAAGTGTTACCACGCATAGTCGCGGGAACGACTGATCCGCAACCTGCCCCTCAGACGATTGCTTTTCATCCCGCTGACGGGCGGCGCGTCATCTCGCCGATGACGGCAGCGGAAATGAAGCAGATGATGCAAAAGGTCGTGCTCGAAGGCACAGGGAAAAAGGCCGTCCTCGAAGGTTATTCCTCCGCGGGCAAGACGGGGACTGCACAGAAAGTAGATCCTGGAACTCACGCCTACTCAAAGACCAAGTACGTGGCTTCATTTGCCGGATTTGCCCCGTTGAACGATCCCGCGATCGTAGTAGCCGTGATCTTGGACTCGGCCGTCGGCTTGCACCAGGGCGGACAAGTTTCGGCGCCGGTTTTCCAGCGAGTGGCACAACAAGTCTTGGAATACTTACACACTCCCCATGACGTGGAGCTGCCCCGAAGCCGCCAGTTGTTGCTGGCATCGCGTCAAGTGAAGACGCAGGATCTCGCCGAGGGCTCACCCGACCATTTGGGCGAGGCGTTGGATGTCGCGGATACTCCAGCCGCGAGTACGGGCCCGGCGCCGTCGAACGCGCTCGCCAATGCGATGCCAGAATCGAGCGGCAGTGCGGTAGTTCCAGCCGCACTCCATCAGCGTGAAACGGTTGTCACGGTTGCAACGGACTTAAAGCAATCTCCAGCGGCCGCGAATTCGCAACCCCCACTGGCAGCCGGCCCCGATCACCTCCCATCCAGCGGTACGGTTGTGCTGGACGCAGAGCAGGGTGGAATCGTGGTGCCGTCGTTCGCCGGCAAGAGCGTGCGGGGCGCGATCGAGCTCGCCGAGGATAGCAGTCTCGATCTTGACGCGGTGGGCAGCGGCCTGGCTCAGGATCAGATCCCTGCTGCAGGATCACATGTCGCGACCGGATCACGCGTGACGGTGAAGTTCGGCCGATGAAAATGCTCACGTAATCCTGGACGCCTCGTCCGGGCGGTTGGCTGGTGTCTGGCTCTACGGTCACAAGGGTGATTTGGAGTAAGCTCACAATAGAAACCCCATGAATCTTCTTCAGCTTCTGCACGGCGCGGAAGTCCTCGTTCAGAGCGGCAATCCGAGCGTTAGCGGATTGGAATATGATTCGCGGCGAGTAAAGCCGGGTGACGCATTCGTCGCTATGCGCGGCGAAGCCAGCGATGGAAATAAGTTCATTGACAGAGCGATTGCAGCAGGAGCCGTAGCAATCGTCAGTGATTCTGCGAGTGAAAAACCGCGGGCAGGAGTGGCCTGGGTGCAAGTAGCACACGGGCGCCGCGCTCTGGCTCGCCTAAGCGCCAATTTCTACAAGCGCCCGGCCGAGCGGATGGCAATCACCGGCATCACCGGCACCAACGGAAAAAGCACGACTGCATTTCTGCTGGAAGCGATCCTCTCTGCCGCTAATCGCAAGAGCGCACTGATCGGGACGATCGAATATCATGTGGCGGGAAAGATCTTACCGGCGCCGCACACTACACCCGAAGCGCTCGATCTGAACCGCATTCTCGCGGAAGCTCTGGGCAAAGGTGCGACTGAGGCAGTCATGGAGGTTTCCTCGCACGCGCTCGCTCAGCAACGCGTCTATGGCATTCCATTCGACGTTGCCGTATTCACTAATCTGACCCGAGACCACCTCGATTATCATCACACCATGGACGAATATTTCGCGGCCAAACAGACACTGTTCGAGGGCTGCGGGACTGATCCGCCGCGCGTCGCCGTGCTCAATGCTGAGGACGAGTACGGTCAGACGCTGGCGAAATTCAGCAAGAAACATGGTTCTGAAGTTCTGACTTACGGTTTGGAGAACGGGGATCTGCGCGCGGAAAATATCGATATTGCACCGCGAGGCACGCGGTTCGACCTGGTCATATCGAAAGAAGTTGTACCGGTGTTTTCTCCGCTGATTGGCAAGGTAAACGTGTACAACGTCCTCGCCGCGGCGGGAGCAGCCTACGCTCGCGATTGCAAACCTGACACGATCGCAAAAGGTATCGCGTCCCTGGGCCGGGTTCCGGGCCGTTTCGAGCGCGTAGATTGCAAACAGCCGTTCACCGTAGTTGTCGACTACGCCCACACCGACGACGCGCTTCGAAACTTGACCGTGCTGGCACGGGAGTTCGTCCAGCAGGCAAAACAGAAAGGACGAGTCATTACGGTGTTCGGCTGCGGCGGCGATCGTGATCGGGCGAAACGTCCTCTGATGGGAGAAGCCGCTGGTCGAGGCAGCGACTTCGTAGTGCTGACTTCCGACAATCCGCGCAGCGAGGATCCACTGGCGATCATCAACGACGCCATGGTCGGCCTGCAGCGCTCCGGCGCAAAATACAAAGTGGAACCAGACCGGAAAAACGCAATCGCACTGGCAATTGGCGAAGCTGGACCCGGCGATATTGTTCTGATCGCGGGGAAGGGCCACGAGAAAGTGCAAGTCACGCGCGAAGGATCCATTCCTTTCGATGATGTCGAGGTAGCCCGCCAGGTCCTGCGCGATTGCGGCTACAACTGCGAAGCTGCAAACGCCGCCGCGGGAAAAAACTCATGAAGCTGCAACTCTCTCGCGTTGCCGAATTTCTCTCAGCCGCTGGCGAGTTTGATCCCAACGCAGTGGCGCAAGGATATTCCATCGACTCCCGTTCCATTCAACCCGGCGAGCTTTTCTTCGCGGTGAAGGGTGAACGCATGGACGGCCACGATTTCGTGAACGATGCATTGGAGAAAGGCGCTGTGGCTGCGGTTATCCGTGGAGACCAACTCGCTCGCTACCCCGATAAAGCCCAGCTGATGCCAGTGAACGATACGCTTGTCGCGTTGCAGACGCTAGCCAGTGCCGTTCGGCGCTTGTGGGCAAAGCCGCTGATCGGGGTGACGGGATCGACCGGAAAGACCACAACAAAAGAAGCCATCGCGCACGTGCTCTCGACGCGCTTCCGTGTGCTGAAATCTGAAGGCAATTTCAATAATCATTTCGGACTTCCCCTTATGTTGCTCAAAATCGAGCCCGAACACGATCTCGCTGTCATCGAGATGGGCATGTCGCACGCGGGTGAAATTGCTGCGCTGGCGAAGATCGCGCAGCCAGAAATTGGCGTAGTCACAAATGTAGCTTCCGTACATCTAGAATTTTTCGATTCTGTAGCCGGGATCGCACGCGCGAAGTACGAATTGATCGAAGCCCTGCCGGGGACCGGAACTGCCGTGCTCAATGCGGATGACGAATACGTTTCGCAATTTGGGCGCAATTTTCGTGGCAAGGTAGTTCTTTACGGCATGCCCGCGTCGGCGGACGTGCGGGCGGAAAATATCCAACCCCAGGGAGCAGGCGGATCCACGTTCGAGGTCGTGGTAGGAAGTTGCCGCGAAAAAGCCACACTGCACCTGGTTGGCACTCACAACATTTACAACGCGCTGGCCGCGGTTGCAGTAGGACTGGAGCGCGGATTAAGCCCTTCCGAGGCCGTCGCCGCCCTGGCATCGCTCGCCCCGGCTGACAAGCGCGGACAGGTCGTCAAGCTTAGCAACATCACCATCATCAACGATTGCTACAATTGCAATCCGAAAGCACTCGAAGCCATGGTCGATGCCTTAGTTGCCATGCCCGCGAAGCGCAGGATCGTTGTAGCGGGCGAGATGCTCGAACTTGGTTCATCTGGCGAGCATCTCCACCGTGAAGCCGGCCGTTATATCGCGAGCAAGAAAATTGACTTGCTCCTGGGAGTGCGAGGCGAAGCCCGGCAGATGGTCGAAGCTGCGAGCCAGGCTGGAGTGCAGGCGGAATTCGTTGCCACGCCGGAAGAAGCCGGTGCTTGGCTAGCCCGTGAAACCCGTGATGGCGATTTAGTATTGCTGAAGGCATCTCGTGGCGTGAAACTGGAGAGAGCTCTGGAAAAGTGGCAGCAGTCATCAGTCACCCGTCGGTAGTCGCGGGTGGGGCTCACGACGAACGACCAACGACGAAACGGAGGCTGATTGCTTTATTGGCTGTTGTACGAAAAGCTGTTTCACTATTTTCCGCCGTTTCGCATCTTCCGCTATCTGACCTTTCGGACTGCGTTCGCCAGCCTCACAGCGCTGTTCACTGGACTCATTGTTGGTCCGCTCGTCATCAATCGTCTTCGCGAATTTCAGATTGGACAATACATTCGCGAGGAAGGACCCAAAGCTCATCAGAAAAAAGCTGGTACGCCGACGATGGGCGGCTTGTTGATTGCGATCTCAATCGTGATTCCAACTTTGTTATGGGCAGACTTGAGCAACCGGTTCGTGTGGATTGCCGTTCTTTCCACGTCCGCTTTCGCCGCTATCGGATTTAGCGACGACTACATCAAAGTCGTCCATCGCAGAAATTTGGGGTTGACTGGCAAAGCTAAGATTGGCCTTCAGATCGGTGCCAGCGTTCTGATCGCCGTTGCGCTGATCGTGATGCAGACGCGAGGCCTTTATTCGACCAAGCTGCTGGTACCGTTCTTTAAGCAATTTCGACCCGACCTGGTGATCGGGAGTCTGGAGCACTATCCTCATCTGTGGCCGCTCGCTTTTTTGCCGTTCATCGCTTTCGTGGCACTGGTGATCGTCGGGTCGAGCAACGCCGTGAACCTGACGGATGGCTTGGACGGCCTGGCCATCGGTTGCACTGTGATCGCCGCCGGTGCTTTGGCGGTGCTCACCTACGTCAGTGGCCACGCTACATTTGCTTCTTATCTCGAATTGGAGCGCATGCCACAGGTCGGCGAGTTGACCATTTTTTGCGGCGCCATGGTCGGCGCAGCCATTGGCTTTCTTTGGTATAACGCGCATCCGGCGGAAGTATTCATGGGAGACGTAGGCTCGCTCGCCCTCGGCGGTGCAATCGGCACGGTGGCAGTAATGATCAAACAGGAATTGTTGCTGCCCTTCATCGGCGGCGTGTTCGTGATCGAGGCGCTCTCAGTGATCCTGCAAGTCGGGTCCTACAAACTTCGCAAGAAGCGTATCTTCAAGATGGCGCCCATACATCATCATTTTGAGCTGCTGGGCTGGTCGGAGTCGAAGATTATCGTGCGCTTCTGGATCGCGTCGCTGGTCTTCGCGTTATTCGCGCTCACGACGCTGAAATTGAGATAGCTATTTGCGCCGAGAACTGAGGACTGACTACTAAGAGCTGGGCTTTGAGCGTTGGCATCGACAATCGGCGCTTGGACCGGTCTGATTGTTTCCAGCTCGGTAGAATTTCGTGGACTAGATGAATGTAAACGACAAACGCGTGTTGGTTGTCGGACTTGGGAAGTCCGGCGTCGCCTCGGCGCTCTTTTTGAAGGCGAGAGGCGCACGGGTTACTGTTTCTGATGCCAAGCCCCAAGACCAGCTGAAAGACGAGATTCCAGTTCTGCTCGATCACGGCATTGTCGTGGAGACCGGTGGACACGGCGAGCGTACGTTCGGCGGGCAAGATCTCATCGTGGTCAGCCCGGGAGTGCCCACCGACGCACCTCCGCTAGTGCAGGCGCGTGCCCTCGGCGAAAATGTGATTGGCGAAATCGAGCTGGCTGCCCAGTTTTTTCCCGGATGCGTCGTTGCCATCACCGGTTCCAACGGCAAGACCACTACCACGACTTTGGCCGGCGAGATTGTCGCTGCGGGCGGATACCGGACCGCGGTTGGGGGAAACATCGGCACGCCCGCGATTTCATTGGTCGAAGGGGCAACTGCTGAGACCATCGCTGTCCTGGAGGTCTCCAGTTTCCAGCTCGAAACCATTCAGACATTTCGTCCGCAGATCGCCGTCGTTCTCAATGTCACTCCCGACCATCTCGATCGGCATCGCACCTTCACCGCTTACACCGACGCAAAAGCCCGCATCTTCGAAAATCAGCGTGCGGAAGATTACGCCGTACTCAACGCCGATGACCTGACCTGTGTCGAACTGGCAGCGCGCACCCGGGCACAAGTTTTCTGGTTCAGCCGGACAAGAGAAGTCAAGCAGGGCGCGTTTGTCCACGACGGCCGCATCTTCTTCCGCGATCACAGTGGCCAAAAAGAGATCATGCTGGTCTCGGAGATCCCGCTGAAGGGTGGGCATAACGTCGAAAATGTTCTGGCTGCGGTCTGCGTTGGCGCTCTCCTGCGCTGCGAGCCAGACCGGATTCGCAAAGCGGTACACGGCTTTAAAGCGGTCGAGCACCGGCTGGAGTACGTAACCACGATTCGCGGCGTGGAATATTACAACGATTCCAAAGCCACCAACGTTGACGCGACCATCAAGGCGCTCGAATCCTTTCCGGCCAACATTCACCTCATTCTCGGCGGCAAAGACAAAGGCAGCGATTACAGCGTCCTGAATGACCTGCTTCGCGAGCGAGTAAAGCGTGTTTATGCGATCGGCGCGGCGGCCGAGAAGATCGAATCACAAATTAAGGGGTCGGCAGAGATCGATCATGCCGAAATTCTTGAAACCGCAACCAAGCACGCAGCTGCGACAGCCAAACCCGGCGATATCGTTTTGCTCGCTCCCGCTTGCGCCAGCTTTGACCAGTTTCGCAACTACGAACATCGTGGGAAGGTCTTCAAGGAAGTCGTCCATGCATTAGAGGAGCAGGCGAACCAAAAGAGTTAAGCCTCTCGCGAAATCCTTCACGAAAAGCCTGCGTGCATCCGTGTCTCCGTGGTGAAATGAAATCCTCTCCATGGCGAAGCGCGTTAGTGTCGACAGTTGGCTGTTTACCGTGACTCTGCTCTTGATCTTCGTAGGGCTGGTGATGGTCTTCAGCGCGTCCGCGGTTATGGCCAAGGAGCGCTACGGCTCGGGATATTTCTTTCTACTGCGCCAGTTGGGCTGGGCGGCCGCCGGGATTCTGGCCATGGTGCTGGCGATGAATATCGATTACCGCCGGTATAAGCATCCGGCTGTCGTTTTCTCATTGCTCGGCGTGACCACCCTTTTGCTGATCTCGGTCTTTTTCCTCGATCGCGCTCACCATACGCATCGTTGGTTTCACTTGGGCCCACTCTCTTTTCAGCCCTCAGAAATGGCTAAACCGGCGCTGATTTTGTTTCTGGCATTCTTCCTCGAGAGCCGCACGAAATCGATGAAGGATTGGCGCAACACGGTTCTGCCCGCAGCCGTTCCAACCTTGGTCTTCATCGCTTTGATCGTCTTTCAACCTGATCTCGGGACTGCAATCGCTTGCGCCGCAATTACAGGCTGCGTCTTGTTCGTAGCTGGACTCGATTTGCGCTATCTCGGTTACGCATTCTTAGCCTCTCTATTGCCACTATATTTCCTGATCTTCCATGTGGCCTATCGGCGCGCCCGCATTCTCGCGTTTCTCGATCCTTATTCCGACCCGCAAGGCCGCGGCTTTCACATCATTCAATCCCTGATTGCGGTGAGCACTGGCGGCATCACAGGTGTTGGTCTGATGGAGGGCAAGCAGAAACTTTTCTATCTGCCCGAACCCCACACCGACTTCATTTTCGCTGTGACCGCGGAGGAACTGGGGTTGGTGGGCGCGCTGGTTATTGTGCTGCTATTCGCCATCTACCTCTGGCGCGGCGTTCGCACCGCTTTGCGCACGCAAGACATGTTCGGACGCTTCCTCGCGGTCGGAATCACCAGCATGATCGTCGTACAAGCCTTCATCAACATCAGCGTGGTGCTCGGCCTGATGCCCACCAAAGGGATCCCGCTGCCGCTGGTTTCGTACGGCGGCTCATCTTTGCTCGTAACCCTGGCCTGCATCGGAGTGCTCCTGAACATTTCCAAGCAAGCCGACTAACTACGTAGGGACAGCCGCCCCCGCTGCCCAGTTCAGCGAATCTCAGCCGCATGTGCCGCGCCTCAACGGAGCTAAAGGGTTAACCTCAGCTACCTTTCAAATGCCCGATCCAGTTTATAGTCACTGCATGCGGGCCATTCTGGCAGGAGGCGGGACCGGCGGACACGTGATCCCTGCTCTCGCCATCGCTCAACAACTCCAAAAAGATTATTCTGCCGACGTCCTGTTCATCGGCACGGCCAGAGGAATCGAGAACCGTTTAGTCCCTGCCGCAGGATTTGACTTAAGGCTAGTCCAGGTCGGCGCCTTGAACCGAGTCAGCCTCACGACCCGGCTGAAAACAATCTTCGATCTTCCCCGAGCGGTTTGGGATTCAAGCCGCATCCTTTCCGAGTTCCGGCCCGACGTCGTGATCGGCGTAGGCGGATACGCCTCTGGCCCGGCGATGCTGGCTGCGATATTGCGCCGAATTCCCACGCTCGTATTCGAGCCGAACTTCGTTCCCGGATTCGCCAATCGCCTGGTAGCACCGCTGGTTTCCGCTGCCGCCGTGCACTTCGCCGAAACCGGACGTTATTTTCGTCGTTGCGAAGTAACCGGCGTTCCAGTTCGCGAGGCCTTTTTCCAGATCGCCGAACAGCATCCTAACAATACGAAGACACTGCTAGTCTTCGGTGGAAGCCAGGGCGCCCACGCCATCAACCAGGGTGTCATGGATTCAGTGCCCTCGCTGCGCCGGCGTGTGCCCGGAATTCACATCGTCCATCAAACCGGCGAACGTGACTATAATGACGCTCAAGCGGCCTACGCGAATTTGGGCGGCTCAGTGGAAGCGTACCGTTTCATCGATGACATGCCCGCTGCATTTGCCCGGGCGGATTTGCTGATTTGCCGATCGGGAGCGAGCACCGTGGCGGAAGTGACGGCAGCAGGGAAGCCAGCAGTTTTCGTGCCTTTTCCGCGCGCCGCCGACGATCATCAGAAGCGCAACGCGGAAGCTCTGGAGCGGGCAGGCGCCGCGGTGATGTTAGAAGAGTCAAGGCTGACAAGCGAAAGTCTAGTAGACGCAGTTAGCGAGCTACTCACCGATCCATCGCGGCTAGAAAAGATGGGCGACGCGGCCCGCAAGCTATCGCACCCAAACGCCGCGCGCGACATAGGGGTCATGGCAGCGCGACTAGCGAGGATAAGAAACTAGCCACAGATTAAACGGATTAATTTTTCTTTTAGATCCCCGTTCATCCGTGTAAATCCGTGGCCAAGCAGTTGACCTAAAATGTTCGCCAAAATCCAACGCATTCATTTCGTCGGTATCGGAGGCATCGGCATGAGCGGCATCGCCGAGGTGCTGCTGAACCTCGGCTACAAGGTTTCCGGATCCGACCTCAAGAGCTCAGCCGTCACCCAACGCCTAGCCAGCCTCGGCGCCGATGTTTTTGAAGGGCACCGCCCGGAAAACATTGCCGGAGCCGACGTAGTCGTCGCGAGTTCGGCTATTGTGCCCGACAATCCAGAAATCTCCGAGGCTCATGCCCTGCACATCCCCGTCATCCAACGCGCCGAAATGCTGGCCGAACTGATGCGCCTAAAATACGGCATCGCCATTGCCGGAATGCACGGCAAAACCACCACGACTTCTATGGTCGCGGCTGTGCTCGCCGGAGGCGGGCTCGATCCCACCGTAGTCGTTGGCGGACGCGTCGACGCCCTCGGATCGAACGCCCGCCTCGGCAAATCCCAATATCTGGTGGCCGAGGCCGACGAGAGCGACCGCTCGTTCCTCAAACTTTCACCCATTCTCGCGGTCGTCACCAACATCGATCGCGAACACATGGACTGCTATCGCAACATGCGCAACGTCAAACGCGCCTTCCTCGATTTCATGGATCGCGTCCCTTTCTACGGCATGGTCGTTGTCTGCAACGACGATCCCCTGCTGCGCCGTATGCTCCCCCAGATTCAGCGCCGCACCGTCACCTACGGCACGCGTCGCGGCTCCGACTTTCACATTAAGCCTGGAAAGTCCGAGCGCAACCCCGGAGATTACCGGCCGATCAGCCTCTTCGACGTAACCTTTAAACAGAAGGCTCTCGGCGAGTTTCGCCTGCACGTGCCCGGCCTACACAACATCCTCAACGCTACAGCGGCGATTGCCGTGGGAGTCGGCCTCGATATCAAGGTGGACCAGATCCGCGCCGCGCTAGAAAACTTCCGCGGAGTGGATCGCCGCTTCCAATTGCGAGGCGAGGCCTCCGGCGTCACCGTCATCGACGATTACGGCCACCATCCCACCGAAGTCCGTGCCACCCTCGCAGCCGCCCGCCAGTGCGGATTCCGCAAGATCCACGTCGTCTTCCAGCCGCATCGTTACACCCGCACCCAATTACTCATGGATGAATTCGCCCACGCGTTCCGTGATGCCGACACTCTGTTCATCCTCGACATCTACGCCGCCAGCGAACCGCCGATCGAAGGAATCACCGGAGAAGCCTTGGCCCAGCACATTCAAGAAGCAGGAGAACACGAAGCCCGCTACGCCCCGTCTTTCGCCGCCGCCGCGGAAGCAGTCGTCGCCGCAGCGCACGAGGGAGACATGATCCTGACTCTGGGCGCAGGCACGGTCTCCCAACTCGGCCCAATGATTCTCGAAAAACTGCAAGCTCAACAACAGGCTCCCGCGCCAATTTCCCTGGCGACAACCTCCCCTGAATAACTCAAGTTTGCGAAATAACTCTGTCATCCCGACCGGAGCGAAGCGAAGTGGAGGGACCTTGCGCTCTCAGCGGCCTTCATTAGGGTAACTATGCCATGCTTTTGAACTTACTTTCTGGATGGAATCGGGCGCTTGCGTGAAACTTGACTTCGAGGGGGACTTGACAAGGTTTTCACCATTCACGCGCCTTGCACCGATTCGGGAAAACGCGAGCCATATACCTCAGTGCTGTTCCGAATTCCGAACAATCCGGCGAAACCCGACCGTCGGCCGCCATAAAGTGTGAAAATAATTCTTGCCCTATGGATCATCCCCAACAACCCGAACGCACCATCAACAGCCGCCGCTTTCCAAGATACGAACTCGAAACCGAACTGAGAGTCGGCATTCTCGGCCCGGAACACCGTGAGATGCGCGGCCGCTCTTTAAATATCAACGAAGGAGGAATGGGAGGAATATTCGTCGCGGGCTGGGACGTCGGCACCTCCGTCGCCCTCCAGTTTTCCGTTCCCATTGCCACTACTCCCATTAAGGTGAAGGGCGTCGTCCGGAACCAGACCGGCTACCGCTACGGATTCGAGTTCACAGAGTTAACTCCAGAAGAACGCGAAACTATTACCCGAACCTGCAAGACCCTGGACCTGCTGCAATAAATGTAAGCGACGTGGGTGGCAACCAAGGGCGAAAGAATGCAGCCGACAGCGCAAGCCGTAGGTGAAAAACGAGGCCTATCAAGCCCCAGGGGGCGAAAGACGAACTGCAAAAACCCCGAGGCGAGCCGTGCCTTGCGACCACCCCCGGAGAAGAACAGCTCCAACCATAAGACACTACGAAATCACTGGAAACCGGGATACCATGGCCAACGGCAACTAACGCGCCACCCCATGAAATTCGACTCCCGTCTCCGACAGATTGTCCCGGCAATCATTCTGCTGACCTGTCTGTCGTCTGCCCTGGCAAACAATCCCATTCCGACGGTAGTCGGTCCCGTAGTTCCCCAGGCAGTCGTTCCCGGCAGCGGAGCATTCACGCTCAAAGTCTACGGAGCGAACTTTGTATCGGGCGCGGTAGTGAATTGGAATCGCAGCCCGCGTTCCACCACCTTCATCTCAGCCAGAGAATTGCAAGCGCAAATTCTCGCTTCGGATGTTGCGACTGCAGCAGCGGGATACATCACCGTGACCAATCCTCCACCGGGCGGAGGCGTTTCCAGTGCGGGTTACGCCATCGTGGAAGTGCACAAGCCGACCAAGACGATGGTGGTCGACGAGCCGAGAGTTTATGTTCTTGATGCTTTCTACACGATCACGGCCGACATTTATGGTGACGGCAAGCTTGACCTAGTCACAGGCGAGGGATCTGGGACCGTGGCTCTGAATCGCGGCAATGGAGACGGCACGTTTCAGGCCGCGACAATCATCGGTGGAGGCTATTTTGCGAATGCTGGCATCGCCCCGGGGGACTTCAACAACGAGGGGAGGCTCGATCTGGTTTTCGGCGTGGGGCCGAAGATTGGCGAGCCGCCAACCTACCTCAAGGTACTCCTTGGAGAGGGAGACAAGAAGTTTCGAGGGCTGCCGCGTTTTGACTATCTCATAAACGATTTCGCTAGGGGATTCGTTGTAGGAGACTTTGATTCCGACGGCGATCTCGACTTCGCGAGCAGCGACGACGGAGGGATTTCTGGCGGCAGCGTGTTTCATGGGAATGGGGATGGAACGTTCAAGAAGGTAGGGAACTTCAGCAAGGGAGGAGGAGACTTGGTGGAGGCCGACTTCAATGGCGATGGCAAGCTGGACCTAGTAGCCGAATATGGCACGGGGCTTTATATCTTTCTCGGAAACGGCGACGGGACTTTCCAGAAGGCTCGTCGCATCGCGACTGACAAGCAATATGCCAGCTGCGCTTCTGGACCAACGCTTCTTGTGAATGACTTCAACAGTGACGGGAACGCCGATATTGCTTTCTGCGACGATCATGCTGGCCGGATCGGGATTTTGCTGGGCAATGGCGACGGAGGCTTTCAGCCACCGGTGTACTATTCGACCGATTTTGGGGCGGGAGCCGCGTTCGGCTTTACGGCGGGGGACTTCAACTCGGACGGCAAAACGGACCTCGTCGCCTTAACGACGCAGGGGCCGAATGCCCAGTTCGCTGTGTTCTGGGGAAATGGGGACGGCACATTCCAGGAAGCGAGAAAGATAAGTCTCCCCGAAAACGGTGGCGCTGACAAAGGAATCGTGGTGGGAGATTTCAATTCTGATGGGCTGCTGGATTTTGTGATGGTCGGCACCGGCGTCGGTAATGCCGTGTACATACAGAAGTAAGGCGGGTAGCCCGGAGCATTAGCGTTTCACCTCACTCTCAAGGGTGCCCCGTCCAAGCTCCGCTTGGGCGGGTTTTTCCTCGACTCATAAATCGCCGAAGCGAAAGACAAATCACGTCAGCAAAAGCCGAAGGCTAATTCTCGGTCAGAACGATGGAACTCTGCTGACCGCCGCAATTCTTCGCCGGATCGTAAACCGCCGACCCCTCGCGCTTACCCTGCACCGCGCGGAACATCAGCGTCCCGCCTTTTACTTTTTCCGGCAGTCCCTTGAACTGGGTTTTGCCATCGACATTGGTCGCAGCTTCAAGATCAAGCCGCCGCACGCTCATAAGCCCATAAGCAATGTGCACGCGGATGCGCGCATCATAAACCGGCGCGCCCTTAATATCAGTAACGCTGAAGGCGACGGAACAAGGCCCAGCTTCTCCATCCATCACCGGAACCTGGTGCGGGTCGGGAGTCTGGGCGTGCATCCCAACGCCGTCGATTACAATGAAAAATAAAACCGCGCCACCAAAAACCAGCTTCCGAATCTGAACCAGTAAGCTCATGACCGTCTCCCAACCTCAATTACCTAAAAAACAAAAGCCGCCAGCCCGGAGCCGACGGCTAAATGCTAATTGCTAACCGCTAAATGCTGCTCTACGAATTTTCGTACAACAACACGCCTTCGGTTTCTTTCGAGTCCACGGGACGATAGAACAGCTTATTGTCCCCGAGGAAGACTTCGATGAACGCCGGTCGCGTAGCGATGGTCCCCTGAATCAAAGCCTCAGACAGCGGGTCTTCGATATATTTCTGCAAGGCCCTGCGCAGAGGACGCGCGCCATAACTGCGATCCACCAGCGTCTGGCTGAGAATCCACTTCTTGGCCTCGTCCGTGACTGTGACCGTGATCGCCTTCTGCGCCAGGTTCTGATTGAGTTGGCTAACCATGAGTTCGAGAATCTGGATCAGATCGCCTTCGCTCAAAGCGCTGAACAGAATGATTTCGTCCAAGCGGTTCAGGAACTCAGGATTGAACGTGCGCTTGACTTCGTTCTTGACCAGATCCTCGACCTTTTCCGAGATCATGTCTTCCTTGCTCGACTGGAAGCCCAGACCCTCGCGACGCTGCAAGTGCCGCGCCCCGATGTTCGAGGTCATGATCAGAATCGTGTTTTTGAAGTCGACGGTATTGCCCAACCCATCGGTGAGCTGGCCGTCTTCAAACACCTGCAACAGGATGTTGAAGACATCCGGATGCGCCTTCTCAATCTCATCCAACAGAACCACAGAGTAAGGCGCCCGCTTCACGCGCTCAGTAAGCTGACCACCCTCTTCATAGCCGACGTATCCCGGAGGCGACCCAATCAATTTCGACACCGAGTGCTTCTCCATAAATTCCGACATATCGAAGCGGACCAAAGCCTTCTCAGTGCCGAACATGAATTGCGCCAGAGTGCGCGCAACTTCCGTTTTGCCGACGCCTGTTGGACCAAGGAACAAGAACGATCCGATCGGGCGGTTGGGATTTTTCAATCCGGCGCGGCTGCGGCGAATTGCTCTGGCCAGGGCGCTGATCGCTTTGTCCTGACTGATGATTCGCTTGTGCAGTTCTTCTTCGATGCGAAGGAGTTTCTGGGTCTCTTCTTCCTTGATCGAAGTAACGGGGACGCCGGTCCAACGCGAGACCACGTCTTCGATATCTTCGCGGCCGACTACGCCGGTCGAAGATTCGTCCAGATGATATTTTTCGCGAAGAGCGCGCAGGTTCTCGCGCTCTTTGCGTTCCTCGTCAGAATAGAAGCGCGCCTTCTCGAACTCATGGTTCGCGATGGCGTTTTCCATCCGGTGAACGATGAACTTGATGCGCTTCTGCACCTCGGTCAATTCCTCGGGCAGAGAAGTCTGGCGCAGCTTTACGCGGGCGCCGGCTTCGTCGACCAGGTCAATTGCCTTGTCGGGCAGGAAGCGGTCGGGAATGTAACGGTTCGAGTGCGATACCGCGAAGTTGATGGCGTCGTCGGTGTAGGTGACCGCGTGAAACTTCTCGTACCGGTCTTTGATCCCGAACAGAATTTTCGTGGCGTCAGCTTCGTTCGGCGGGGGAACTTTCACGGCCTGGAAGCGGCGTTCGAGCGAACGATCTTTTTCGATCGACTTGCGATACTCACCGGGAGTGGTCGCGCCGATGCACTGGATTTCTCCCCGCGATAGAGCCGGCTTCAGAATGTTGGCGGCATCGAGTGAACCTTCAGCCGAGCCTGCGCCGACCAGGGTGTGCAATTCATCGATGAAGATGATGGAGTTTTGAGACTCCATCAATTCCTTCATGATGGTTTTGAGACGCTCTTCAAACTGGCCGCGATACTTGGTGCCGGCGACGATCAACGATAGGTCCAGCGCGAGAATGCGTTTGTCGGCGAGAAACGACGGGACTTCGCCATCCGCAATGCGCTGCGCCAAGCCTTCAACGATAGCAGTCTTGCCGACGCCGGGTTCGCCGATCAGCACCGGATTGTTTTTGGTGCGGCGACAGAGAATCTGAATCACCCGTTCCAGTTCGCCATCTCGTCCGACGAGGGGATCGAGTTGCGTATCCATCGCGGCCTGGGTCAGGTCGCGCGAAAATTCGCTCAGCAGGGAAGACTCACGCTGACGCTGGGGTTGAGCTTTTTCCTGACTGGTGCGAGCCAATTCCTCTCGGATGGTAGAAAGTCTCAGGCCACGCTCGTGCAGAATCTCAGCCGCAAAGCACTTTTCCTCCCGCAACAGTCCCAGAAGCAGATGTTCGGTACCGATGTGCTTGTGCGAAAGGCGTTCAGCTTCTTCCGCGGCATAGGCGAGTACGCGCTTGCATTCGTTGCTTAGCGGCAAGTCCACGGAGGTGGAAACCTTCTCGCGGATCGTGGTGTGTCCCTCGATCTGCTTACGAATGGATTCGACCGAAGCATGCGAACGCAGAAAGCGATTGGTCAGGGCTTTATCTTCGCGCAGAAGTCCCAGCAGAAGATGTTCCGTCTCAATATAAGGAGACCCGAACTGGCTGGCTTCATAGCGCGCGAAAAAGATGACGCGCCTCGCCTTCTCCGTATAACGTTCAAACATATGGCCCTTTCCCCCGCGCTCTCGGGGAGCTTAACAGGTCCATCTGGCGGCCCTGCTCCTCGAAACTCCCTGACCCTAAGTTAATGGTGCAATCAGCGTGCCAACCGCTACAGTCTTTATATCGCAGGTTTGGCGCGTCGTTATCAGTTACCAAAGACACCTTATTGTCGTTTCTCCGCAAGCGGTTGCAACATTTTGTACCTTCGCGGGCGTCGTGCACCTCAGCGATCCTCATGACCCGAGTGGTGCCTTTAGATTTTTTTTCACCTGACCCAGGACTTCGTCCTGGGCTATTGTCTGTCGCCCCTTCGGGGCTATTGTCTGGCGACCCAACTCCTACTCTCATTCCGACACGTCGCGCACGAAAAGTCAATTGCCGTGACGTGCTACACGGGTAGCGTTTCCGGTGCCACCTCCTCAATCCTGCCTTGCTGTAAGCGCAAAACGCGCTGGCAGCGACGAGCGAAGGCGAAGTTGTGGGTCGCAATGAGGGAGGTGAGTTGATAGTCGCGATGGAGCTTGGCGATCAGCTCGAAAACTGAATCCGCGGTACGGCTATCGAGGTCTCCGGTTGGCTCATCGGCCAGCAAGAGCTTAGGCTGGGTGATCAAGGCTCGAGCCAGCGCCACCCGCTGTTGTTCACCGCCGGAGAGTTCTCCTGAACGGTGATGCGAGCGCTGGTCCAATCCGACCTCACGGAGCCACTGCGATGCTTCTGCTTGTGTCTCCTGCCGCGGGTGACCCCGAAGCAGGAGCGGCATGGCCACATTTTCCAGTGCCGTGAACTCCGGCAACAGATAGTGGAACTGCCAAACAAAGCCGACTTCGCGGTTACGAAACTCGGCCGCGGCGTTCTCCGAAAGCGAAGTCAAATGCAAGTTGGCGAAGTATACGTCACCTGCAGAAGCTCGATCAAGAGCGCCGACGATGTGGAGCAAGGTACTCTTGCCCGCACCCGACTCGCCGACGATAGCCAGCATTTCTCCCTTAGCCACCTGGAACGATAAATTGTCAAAGAGCACTAAATCTGACTTGCCCGATCGGAAGACTTTCTTAAGCCCTTCGATCCTTAATACAGGCTTGTCTGTTAGATGCACCCGAAGCGCTCCTCGTCTCAGCAATCTAGGGTGACAAGTTCGAACCTCTACTCAATTCACCCGAGGCAGCTTGCCATTCCCATTAAAACACGGCAACGCCAGAAACGTTTCCGTTGGCTTTTCGGTACATCTCCCCAAACTGTACTTCAGAAATCATAGAGCTGAATGTGACCTCGGTCACTGACGCGCCTACCGGCAGAGTGGGACCGAAGGTCACATTGTCCGGACCGTGAGCGCAGAATGACAGAAAGGGTCAAGGGACATGTCACAAGAGGGTCAAAGGTGGGTCAAGGGATTCGCCCTGGTGTTCCTGGGCTGGTCTTTAAGAGCATTAACCACAAAGGACACGAGGGTACACAACGGAAGGCCAAAGATATTCGATCATTCATAACGTAAGGCTTCGGCGGGGAGGATTCTCGCCGCTGACCAGGAGGGATAAATGGTCGCGATCAGGGAGATGCTGATTGCTACCAACGCGACCAGCACGCCGTCCATTGCGCGCGGGGCGAAGGGCACGTAATCGATGGAGTAGACCTCAGGGGCGAGCGAAAGCAGATGGTAGTGTCCCCCGGCGAAGGATAGCGCGTAGCCGAGGACCAGGCCGATCGCGGTTCCCACAACTCCGATCAGCACACCCTGAGCAATGAATATTCGGCGTACCTGCGACTTGCGCGTGCCCATCGAAATGAGCACGGCGATGTCGCGAGTTTTTTCCATGACCATCATGGTTAGCGAGATCAGAATGTTGAGCGCGGCCACGAAGACAATTAAACCGATGGTGATGAAGGTGACCAGACGCTCCAGGCGTAGAGCGCGAAAGAGCGGCTTGTTCTGTTCCATCCAGTTGGTGGTCATGAAACCTTTGCCCGCGGCCTGCTCGATCTCTTTCGAGATTAGATCGGCTTTGTAGATGTCGTCCACTTTGAATTCCAGCACGGAGACCAGATCGCCTAGGCCAAACAGTTGTTGCGCGTCGCTGAGGCGGATGAAGGCCCACGAGCTGTCATAGTCGAAGAAACCGGAGTCGAAGATCCCGACGACACGGAAGCGGTCGTACTTGGGGACGATCCCAAACGGAGTGAGTTCGCCTTGCGGGCTGGTGACGAGCACGATGGAGCCGACTGTCGCGCCTAACTCGTCGGCCATGTCTTTGCCGAGAATGATGGGAGGCATGGCGGCGATGCGGTTCTCTACGCCTTGGAGGTCGGTGGGGGATTGGCTGGTTTGAGTAGCGCCCTCGGCCGCGTTTTTGGAGTCGAGCGCATCGGCCGAGCCGATCGTCACACTTTTCAAAAGGTCGCTGACCTTTCTTTCTTCGCTTGGAATCATTCCCTTCAGCACGGCCCCGCGTGCCCGCGGTCCGCGGGAGATCAGAACCTGCTCGTAGATCGCGGGAGCGGCGGCGACGATGTGCGGTTCCTTCGACAGCCGGTCCATGAGCAGATGCCAGTCGCTGATCCCGTCACTTTGAATGCGAAGCAGATTGATGTGAGAGGTGGAGCCGAGAAGGCGGTCCTGGAGATCCTGGCGAAATCCATTGTTGATGGCGAGAGCGACGACGAGCGAGGCTACACCGGCAGCGACTCCGGCGATGGAGATGCCGGTGATGACGCCAATGACGGCCTGGCGCCGTTTGGCGCGGAGGTAGCGAGCGGCGACGAAGAGTTCGAAGCGCATAGGAGAAGCCGTCAGCGATTAGCAATTAGCACTTGGCACTTAGCCAAATTGGATTATAACGAGTGGCGGGCGGCCTTCGGGTCGCCGCGATTTTAGAACAGCGGGTCTTTGCTGGGAAGGCCGGGCGGGGATGCCCGGCCTCCAGCAAGCTAGCTGGGCATTTCATGCGGAATGATGGGCCGGACTTCGATCGAGCCCCAGCGTGCTGAAGGGATTCGCGCGGCCAGGGCCAACGCCTCGTCGAAGTCTTTGGCTTCGACGAGGTAGTAGCCGCCAAGCTGTTCCTTGGTTTCAGCGAAGGGGCCGTCGAGGACTGAGCGCTTGCCCTGGCGCACCCGCACGGTCTTGGCCTTGGAAATGCGGTCGAGTTCGTTGCCGCCTCGCAGGTGGCCGCTGCCAGCGATGCTATTGGAGAACTCCCCGTATTCCTGCAGGATTTTGTTCTGTTCCGTCGGGCTCATCTTGTCGAATTGGCTTTCGTTTCCGTAAATAAGCAGCAGATATTGCATTTTGGTCAGGCCTCCTAGCCTGTACTGGTGGTTAATCGAACCGGTTACTTCATTATCGACAAAAGGGGGAACAAATATTTTCGGCAGGGCGGGTCGCTAGCGAATACCCCGGCCTAGTTTTATGGCACAGTAGGAAGGCAATGGCCACAGCTGAAAATCCCAAGCTTGAGGGGTGGGCGGTATTTGCTTATCGGGATTTCACCGTTTACGAGTTTGCGCTGTTTCTCATTGAAGTGGCGCTGGAGATGATGTCGGTCGCCGTTGGATGGCAGGTTTATGAGATCACCCACCGGCCTTTGGATCTGGGATTGGTCGGGCTAGCTCAGTTTCTGCCGGGGATTGTTTTGTTTCTGGCTTCGGGACACGCGGCGGATCGCTTTGACCGGCGCAGGCTGCTGATGTCGTGCTACGGCGGATTCGCGCTATGCGCAGCTTTGCTGTTGACGATTGCGTGGCGCGGATCGCAATCGGCAAATGCAAGCATCTATGCGATTTATGCAGTCTTGGTGCTGCTCGGGACCGTGCGCTCGTTCGCCGGGCCGGCGACTCGGGTGATGCTGCCGCAGTTGGTTCCGGAAGAACATTTTCCCAGCGCAGTGGCCTGGAATGCGAGCGTCTTTCAAGGGGCAACCATTCTGGGTCCGATGGCGGGCGGACTGATTTATACAATCTCACACGGTCCGTCGATGGTGTACCTGACGGCGATGCTGATGGCGTCTGCGGCGCTCCTGTCGACGCTGTGGATGAAATTGCGAACCAAAGCGCCGGCACAGGAAGCGGCCAATTTGACCACCGTGCTGGCGGGATTTCGCTATGTCTGGCGGAAGAAACTGCTTCTGGGATTGATCTCGCTGGATATGTTTGCGGTGTTGCTCGGAGGGGCGGTTGCGCTGCTGCCGGTGTATGCGCGCGAAATCCTCAGGACCGGACCGTGGGGCCTGGGGTTGCTGCGCAGCGCGCCCGGCGTAGGCGCGGTAGCTATGGCGATTGTGCTGGCGCACCGGCCGTTGCAGAGACGGGCAGGACCAACGATGCTGTGGTGCGTGGCCGGGTTTGGAGTGTGCACGATTATTTTTGGAATATCGAGAAGCCTTGTGCTTTCTTTGATTGCGCTCGCGTTGATTGGAGCGACCGATATGGTCAGTATCGTCATTCGCGGCACGCTGATTCAGTTGGGCACGCCGGACGAAATGCGCGGGCGGGTTAATGCTGTGGACATGTTGTTCATCGGAGTGTCGAATGAGCTTGGACAATTTGAGTCGGGTCTGACCGCGCAGTGGTTTGGAACGGTTCCTGCCGTGGTGTTGGGCGGCATCGGAACTCTAGTGGTGATTGCTATTTGGGCGTGGCAGTTTCCTGAGTTGCGGAATGCGGACCGGCTCAGCGATGGTAATTGAGCTTTGCGCGTTCGGGCGAGCGTTACTTTCCGCGGATGACAGTTTTCGCGGAATTCATGTTGTCGAAGCGGTCGTAGACGCGGACCACAACTACGTGCTCAAGCTGACCTGCGGTCGCGGTTTTTGCCGTTGCTGGGTTCGGTATCGGCAATGCTGCGCGAAAGTCATAGCTTTCGGTTTTGGAATCTGACAATTGCCCGACGGGCTCAACGAACTGCCACTCTCCTGCGTCCACGGAATAATCGGCGCTCTTGATGTTTGAAAAACTATCTACCACGCGGAAGGTTACGTGGATTTTGTCGCCTTCAACGGAGGCGGTGAGATTCTCGATCTGCGGCGGAGTTGTGTCTACTTCAAATCGCGCACTTTCCTTCTCCGCGGTCAGGGCTTGCTCTGGAGAGTGCGAGGGCGCGTCGGAGGCTACGACTTTGATGGTGTAGCCGCCATCGGGCAGAAGCGAGGCGTCGAAGGAGTAGAACTTGTCGGTCAGATTGTCTTTGAGCAAGAGCCATCGCGTATCGCCGTCGCCGCGGTAATAGACGCTGTAGATCATCTGGTCGTCGTTGTCATCGTGAACGCTCCACTTCACGCCAATGGAGTCGCGATCATGCGTGGTTGGAGGCGGCGTGTCGAAATGCGGCTGCTGGGCGTTTCCGGCACCCGTGTCGCCACCGGGGGGCTTGGGAAGCGATTGGTAGCGGGTTCCGACCTGAACTGTGACGTCGTCGAAATCGGGGGCCACGTTTTTGGGTAGGTAGTTGAGGGTGACGCTCTCGACGCGCGGGGCCGGATCGCCCGAGCGCAGCACGGCTTTCCACTGAATGAAGCGTGCGGGAGGAACACTGACTGCACCATCCTTGCGCAGGTCGATTTTCTCCCACGGGCTCCAATTGCGGTCGGGATTGTCTACGTTGCCACTGCGGGCGAAGAGTTCGACATTGCCGGCGCCACGGAATTCTGCGCGTCCCCAGCGGGAAAAGATGTGGGCGTCGAAGACATCGCTTTCGTAAGTGCCCTCGGATTCAGGGGTCGCGCTGAGCAGAAACACTTTGCCGAGGTTGCTGGTCGAAGCGTACAGCCCGCCTTTGGGTGCGTTGGCGAATGCGGTCACCTGGGTTGCGCTGGCTTTGAGCAGGTCGGTGAACTCGTCTTCGCCGCTGATAGCAAAAACGTGTCCGCGGTTTCCGGTGCCCGCGAGCAGACGGCCGCGCTGATCAAAGGCGAGGGCATACACGATATCTTCGCGAGAACTCCACAGGCGGCTGGGAGAGCCATCGGGGGCGATGCGATAAATTTCCGAGCCACCCGCGGTTCCAGCACCGGGGATAGGGAAGCTGATCGAGGGTGCTGGTGTGCTGGCGGGAGCGCTGGTGATCACGATACCGCCCTGCGATCCGGGACCGGCAGGTGAGGACGCAGGAGGCATCGAAATTACCGGGGAGGAAAAACCTGGCACGCCGGTTCCACCATGTTTTTCTCCCACACCTGCGGCATAGATGTTGCCCGTTTTGTCGATGGCCAGGGCGGTGATTTCTTTTTTCGGCGCGCTGTAGAGCACGAAGCCTTCTCCGCCGGGCGAGATGCGATAGACCAGGCCGCTGCCGTCGGACCCGGCGATCAGGTTGCCCTTGTTGTCGAAAGCCATTACCCGGATATGGGCTTCGTCACTTTGAAAGAAAACGGAGTGTTCGCCCTTCGGCGTGACGCGGAATATCTGTCCGTGATCTCCGGTGGCCACGTAGAGGTTGCCGCCATCGTCGAGCACGAGGTCCCATATGTATTTGGTACCGGGCTCGAAGTAAACCGAGGAACTCCAGAGAGAATCGCTGGCGGGTTTGTCGGTGGCTTTCTTATCTTTACTAGACGAGGCTGGATGATCATCGATTTTGTAAACCTTGCCATCGGGATTCGTGGCGGCGTAAATGACTCCGTTCTTATCCACAACCAGCGCTTGCACCTGAAGTTCCTGCGGCTCGAAAATCACGGTGGATTTGCCATCCGGAGTAATTCGATACACGCGCGCGGGCGAGCCGGCGGCGGCAAAGAGGTTGCCCTCGCGATCCGCCGCGATCGACCAGATGTAGGTCGATGGCGTCGTAGAGAGCGCCGTGAAAGCAGGCGCGAGCTCCAGCCCGCCGGTGCTACGGACGGCCACGCCTTTGGCTGTCCCCTTGATCAGTTCCTCGAACTTCGATTGTTCCCAAGTACGCGTACCTTCGGCAAAGAGGAAAGAAAGCAGAACAAGAACTGGAAAGATAACCAACAGCCAACGCAGGCGGATCAAGTTTTTCGGTACCTCAGTACAAGGTTTGGGTAAAAATTCAGGTTACCACGTTGCACACGAGAGCGGGCGGGGAGACACTCCTGTCCGCCACCGTTGACTTTGATGTTTCACGGTTGGTTTCGTATCTTCGAGATGAGAAACCGCTGGTCGTGATTGCGGTGCTACACGGACGAAGAAGTCCGCGTGTCATCGCAGCCATTCAACGCGCAGGAAGTAGACTCGCAGATGGGTGAGTGACACTCACAGCTGGAATTTCTTATTTGATGCTGATGGTTAGTACTTGAGCGCCAGCGACTACATAGTCGAGCGGACCAGTGGCGGCTTCGTTTACCGACGACTCGCTGGAGACGACCATGTCTTGGGTGCCGCGCATGCCGTCCATCACGTTCATGATGGAGAGTGGCAGCGTGGGCATGACTTTATCGGCGATCATGGCTTCGGGATCAGCTTCGAGCAGCGAAACGTAGACGCGGTTGTTTACATGCTCTTTGTTCAGGAATGCGATGGTCGCGGCGAGATCCAGTTTGCGTCCGAGTAATGAGGAGCCACGCCGGAGATGGTCAAGGGTGTCGCCATCGCTCACCAGGATGCGAAGCGGTCCTTTTGAAGTCGAAGTAGGGATGTGGATGGGAATGTGTTGCACCACGCCTTCGCCGCGATAAGGGCGCAGCATGGCTTCAATCGTAATGTCGTCGCCGGGACGCGCTTCGGTGATATCGGTACGGGCGCTTTCGAGGCGGGCCCAGCGGCGTTCGCGAACCACGTTGAAATCAAGCTGCACGCCATTAATGGCGGGCACGCTATACGGATTATCGAAGATGCGGCTGAAGCGATCGCCTAACGAAATGGCGGCCAGCATCGCGCCCGGCTGTCCACCATCGGCTGCGGCGAACATGTCTTGCACAGTGACGTCCGGGTATCCGTCGACGCTGATGCGTCCGTTCATGCGGTAGGTCGTTTCTTCGCCGTATTCATTTACGCCATGCAGCGCATTGAATACTGTGGCCATCATCGCGACTGGGCTCAGGCGCGCGTTGTTCAGGACTTCGTAGTGGAACTGTTTGTCGGCGGACTCGCCGTGGATGGTGAGCGTGACCGGAATCATTTCCGGCTTCTTGCCGAACTCGCCCAAGATTCCGTTATGGCGGTCTTGCACGAATGCGCCCACAGTTTCGGTAGCATTCACAATTTTGAAGGCATTGAGTGGTGAGGGCAGTGTGGCGAGCACGGTCGCCTTGGTCATGGGCAGGTCGACCATGCCGAACTGCATCAGCGGATGGCCGCAAGCCAGGAGATGCTGAGCGTCCATGTAAGTCACCGTGCAGGTCGCGGCAATGTTCATGTCGCCTTGAACCAGGATGGCGCTCACGGCAGAGCCAGGCTCCATGGGCTCGGGCTGCTTGGCGTCGCTGACCGAGCCAGCACCCATCACCGGAACGATTCCTGCAGAAGAGAATTGGGACGCGAAGCGCTGCACAGTGTCTTCGGAGAATCCGTTGAAGACGAGGGGTGTTTCAATGGGCTTGAGGTAGTTCGTGAAGGTTGCGTGTTCTGATGGAGAATCCGCAACGCCTGGGCTCGCAGTCTTGCTCGGGGAGCGGGCTGCGGATGTGGCTTCGACCGGCGCAGAAGCCGGATTGCGATCGAGCGCGCTGATCTCCAACATCTCAGCGATCGGGGTAACGCCGGCAATAGGTTCTTTCGAGAATTCGCCGATACGGAAGGCGAGCGCGCCCGCCAGCTTGCCATCCAGATAAACCGGGCTGCCGCTCATACCGGCGACCACGCCGGTGTATTCCGCCTTAGCGCCGCCGAGACGAACCAGAATGACGTCGCCCTTGGGGCCGTCGGCGTTCTTGAGGATGCCGAGCACCTCAACATCCATGGGTTCCGGTTTCGTGCCCTGAAACACGGTGTAGGCCACGCCTTTCATGCCAGGATGGATTTGCTCGATCGGAATAGTTTCAACGGGCTTGGGAGTCTGCGCCTGGATTATTGAGGACAGTGCAAAGCTGAAAACAAACAGGGCTAGAGTCGCTCGTCTTAGTACAGGTCGATCCACAGTTTCACCCACAAATTTCCCCGAGAACCGCCAACTGGTCCTCTTATTACTGAATGACACTTCGCGCTTTGTACGCGATTTGCCGGGAAGGAGAGGGTTCAATCAAAGCCGAGCAAACATCCCAATCGCGAAGCTCTGCGTCTATACTAGCATAAGGTTTTCCGAGGACTTCAAATGATTTCATACCCATCTGGGCAGGGTGGCCGGCGGTTTGGCAGGGTCTTGGGCCGTATTATGCTGTTCCAACGTTGGCGTATCTCCTTGCTGATTCTGGTCTTGGGGATTCTTGTCGGTCTAACTGCGGCACAGGATCAAGGGTCCTCGGCGCCTGCCAAAGGCCAGACAGATGCGCCCGACGCGGCCGGAGGTCCACAGAACGACGTTGGCCCCTATGCCATTCCCAAGAAAAAGGACGAGCCGCCGCCACCTCCACCGCCGGAGAAGCCAAAAAAGATTGAGGGCATGCCGGACTATTCCATCCATGTCGATGTGCCCGTAGTGGAAGTGCCGGTTATGGTTACGACCAAGGATGGGGAGTTCATCTCCAATTTGAAACAGGAGAATTTCCGCATTTCCGAAGATGGCGCGCCGCAGAAGATCAGCAGCTTCACGATTTCGGAAGCGCCGATCACGGCCGTCCTGTTGGTCGAGTTCGCCGCTGGAGATTATTTTTTCATGGGCGACATTCTGCAGGCGTCCTACTCCTTCGTCAGCACTTTGAAAAAAGACGACTGGCTGGCGGTGATTTCCTACGACATGCGCGACTACATCCTGGCGGACTTCACGCAGGACAAGCAGCAAGCCTACGGCGCACTGAATCAGCTGCGAATTCCGGGTTTCACTGAGACCAATCTGTTCGACGCGCTTTATGACACGCTGGACCGGGTGGACCGGATTCAAGGGCATAAGTACATCATTCTGGTGACGACCGGTGTCGATACTTTCAGCAAGCTGAATCTCGACCAGATCATGAAGAAGATCAAAGCTACGAAGGATGTGACGATTTTCCCGATCAGCGTGGGATGGCAAGTTCGGGAATACTTCGAAGCACGCGGCATGTCCGCGCCTCACGGAGCGGGTATCCCAGTTGGGCAAATGGATTATCTGCAAGCCGACAACGAAATGAACACCTTTGCCCGCTTGACCGGGGGACGGGCTTACTTTCCAAGATTTCAGGCCGAGTTCCCGGAGATTTTTCATCAGATCGGCGGCGATATACGCAATCAGTACAGCATTGCTTATCATCCCACCAATCCCAAGCTCGATGGCACCTACCGCAAATTGAAAGTCGACGTTGTCGCGCCGGATGGAGGAACGCTCAAGATTAAAGATCAGAAGGGGAAAGATCTGAAGTATCTGGTGATCGCGCGCGAAGGCTACACCGCGAAACACACGGTGGAGTAGGTTTTAGTGCAGATGAACCAAGTGGTCCAGCAGGAACATTAGTCCGACTCCCAGAAAAACGACTAAGGCCATTCTCGCCCCCGGCTCACGGTTTACTTCCGGAATGAGGTCGGATGCCGCTACGTAGATCGTCACTCCCGCCGCTAGAGGCAATCCATAGCTCACTTGGTGCTTGAAAAGAGCCATGGTCAGTACTCCCGCAAAGGTCGCTGCACCCAGCAGCATCGACGCAGCCCACGCCACACCGCGGCTTTGGCCGCTAGCCAGCATGACGGAGGTGATGGTGAATCCTTCGGGAATCTTGTGCAGGAAAATCGCCAGGAAAATGATCCAGCCGAGCCAACTGGAGACGAGAAAGCCAGCGGTGATCGCGATGCCGTCGAAAAACGTGTGAATCGTTAGACCGAGCAGAATCGAATACCCTTTGTGGGCGTGAACAAATTCGTCTGTGTGGGTTTCTTCTCCGAAATGAAAATGGGGCGTGACCGTGTGCTCAAAAAAATGAATGATGAGATAGCCCACCAGAACCAGGAATGCCGCGTTCTTGCCGTTTAGTTCCAATGCAGCTGGGAAAACTTCGACGATGGCGGTGGCCAGCATGAATCCCGCGCCCAGAGCAATAAAATATCTGAGATAAGAGCGGTCCCAGTTCTTCTGGACGATGATGGCGCCGCCGAATACGTTGGCCGCGGCGGCGGTGAGACCGAGCAAAAGACTGAGAATAACGGGATGCATGCGGGAGGATAATATCAGTTCTCCGTTCCTGGTTCCCGTCTACCCGCTGTGCCGGATGTGCATCACGTCGCCATCCTGCACGATGTAGTCTTTTCCTTCCAGACGCAGCGTGCCGCGGGCGCGGGCGTCGGCTTCTGATCCGGCGTCGAGTAGCTGATCCCAGCGGATGGTTTCGGCGCGGATGAAATGCTTCTGCAAATCCGAATGGATCGCGCCTGCCGCATCCTGCGCGCGAGTGTTCACCGGGATGGTCCAGGCGCGGCATTCGTCTTCTCCCGCGGTGAAGAAAGAAATCAAGCCGAGCAGCGTATAGGTAGTGCGGATCAGGCGAACCAGGCCGCTCTCGGTGAGGCCGTAGCTGGAAAGGAATTCGGCGGCATCAGCATCGCTCATTTCCGCAAGTTCAGCCTCGACCTTTCCGCAGATGGCTGCCGCGCCCGCATTCGGTCGCGACGCGACTTCTGTGAGCTTATATTTGCTGACCGCAGCCTCGAGATCTTTTCCAAGTTGCGTGCTCTCGTTTACGTTCAAGACATAAAGAATTGGTTTCTCGCTGAGGAACATGAAACCGCGCAGGCGCTTTTTGTCTTCCGGGGTCATCTCCATTTCGCGCAGTGGGCGCTCCGATCCGAGGTGCGCGTTGGCGCGCTTGAGCAGATCGAATTCTTTTTCGAGATCCGCAGTGCGCATCTTCTTCAGATCTTTTTCCAGGCGCTCCAGCCGTTTTTCGATTTGCCCGAGGTCGCTGACCATCAGATCAAACTCGACGTTCTTGATATCGCGCAGAGGGTCGATGCCGCCGACGTGCGGGATCGCAGGATCATCAAATGCCCGCAGTACGTGGGCCAGCGCGTCTACGCCACGCAAATGCGTGAGATAAGCAGTCTCCTTAAGCGCATCCTGTCCGATGGCGCCCACGTCGACGTATTCCACCGAAGCGTGGGTCAATTTTTTGGGATTGTAGAGTGCGGCCAGACGGTCGAGGCGGTCGTCGGGGACCTTGGCCACACCAAGATGCGCCTCGCGCGGGTTCGCGTACGCCTGCTCGGACAGACGTGCCTTGGTCAACATGCCGAAGAGAGAGGTCTTGCCTACCTGAGGCAGGCCAATAATGCCAGTTTTCATAAGAAAGCTTCTAGTTGCTAGCTTCTAGCCAGCCTTGTGAGGATAAATGATCGAGCAGACATCGCAAAGATTAGTCGGGGACGATTAACGCTGAAAGCTAGGAGTTAGTAGCCAGAAGCGCAGCCGTCAAATACACGACCACCAACCCCAGCAGAAATACTCCGCTCTCGACTCGCGTGGACCACACATGCAAGCCGTCGAACTGGATGCGGGCAGGGTTGTCGGGAGGGACCGAGTCAATTTCGCCAATCGATGCCCGCAGCGTATCCATGCGCGGGATAATGCCGAATTGCGAGATGAGAGTTAGCACAAGCATCAAGCAGATGAGCAGGTTGCGCGCGGCAAACACTTGCGGCGAGCCCTTGGTCAATTGGCTGTAAGTAATCGAACCCGCTAAGAAGACGATGCCAGAAATAATGCCCATCCAATGCAACGCACCCAGGGAGCGTCCAACTAATGTTCCTGCCAGATGCCGAGTGGGTAATACGGAAAAGGCTGTGGGCGCGAGAACGAAAGCGAAGAAGATCAGCCCGCCCAGCCAAACGATGAGAGACAGCAGCATGAGATAGCGCAGAAATGACATTCGGGAATTATAGCGTTCGCCGTCATTCCTACAGCAAATACCCCACAAGCCACGTTTGGGATTGTCCGTTTCCGATCGCCCCGCGCGAATCTTCCATCACCCTCGCGTGGTAGCATTCTTCTGTCTGACAAGCTTCCCGACGGACCATGACGCTTCGCATCCATTCTCTGTCTTTGCGTTTCATCTTTCTTACTGTCGTGCTCCTGCTATGCCGCGCCCCGCTTGCGCCTGCGCGCTCCGACGAATCCCACTGGATCCGCGTGAACTCCAGCCATTTTTCTGTGGTCACGGATGCGGATGATATCAAGGGACACGCCGTGGCCGCGCGATTCGAACAAATACGCGCCGTGTTCGGCCAACTGCTGGCGCGAACCCGGATCAACATGTCGGAACCGATCGACATTATCGCCCTGAAGAACGATGACGAATACAGCAAAGTGGTGCCTAACCGCCAGGGGCAGGGGATCGGTAGTGGATTTTTCATCCCCGGCGAGGACCGCAACTACTTCGTGCTGAACCTGTCGAAAGAAGAGAGTTGGCGAGCGATATCGCGCGACTTTGCTTTGGTGTTCCTCAACTGTAATTATCCGCCCACGCAGGCTTGGTTCGACGAAGGCTTCGCGGACTACTTTTCCAGCCTGCGCTTCGAGAACAAGCAGGTACTGATTGGCGGCGACCCAGACTCGTTCACTGAACCGCTGAACACGACAGCATGGCTTGCGATCCCTGACTTATTCGCCACTTCCCGTGCGATGCCTGCTGCGCAGGAAAGCTCGCACCATACCGTGTTCTACGCCGAGTCGTGGATCGTGATGCACTACCTGCTCAGCCAGAACAAGCTTCCCGAGACTGGCACCTACTTCGACATGGTCGAGAACCAACATCTCTCGATCGAGGAAGCGATCCAGAAAGCGTATGGCATGAGTTCGGGCCAATTTGCGGACGCGGTCAAGAATTACTTCCATACCGTGGCCCAGAGCGGGGCTGCTGGGGCGAGTCCGTTGCTGGGCGTGGCTCCGTCCGACCAGATTGGCAGCAGCAATCAAGAGCTTCCGTTCGCGGAAGGGCAGGCGTTGCTCGCGGAAATGACCGTTCGTCTGCCAGAGCATCGCGACCAAGCTGTACAGGAGCTGGAGTCGATCATAGGCCAACCAAAATCCGACAACGTGGTCGCGCGTCGCGGACTGGGCTGGGCGTACATGCAGAAGAAGGAATTCGAAAGTGCAGTTGAAGAATTCAACAAGGGAGCGGAGCTCAACCCCAAGGATCCATGGCTTCATTATTACCTGGCACTGGTGCGGTTGCGGGCGGCGCAAGCCGCTGGAAAATCGACAGAGGGCCTTCCAAACGTGATGCAGGATCTCCGGCTGGTCGTGGACTGGGATCCCGAATTCGTCCAGGCTCGCAGCATGTTGGCTATGGCGCAACTGGAAGGCGGCGGCGTCCACGCCGCGATGGATTCGATGCGAGCAACCATCCAACTCGCGCCGCGAAACCAAACCTATTTGCTGAACATGGCGCAGATCTACATGGCAGGAAAGAACTGGGATGCGGCTACTGCCTTGCTTGAGCGGCTGAAAACCAGTCCGGACCCGCAGATTGCTAAGGCCGCCACTGAGCAACTGGAAGGTTTGCCCATGTTGAAGAAGTATGGCGTTCTGCCGCAGGCTGAAACTAAGCCGCAGCCAACCGGCACGGCGCCTCCACTGTCGTCGCCCGCGTCTTCGGCAACTCCATCTTCTTCAACGGCCAAAACGCAAGCGGCGACGCAGCCAAAGGCACAAACCCAAAATCCTCAATCCGACGAAGTCAGTGTCGATCAGGCGGAGCAAGTTCCCGCCCCGCCGCAGCCCGACAAGCGTCCAATCCAATTTCTGAAGGGAAAGATAATTGCCGTCGATTGCTCCCGCGCTCCATCAGCCATCCTCACTGTGTCGGCGGGAGCAAAAGTGTTGAAGCTCCACACGGAGGATTACAAATCACTGATGGTCATGGGAGCCGATGACTTTTCCTGCGAATGGAAGGGGCGCACCGTCGCAGTAAATTATAGAGCCGGAGGAACAGCCGACGGCGATCTAGTTTCGGTAGAGCTCGAATAGACCGCCAGGCGGCGGGACAGAAGGAGCAGAGAATTTTCTCGAGAGCGCCGGCTACGGAGTGAAACTTTCGCGGAGGTTGGGAACTAAAACAACAAACCCTCCCAGGGGAATACTGAGAGGGTCTGGCGAATTCTGACTCTTAAGTTTGGTAAGCCGGGTTGTCAGGCGCGGACTACGTTACCCGCCTGGAACCCCTTGGGGCCCTTCAGCAGATCAAACTCCACGGTTTCGCCCTCATTCAGCGTGCGGTAACCATTCTCCTGGATGGCGGAGAAATGAACGAAGACGTCTTCCCCAGTGGACCGCTGGATAAAACCGTATCCTTTAGCCCCGTTAAACCACTTTACTGTACCCTTCTCTCTCACAATGAACTCCTTTCGCCTCTGCTAAGATTAAAAATTCCACATTCTTCTTGAAGCGCGCGCGTGTCTCTTACCCCCCTCAAAGCATGTGGACGAAACGGTCTTCACTTGCATGCAGCCGAACTTGGTTCAACAAGAAAGGCCCCTGAGTTTTACGCCGTCGGTCAAGAAAACGGCGCAAAGCTCCGGAGCCTGTCGTGGTGGCGCGAGTTTCGACAACAATGCACAAAAACCTCTACCCAAGCTAACGAACGTCGTTGCCGACATTTCGTCAACGAGCAGGAATAATATTCAGGAATTTTCCTTCTGGCAAGAGAAGAATTCACAATAAATCGAAATGAAGCGAAAACAATAAGTGTGACCCATGGTTTTTGCGAAACGAATTGAGAGATTGGCATGGTCCACGGGCAACTTCGCAGACTGACAGAGCGCACCGCAACTCTCTGATAATATTGGGTAAATATTGAACGACGACCATCCATTGTCGCCCCCAGCTCTGCTTGATACGGTCATCCCTAACGTTTCCGTTAAGGGCTCGACCTCGCGTTCGAGCTGGCTATCTTCTACGCTGAAATATGTTCTACGCACCGAGGTCCACACCTTTGCGTTCTCGGTGGCAGCAAATGCGATTCTCTCATTCTTTCCCTTCGTCCTGCTTTTGCTGACTTTAATTCGACGAGTATTCCACTCGCCGGCAATGTATGAGGTTGTGGTGCAACTGCTTCGCGATTATTTGCCCGCTGGGCAGGATTTTGTAATTCGCAACCTGCACGCGCTGGTCAACGCGCGCAACCGGGCGCAAATGTTCTCCCTATTGATTCTGCTGATCACGTCGACAGGAATCTTCATGCCACTCGAAGTAGCGCTGAACCGGGTCTGGCGTTTTCCGGAAAATCGTTCTTATCTCGGAAATCAACTGATCGCGCTCGGTCTCGCATTCAGCAGCGGCGTGCTGACGCTGCTTTCGGTAGCCTTAACTGCGGAGAATGTTTTTCTTCTGAGAACTCTAACCTTCGGACACGAATTTCTCACCACCAGGATGCTGGGTTTTTTGATCATGAAACTTTTCGCAATCGCTGCGAGTATTGCGATTTTCTTTTTGATCTATTGGCTGTTGCCCAACGGCAAGGTGCCAGCCCGTGCCGTCATGCCTGCGGCAGTGATCATGGGCTTGCTGTCGGAGATATTGAAATACTGTTACATCCTGGCGCTGCCGCGGCTGGATTTCCAGGAAGTGTACGGGCCGTTCGCTCTGTCAGCCAGCTTGATGTTTTGGGCATTCCTTACAGGCTTGTTGCTGCTGACGGGGGCGCACTTGTCAGCGCGGCGGCAGAGCCGGAGAAAAGCTCACTGAACGCGGGCGAGGCAGTAAGTCTCTTGGGGTACTGACAGCACAATCCACCGCGATTTCCTCAGACAAAGCTCAATCCTTCTGTGACGGCCGGCACAGCCATCCTTCTTGCGTAGTGGTAGCGTTGTTCGATTCCCGTCAAAGGCTGGCCTCGATTCAGAAACGAGGCTTGCTCATGTTGTCTTCGATTTGGAAGGTCTTTGTTGCCCTGATCCTGATTCCTGCCTCGCCACTGCTGGTTGCGGAGCAGCCGACGCGGCCAGTAATCCCAGTTTTGATTCCGCCCAGATCAGCACACCCGGCGCCTCAGCGCCCCGTGACCCAAAGCTCGGGCTACATCTTCGCCGGCACTGTCAAGTCGGTGGAGCGGGTTGCTCCCAAGGGAAACGGCGTGGGCGTCGTCGAGATCAACTTTCATGTCGATCAGGGCTTGCGTGGCGTTCGCACGGGGCAGATGCTGACCATCCGCGAGTGGGCCGGCTTGTGGGAATCCGGGGAAAGTTATCGCCCGGGTGAACGGGTTCTTCTGTTTCTCTATCCTCCCAGCAAGCTAGGACTGACCAGCCCGGTCCGAGGACCGATGGGCCGCTTCAAAATCGGCCCTGACGGCCAGATAGCGCTTGATCCAGCACGGATTAGTTTTCCGGCACCGCGTCCGCACATCCCAGACCCGTTGCGGGGAAGAACTCGTGTAACCCCTATCGAGTTTGTCCGTTTCCTCCACTCGGCGGAAGAGTAAGCCATGCCGACAGGTTCCTTCTTTGCGCGTGCACTAGAGATGCCAGATGGATCGCCGTCATGCTTGCCCGGAGGCCCTCCCCAAACCTCGGGAGCTTCACGGCGATTGACAGTTAGATCGAGGTTCGTTTATCCCGGAGCAGCAGTGATTCTACTGCTCCTGACATTCATGCAACTGGCGCGAGCTGGAGGCCCGCGCTACATCGCCGGAATTAGCTACTTCAACCAGGGGACGGCCGGCACACCCCTGAGTTGGGCCCAGGGAGTAGTCAACTATTACACCGACCAGGGTCCTCTCAGTGCGACGGTTCCCGGACCGCAAGGGGATGCGTTGGTCGCTGACGCCTTCAGTCAGTGGACCTCCATTTCGACGGTCGCGCTGTCAGTCACGCACGCTGGTCAACTTGCGGAAGATGTCAACGGCTCGAACGTCTACCGCAACAGCGATGGAACCATCACCATGCCCGCTGACATTATGCCTTCGGCTACGGGCACGCCTGTGGGTATCGTTTACGACGCGGACGGCACCGTCACCGACGCGCTTCTTGGCCAGGGCGCAGGCGATGCCTCCGAGTGCTTCGGCAACGCCGTCTACGGAGGAGTCGACAATTTCGGAGTTGCAGCTTATTTTCTGCACGCGCTGGTCGTCATCAACGGAAACTGCGTCGCCCAACTGCCGGACCCTGATGTGGAATACAGGCTCGTGCGGGTGCTGGGGCGGGTGCTGGGCCTTGGCTGGTCCCAGATGAACCTTAACGTCCAGACGGGCAATCCCCGACCGACTGCCGATGACTACGTCGGTTTTAGCATCATGCATGCTGTCGATTCTCCTAGCTGCGTTCCCATTTCCTTGTGCTATTCGAATGGCGGCCAAGTCAACCCCTAC
>Ga0207044_1017_pt1 | contig 51506 bp, 43 predicted proteins | sample Alteio_BWMinCont_68_FD_153300 | JGI IMG/M metagenome (GOLD analysis project Ga0207044, IMG submission 153300) | Enriched cells from forest soil in Barre Woods Harvard Forest LTER site, Petersham, Massachusetts, United States -... | ecosystem: Environmental > Terrestrial > Soil > Temperate forest >... | reverse complement strand
GAGCTAGAGATGGAGCGCATCCGCAAGAAAGTGACCATGGTATTCCAGAACGGTGCGCTGTTCGACTCGCTAACCGTGGGCGAGAATGTGGCATTCCCGCTGCGCGAGCGTGGCGATCTGAAGGAGGATCAGATTTACCAGATCGTCGATGGATTGCTTGAAATGGTGGGAGTGAAAGAAATGCGAGATTTGCTGCCCTCGGATTTGTCCACGGGAATGAAACGGTCGGTGGCTATCGCGCGCGCCTTGGCCGCGCAACCGGAATGCGTTCTTTATGACGAGCCCACCACCATGGTCGATCCGCTGATGGCGCAATTACTGGGTGACCTGATAAAGCGGCTTAAAACTCAGCTGCACTTGACCAGCGTGGTCGTGACTCACGATATGCGGCTGGCTAAGAAGCTGGCGGACCGGATCGTATTTCTGTATGAGGCCAAAGTGATCTTTTTTGGCACCTATCCTCAGATGGAGAAAAGTGATGAGCCGATTGTGAAGGAGTTCCTGGAACTGGACGAGATGAGCCTGAAAGGGCTGTAGGCATCAGGCTTCGGGCGTCAGGCTTCGGTTTTAGAATCCTTCCCGTACCAAACGTTCGATGGTCAGTGCGCTAGTCGCAGAATCTCCATGCATCATCTTCTCCACATACTTTGCGATTATGTCCACTTCCAGATTCACTGGGTCGCCTGGCTTGAGTGATTTCAGATTGGTCGTGTCGGTAGTGTGCGGAATAATGGCGATCGTTACCTGTTTTCCTTCGACTTTCGCGACTGTGAGGCTGATGCCTTCAATCGAGAGCGAGCCTTTGAAGATGACATAGCGCGCCAATTCCGGCGGGATCTCGATGCGCAGCCAGTAGTTGTCCGCGCCGGAGATTTCTTCGAGTGCAATGAACTTGCCCGTACCGTCGACATGGCCCTGCACGATGTGTCCGCCGAAGCGTCCGTCAGCGCGCATGGGGAGTTCGAGATTGACCAGTGCGCCCGGTTTCATGCGGGAGAACGAAGTGCGATTCCAGGTTTCCTCGGCCAGATCGGCACCGAACGAGGTTGCCGTGATTTCGACGGCGGTCAGGCAAACCCCGCTGACTGCGATGCTGTCGCCCTTTTTCAGTTCCTTCACGAGATGCGAGGCGGCGACGGTAAGACGTCGGTTCTCGTTTTCGTGAGCGATCCCGGTGACGCGTCCCACTTCTTCAATGATGCCGGTGAACATGGAGTCTCCGTGATATGGCGTTCGGGAATCAGGCTTCGGGCTTCAGGCTTTAGGCGTCAGGCTTTAGTCCGAACGTTTAGCCCTCACGCCTGAACCCTGAAGCCTGACGCCTAGCCCTCAATCTGCATACGGGTCTTTAAAGTATCCCTCGACTGCGAAATCTTCGCCAAAGCGGTGTAGACAGGTCGATTTTACGTAGGCTGCGCCTCCGATGGTTGCGAAACCCGCGCCTCCTGCAAACGGGACGGCAGTTGTGCCTCCTAGAATTCTGGGCGCGTAGTAGAGAAAGACTTTGTCGACGATACCGGCTGAAAGCGCGGCCCAATTGACCATGGCGCCGCCTTCAATCATCAGGCTGGTAATGTCAGTTTGGCCGAGGAATTTCGTTACGGCAGCCATGTCAGGATGGCCCTCCGAGTTGGCCGTAGGCAATTGTTCCACGCGAACCCCGAGCTTCAACAGTTGCTTTTTCTTCTTCTCTTCTGCGAAAGAGCAAAGCACGAGCACGTCATCCGCGGCGGTTGTGACTATGCGGGATTCGAGAGGCAGGCGCAGTCGGGAATCGAGGACTACGCGCAGGAGTGGACGACGCCGCGGATGGCCGCTGCGATCGGTGAGCAGCGGATCATCGGCGATCACCGTGCCAACCCCGACCAGAATCGCGTCATGCTGATGACGAAGCTCCTGCACATGGGCGCGAGCTAATTCCCCAGTAATCCAGTTGGTCTGAGCCGAGTGTTGTGCGGGATGAGATTGACTTGCAGGCGGCGCGATTTTTCCATCGAGCGTCATCGCGGCCTTCAGCGTAACCAGCGGAACATGATGTCGGATGTATTTAGCAAAAGCCTCGTTCAGCGTTCTTGCTTCTTCTTCAAGCATGCCAGAAGAGACGTCGATGCCGGCAGCGCGAAGCTTGGCAAACCCCTGGCCGCTGACCTGCGGATTCGGGTCCTCCATGGAAGCGACCACGCGGGAGATTCCGGCGGCAATGACGGCATCGACGCAAGGCGGGGTGCGTCCCTGATGAGAACAAGGCTCCAGATTGATATATAGAGTTGCGCCACGCGCTTTTTCTCCGGCTTGCTCGATGGCAAGGACTTCGGCATGTTTCACGCCATCGTAGGTGTGGCTACCGCTCCCAACGATTGAACTATTCGCGTCTACAATCACTGCGCCGACACAGGGATTGGGCGACGTCAGACCAATGCCTTGCCTAGCTAGATCCAGGGCTTGGCGGAGGTAGAGTTCGTCAGTTTTCCGCTCGGGCATCTTACTCTTTCACCACAGAGCCGCAGAGCCACAGGGGAAGGCACGGAACAGATTATCAGGGCTGCGTTCCTCTCGTGTCTCTGTGGTGGACAACTCAGGCAAACAATGAGTCCACAAAATCCTTCGCATTGAACGGCAGCAGGTCTCCGGCTTTTTCACCGACGCCGACGTAGCGCACCGGCAGACCTAACTCACGGGAAATAGCGACGACGACGCCACCCTTTGCGGTGCCGTCGAGCTTGGTGAGCACGATTCCGGTTACGCCGGCGGCTTCGGTGAACTGGCGCGCCTGCTGCAGGCCGTTCTGGCCGGTGGTAGCGTCCATTACCAGCAAAGTCTCGTGGGGCGCGCCGGGAATGATCCGTTGCGCGGTGCGCCGCATCTTGTCCAGTTCCGCCATGAGGTTAGTTTTGGTGTGTAGACGCCCGGCCGTATCGACGATGACATAGTCGGAATGGCGTGCGGACGCGGCTTGCAAAGCGTCGTAGAGCACGGCTGCGGGATCGCCGCCGGCTTTCGTCCGGATGACTTCGGTTCCGGTGCGCTCGCCCCAGATTTCCAGTTGCTCGATGGCGGCGGCACGGAACGTGTCAGCTGCGCACAGCAGCACGGTTTTGCCTTGCGAACGAAAAACCTGCGACAGCTTGCCAATGGTCGTTGTCTTCCCCGTGCCATTGACGCCGACTACAAGAATTACTTCAGGTATGCCGTCGACCTTCTTGGCAGGGCTGGTGTTGGCAGCATCGAGAATGGCGAGAAGCTCGTCTTTCAACAGGCGTTTCAGTTCGTCGGCATTCCTGATCTGCTTTCGGTCGGCCTTTTCACGGAGCTTGTCCAGCACTTCACGGGTAGTCGTGTTGCCGAGGTCGGCGCCGATAAGAGTGGCTTCGAGATCGTCAAGAGTCGCACGGTCAATTTCCTTGCCAAAGGAAACAACTTCTTCGATGCGCTGGCTGAGATTTTCGCGGGTCCGGGTGACCGCCTCTTTCATGCGGTCAAAGAGGCCCGGTTTCTGCTTCTCGTCCAGGCTGCCAAACAGAGTCTGAATCATAATGTTGGAAATAGCGGGCTAAGAATCAATTATAGCGGTAGGAGCTGATTTTGATGGGAAGGGGCACTCGGCCGAGTCGCGGAAAACAAGAACGAAAACTAAACCGGCGCTTCCGAGACTGCCGTTATCTGCGCAGCAGGCTGCGCAGGAGCGGGCACAGTGGATTTGACTGGGATGGGCGGTGCTGGCACGGTCGGGCGCGTGATGCGAATATCTCCGCGGTAGAAAATCGCAGTAATGGCCGAAGCCACAGTGGGATCGAGGCGCTTCCCGGAGAGATTGTGAATGATTTTCAACGCGTCGACGGGGTCGTGCGCCTGTTGATAAGGACGGTTGGTGGTCAACGCGTCGAAGGTGTCGGCGACCGCAATGATGCGCGGCAGAAGAGGGATCTGGTCTCCCTTTAAGCCATGCGGGTAACCGCGGCCGTCGAGCGATTCATGATGCAGTTCGATCCCCGGAATCATTTCTTTCAGTTGCGCCACCGGGCGCAGGATGTTTGCGCCCTTAGTGGTGTGGGTTTTCATGATTTCGAATTCTTCCGGAGTGAGTGCGCCCGGCTTCTTTAGAATGCGATCCTCAATGCCAATTTTGCCGACATCGTGCAGTTGGGCGGAGATGCGCACGGTTTCAATGAAGTCTTCCGATACGCCCATTTCTTTGGCAATCATCAGGGAATAGCGGGTGACGCGGTCGGAGTGGCCGCGAGTGTAAGGATCTTTTTCGTCGACCGCGCCGGCGAGCATTTGAATCGAGCCCATGAACAAGTCACGGTTCTCGGTGGCGGCGCGTTTGAGGTCGAGCACGAAGTGCTCAAGCTCCTCCGACATGACGTTGAAGGTGTCGGCTAGTTCACCGATTTCGGTGCGGCTCTTCACGTGAACGCGCTGCGAAAAATCTCCAGCCGCAATCGCCCGGCTGAAATGAGTGAGGACCTGCAGCGGATTCGTAATGCGGCGGGCGGCGAAAATACTGATGCCCACGCTGAGAGCGACCGCCATCATGGCGAGAGTGCGCGCGTTGCGCTGCATCTCATATACACCCCGGTAGGCTTCGGCGCGCGGTTTTTGCACGACCACAGCCCAGTCGAGATTCGTGACCGGACTGTAAGTGCCGAGCATTTTGATGTTGGTATTGCCATTGCGCAAGTTGAACTCTCTGGTGGCGGCAACCATTTGCACTTTGGTGCCTGCCTCGACGAAGTTGCGCACGATTTCGAGGTTGGACATGTCCTGGCCGGTGGCGTAATCGGAGGTGGCGCCGACTACTAGTCGACCCTGGCTGTCCACTACGTAGGGGGTTAGGCCGCCTCGGTTGACCTCTTGCAAGCGGCGAATCAGAAACTGCAAATCTACAACTGAACCAATCATGCCCAGAAAACTGCCACTGTACGTCACAGGAGTGCTGACCAGCATGACCGTGCGGGCCGATTTTCCGGTGCCGACGACCAATGCCTCCCCGTTATAGATTCTGCCTTCGCGGGCTGCGGCATAGGCTCGCTCCAGCTCGCGTTGCAGGAAAGCGTCGGGGGCGATACGTCCGGCGGAGATTCCCTTGGCATCGGAATTCAGCAGCGTGGCATATGCCAGGTCGTCGGACGAGGAAACAAAATTCTCCAGCAGGGCCCGCAGTTCGGGCGCTTCGACGTGTTCGGAAGTGATGTCGCCGCCACTGGCGACCTGGAGGGCCGAGGCCAGGTTCGCCTGCATCATGCGCAGGGACTCCTGGTGCTGCGAAATGTCATCCGCAAGCGAGCGGGTGACCGTATTCTGCAGCAGCCGTTCATTAGTGATCAGGCGGTCCCGGTTGATGGATTCGACCCGCGCCGAGTAAAAATACATGGGAACCACGCTGATCAGTACGAGCACACTTAGGATGACGTACAGAATGGGCAGGCGAGATGGCGTCGGTAAATTCAGCGACAAGTTACCCCTATGAGCGGTTTCTACGCGGCCGAAAGTTCAAAGAAATACTGTTAAAGTGTAGCGTGATATCGAGGTCGAGAATTGTTACGAAGGTACCCCGAAACCCGGTGCCCTTCAGGCGGTTTGAGAGGTTCGAGAGGACCCCAGGAAAGCATCTTCGGGATGAGGATGTTTGCCCTAGTGGCTGACGGATGATGGCATGACGGAGGGAAGATTGCAGCCTTCGTGAGAGCTTCGAATGAATAGGATCGAATCTAGAGGTCGATAGGAGAGCCTAGGCGAGTGCGGATCCTGGGTACGCGCGGAGGGCCGAAAAGCCTGATATGCACTGTTGAAATAGCATCAGTACCGTTGGTCATGGCTAGCCTTTTACCGTTCGCGCGGCTTGAACCCGAGATAGCTGTCGACCAAACCGACTCGTGAGGCTGCTGTTAAGAGCAAAATGAGCGACGGGAAAGGCGGGCTGTCGCACGTAGCCGCGAATAACGTTTGATGAACCCTCGCTCGCCCGAGCTATTTCTTTACTCGCCAGGTGGTGATTGCCTCGCTGCCCTGTGCGAGCCGCCCGAGGGTCACGGGTTCGACCGTAATCACGTCAGGCCCGTCTGTTGCACCGGTGATGATGGGTTTATCGGGTACGGTCTCGTACGCGTATCCCGTCAACGTAGCTAGAATTACATTGCCCGTCGCCGGGCGATTAACGACGAGCCGCGCCCAACCGTAGTGGGCCTGCCCATTGATCAGGAACCGCAAACCCAGATAGCGATCTCTGGTATACAGCCACTGGCCGGCGGTGCCGCTAACGCACCCTCCCGTTTGGGAGATGCAGGGAGCAGCCGGGATCGGTTGAAAGTAGTCCACCCATACGTCCGCCATGACTCCCTTAGTGCGCGTTAGAAAGTGCGACTTGTTGGAACCCACAGAAAACCCAGCGTGTAGGGCTGAGGCGAATCTTTCGCCAGCACTCATGGATCCCTGGCCCCAGAATTTATTGCCGGTGTTGCGGGCGTTTCCACCGTCGGTACCGACATATACGGTGTTAATCGACTGCCTCTGCGATCCAGTCTTATAGAATACATTGGAAAAAACGAAGTCCACGACGCCGTCGTGATTCAGATCCAGGGGAACGGGCCCACCATTGACGGGGATTTTTACATCGGCGGGCGTGTACACGATTTTTGCTTCCGCAGATTTCGCAATCGCCAGCAAGCTCACGCCGGCGGCCAACGCTGCGGTCGCATATGCCGACATCGACTTCTCCAGTTCGGGGCTGAGCTTCGCTCTCCGCCGGCTCTTGCCTGCATATTCAGTCTGTGAGTTTCGCAGAGTCATCTTCTGGCATCCTCAATGATCAAGAGTTATTTCATACGCCGTGCCGCAGGCCAGGCCGTCACATCCTCTTGCTTCACCCCCTGATAGGGTCGTGCCGTAGAGATGGCCTTGGGAGTCTGAAACCACGCCAGCGAATGGCGTGTACCCGTCGTATTTACCGCCAAAAGAATAGAGGACGCTTTCCCGCCACCCCTGGTCTGAGTCACGCAAGACGAAGATAGTGCCAACATCTTTATACCCTCCCCATTCCGTTACCCCGAACAGTTCACCATGTGGACCCGTCGCAAGTCTTCCAATTGGTTGTTCCCCGTCCGGATATCCGTAGAAGCGATAAAGAACCTGTTGAGTCCAGGCTTTCTGCGACGGGTTGAGTTCGAAGAACGCGCCTAACCCGTCGCCACCTGACACGCTCGTGACAAATACGTGGCCATTCCGCAAAAAGAACCCCGCCGACGGGTTCACGGCATTGCCGCCCCCCCGGATGAAGTTGTAAACCACACTCTCCGTCCATTTCCCGCCCGAGCCCGGGGTGAGCTTGTAAACAACGCCACAGCCATGTGAGTTCTTGGAATATGTACAAATTCCAGTGCCGCCGATCTGGGTCGCCCCCCACACATTTCCCGACGAATCAATGGTCACAGCGGACGACGGAATTGCGCCGTCGGGCCCCTTAAAGGCATGGAGAGTCACCTCCTTCCAAAGTCCGTTGGACTGAGGTATCAATTCAAAAACGATGCCGCCATAGAAATCGCCTCCCACCCCCATCGCTCCGAACAGGTTGCCATGAGCATCGAACACCAGGTCGTTATTGGGCAAGGAATAGGTACTACCTAGGAAGGAATGGAGCACAGTTTCAGTCCACTGGCCATGCGAGTCCGGAGACAACTTGAAGACAGTTGCATAGCCGTTTACGTAACCGGACCCGGTCCCGTAGAGGTTCCCTGCGCTATCAAAAACTACACCCGCTACGGGAGAGGAACCATCGCTAGTGCCGTTAAAGCTGTAAAGCAGCTCTTCCTTCCAGCCATTGGCGGTGTGCTTTAGTCGGAAGACTGTCCCGGCGCTGTGAGCACCGCCCTGGGTAGTGGTCCCATAGAGGTTTCCCTCGGAGTCGAGTGTGAGGTCAGACGTGGGCCAAAACCCATCAGTTCCACCCTGGAACGAGTAGATGACTTTCTCGCTGGCCATCGGTGGAGCGTGACCCGGTGCGGCCGGAGTAAAGGCGGGGGAAAGTATCGCCAAGGCACCAATTCCTGCGACGAGGAGAGAAAGCGGCCGCATAGCAAACCTCGGTGGGTGAATTCCGAAAACGGGTTCGACGGATTGGGAGCCCCTGCTCCTTGGGGAATGCAGCGAATTATCCGCCGAGAATCCAGGTAGTGTCAATGGCATTTCGATGGATACTGCGCTCTAAAGGTGAAGCAATACCAACCGGCTCCCCAAGATACCCCGTTTCCGTTTCCGTTTTTCCGTAGTGACGAAGCGCCAAGGCAAAGTTTTCAATCAAGCCTCTCTGAAACTGAGCAACGACGGGATGGATCATCACCGACTCGTGGTGGAATCCAGATCGACCGGCTGACAAAGGTACGCTTGTCTACGAAAAGAAGTAGAGTGCTTTGCCCCAGCCCGTAGGGTCCGTTGGCGATAAATCTCTGTTACGCCCATTGACCTTAGGTCCCTGTTGTTGGTTGGCTGGTTCAGAGGGGCTCTCCAGGGCCCGACCTTCGAGCTTCTCATCTGCCCTGATAATTCTCGTGGGAGTGAGCGGGGGCGCTCGCGCCTACATTGGCGCTTCGCTCTTGGCGCTGCGGGTCATCAGGTCGTGGATGGCATCGCGCGGCGACTTGTCGTGATTGAGGATGGCATCCATCTGTGCGGTGATAGGCATTTCAACGGCGCGCATGCGCGCGAGTTCGACGGCGGCGTGAGTGGTGAAGACGCCCTCCGCCACTGTGCCATGCATGGCTGCGATGATCTCGGGGAGTTTGCGTCCGCGGCCCAGTTCGACTCCTACGCTGCGGTTGCGTGACAGGCCGCCGGTACAGGTGAGGACGAGATCGCCCAGGCCCGCGAGTCCAGACATCGTATCCTGGCGGCCGCCGCACGCTGTGACCAGGCGTGTGATCTCTGCCAGGCCGCGGGTAATCAGAGCTGCGATCGAGTTGTGTCCGAGCCCAAGGCCGTCGCAAACTCCGGCGGCGATGGCGATGACGTTCTTGAGCGAACCACCGAGCTCGACGCCCGTGACATCGGTGTTGGTGTAAACCCGGAAACGCGGATCACTGAGCTCTCGCTGGATGGTCTCCGCGAGCATAGAGTCACTTGACGCGATGGTGATGGCGGTGGGATCGCCGCGGGCTACTTCTTTCGCGAAGGTTGGCCCACTCAAGGCGCCGATACGGGGCTGGAAGCCTCGGTCAGCCTCGGCTACCAGCGAGATCACTTCCGTCATGCGCAGCAACGTGCCTTCTTCAAGACCCTTGGTTGCGCTCACAAATAGCATGCCGGGTTTCAGGAACGGGCGCATTTTCTGAAATAGAATGCGGCAATGTTGCGAAGGCATGACGCTTACGATAATTTCGGCGTCCTGAAGAGCGTCTTCAAAACTTCCGGTGACCGAAACGCAGTCGGGAATGGCTTGTTCGGGGAGAAAAAGTTGGTTAACCCGGCGCGAGGAAATTGAATCGCGCACTTCTTTTTCGTGGGCCCATAAGCGCACGCGATGGGATCCTTTCCTTCCCAAAACAATGGAAAGGCCCGTGCCCCAGGCGCCGGCGCCGATGACGGCAATCTGGCTCATGCGCGCCTCCAATGAAACCGCGATTCGGTGTGAGCCAGTAGACGGCGGATATTCTCGTGGTGTTTTGCGACGATGAGAACGCAAGCCCCCACGATGAACGGGAGCACTCCGGAAGCGTGATCGGGCTCGAGAATCCACGCCAGGAGCGGGAACAGCGCCACGGTGAGGATTGAGGCTAAAGAAACATAACGGAACGCCAAGAAGATCACAACGAAGACAACGAGCATCACCAGAATAGTCTTGGGGGTAAGAATCACAAAAGAACCCAATCCTGTCGCAACACCTTTGCCGCCTCGAAAACGCAGCCATACTGGAAACATATGACCTACGATCGCGAACAGTGCCGCTGTGCCGAGCAGGGTTCTGTTGGCGGGAAAAATCATGCGTGTGATGACAACGGCAACGAGCCCCTTCAGTGCATCAAGAATTAGAGTAAGCGCGCCCAATCCTTTTGAAGTGCGCGACACGTTGGTTGCGCCGATATTGCCGCTGCCGGTTTGGCGAACGTCCTGTCCGCGAAATGCGCGCACCAGGATGTACCCGAATGGAATGGAACCCAGAAGGTAGCTATAGGCGGCAGTGAGCACAAAGGCAGTCATTCGTTTATGTTTTAGCCAACGAGAGCGAGCGCAGGATGCTGGGCTACATGAATGCTACTCCAGCGCGAAGCTTCCGATCTTGGTGTAGCCTGAGCCTCCCGGCGACAACTGGCTCTGATACAGAAAAAATTCATGGGCCGTCATGGTACCAAACTCAGGAGTAGGCAGAGCCGTCAATTTCTCCTGCAAGCGCTGGAAGTTTTTGTTTGGAGCGTCTTCCTTGCGATGGCTGGGCGCACCCGACCGTCCTCCCCCACGAGCTAGCGTCAAGTGCGGAGTGAAAGCATGGTCTTCCTTGGGAACTCCGAGTGCAAATGTGGCCTCGTCGACGGCCTTGGCGAGAGATGGAAGCTTCGGTCCGGATTCAATTCCGACCCAGAAAACGCGGGCGGCTTTTGCGGTGGGGAAGAAGCCGTAGCCGCGGAACGAAATTTCGATAGACTCGGCTCGGATGTTTGAAAGCGCACTTTTGATTTCTTCCACCGTCTCAATTGGCTTCTCGCCTACGAATTTCAACGTGACATGCAAGGACTCCGGACGGACCCAGCGGGTGTCCGGCGCGAACCCGCTCACACCTTCCATGAAGCGCTGAATGCGCTGGCGGATGGCGTCGTCAATATCGAGAGCGATGAAAACGCGCATTTAGCAATTAGCACTTAGCATTTAGCACTTACCCTCCGCTAACGCATTGATTCCGGTCCGGTGGTTTTGCCAACTGCTAATTGCTAATTGCGAAGTGCTGCTCTACATCAGCTTTCTTCTCACCATATCCATCGCCTGCTGGCTAGCAAACCGGCGAATTCGTTTTCGATCTCCTGGAAATCTGCGCTCTGCGACTTCGGTTCCTCCGTCGCTGGCCAGAGCATGGAAAACCAGCCCCACGGGTTTCTCCGCGGTTCCTCCCGTCGGCCCGGCCACACCCGTGATGCCCAAACCTAAGGTTGCGCCAGTGCGTCGGCGAATGCCATCGGCGAGGGCAGCGGCGACTTCGCTGCTGACTGCGCCATGCTTTTCGATCAGGTCCGCGGGAACGTCGGCAAAGGCGGTCTTCAACTGATTCGAATAAACTACCGCGCCACCGACAAAGTAACGCGAGCTTCCGCTCACGGAAGTGATGCGCTCGGCCAACAGGCCGCCGGTGCAGGATTCCGCCACAGCGAGCGTCGCGTTGCGCATCTGCAAATAGTAGCCGACGATCTGTTCCATGGAATCGCCATTGTCGGAGAAGACGCAATCCCCGAGTTCTTCCTCGATCTTGCCAACCAGTTGATCGACTCGCGACTGTGCCACTTCGAGCGAAGCAGCACGAGTCTTCATATGCAATTGGATTTCGCCGGCGCCAGCCAGGATTGTGGTTTGCACATCCGTGGCCAGCTTGTAAATCGGCGCAACCCGCGCATCGCACTGGGACTCGCCCAATCCGGCGATTTTCAGTTCCCGAGTGGCGATGAATTGTGGCGGCAGCTTAACCCGCAAGCGCGGCAGACACTGCTCCTCGAACAGAGCCTTCAATTCGTGCGGCGGCCCGGGAAGCAGCATGATGATTCTTTCGCGGCCTTCATACTTGCCACTCATCCACTGTCCGGGGGCGCTGCCGTTGGCGTTGGGCAGGACAGTCGCGCCTGTGATGACATCGGCCTGCTTGAGATTGTTCGGCGCCATCTTCCAGCCGCGGGCTGCGAAGCGTTGTTCGAGGCTGGTAATAATCGCGGGGTCGCGATGAAGTTTGAGTCCAAGCGCGTCGGCTAATGCTTCCCGGGTGAGGTCGTCTTCAGTAGGTCCCAAGCCGCCCATGAAGATAACAATCTCGGCGCGCGACACCGCAAGACTGGCTGCTCCCGTCAGGCGGCCACGATCGTCCCCGACGATAGTTTTGAAGATGACTTCGACGCCAAGCTGGTTGAGTTTCTCGGTCAGATAAAGCGAGTTCGTGTCCTGACGAAAAGGAGTCAGAAGCTCAGAGCCGATGGCGATGATCTCAGCGTTCACCTGTAAAACTATAAATGATTAGCGGGCCAAGCAAGATCGGCCACGGATTTTCACGGATCCGGGCGGATGGTTTTAGTGATTGCTGAATGCTGAGTGCTTCACTACGCCGGTAAGTCGGCCAACGGCGATCCCTGAATGTTCCAGGCGAGATGATGGACAGCGCTATTGGTCGCTAGAACGACGGAACGTCCCGGAGCGAAAGCAAGGCCAACCAGTCCCGCTCCGGCAACCGCCAGTGAGGCCTCACCAGCGGGATTGATCTTGACGATGCCGCGCTTGCCCGACAGGGAAGCGGCCACGTAGAGATTGCCTTCAGCATCGAAGGCGATGCCCTGGGGACGTCCCAAGCCGCGAAAGAAAGTCGACACGTTGCCCTGGGAGGTGATCTTGTAGACGCAATCGAAACTGGAGGTTGTTGGCCCGGTCACGAACAGGTCGCCATGCGGGCCAAAAGCCAGGTGGTAAGCGGAAACGCTGGGCTCGAGAGTGGCGAAGACGAAAATTTGACGATCAGAACCGATCTTGAAAATCGTGCCGCTGCGGTCGCCGACATAAAGATTTTGTGCGCGGTCGAAGGCCACACCCGTGGCAACGCCCATGCCCTCAGCGTAGGACGACATGGCACCGTTCGGAGCGACGCGGTACACCGTCCCATCGTAACGCGAGGAAACGTACATTTGTCCGGCCCGGTCAAAGGCGATAGAAGTTGCGTTCATCAAGTCCGCGAGGAAGGGCTTGACGTTGTAGTTGGTGTCGATCCTGTAAATGGCGACTGGCACCTTCTGCCCGCGACTCCCGGAGAAGCTCACGTAGATGTTGCCTTCGGCGTCGAGCGCAGGGTTCGTGACCGGGTGCAGATTCTCGGCGATCGGCACTGCAACTTTGATCTGGTGGGGATTGCTTGAGTGTCCGTTGGTCGAAACCACGATGGGCCCTGAGGACGCGCCTTGTGGCACGCGAGCCACGAGGAATTCGTCGGAACTGATAACCACCGCGCCCTCTATTTCGCCAAAGCGCACGCGAGGCCGACGCAAATCCTGAGGACGTAGACCGTGGCCGATAATTCGAACTTCGCCGCCGGGCAGGGCAGCAGCCGGAAGAACGCCCTCGATGTGCGGCTTCCCATTGACGGTTGTCTTGCCCAGCAAGCGGTCAGAAATTCCCATCGCCAACTTCCTTGTGTTACGCGTCTGCCGAGAAACTATCGCGGCAAGAGACCGAAGTGCAGCGCCAATTGCATGATGACCAAAGCATAAAGCCCGGCCGCGACGTCATCTAGTACGATGCCGAATCCCTCCTGAAGATGCTCAAGCTGACGCACCGGTGGAGGCTTCACGATATCGAATCCTCGGAAAAGTATAAAGCCCAGCAGCAGAGATTTCCATGAGACTGGTATCGCAATGAGAGTGATGAGTTGGCCGGCGACTTCGTCGATGACAACGAATTGAGGGTCCTTCAAGCCAGTGGAGCGAGCCATGTGCGTCGCCGCAGGGATTCCGATCAGTACGGCCACCGCGGCCAGCAGGATGGTGGCAACGGGTTGCCAATGTGGGCTGATCCAGCCGCTAACCAGCCACCAGAGAAAGACCGTAGCCGCTGATCCCCAGCTTCCAGGGCCGGGATGGAGCAGACCCGCGCCAAAGAAAGTAGCCATCAGCTTGGCCCAGAGCGGCGCGCGGCGGGACGACTGAGGCGGGGGGAGATTGGAGTCGGGTTTCGTGTCCGACTCAGTCTTCATCGGAATTATCCGGCACGGCGCTGTCTGATGTGTCTTGTACAGGCGATGAAATCACGTAGGCTCCACTCGCCCATTTGCCCAAATCGATGGTGCGGCAGCGCTCGCTGCAGAAGGGAAATTCGGCATCCTTGCTTTTCACGGGATTCTTGCAGGTCGGGCACTTCAGCTTCAAAGTTCGCTTGCTGGCCATAGATCACTAAATGATTTTCGCAACCAGATCGTAGTCGTGGGCTTCGGTAATCTGGCAGCGGTAGAACTCGCCCGGCAACGGCTGAAGCCCTTCGGGAACATCGTTGACAAAGACTTTGCCGTCGATTTCAGGCGCGTGCCTCGGAGTGCGTCCTTCGAGCAGGAGATCGCTTTCTTCGGAAACTCCTTCCAGCAGCAGGTCGAGCTCGCGTCCAACCAAAGCCTTCTTTTTCTTCTTGCTGATGCGGCGCTGAATCTGCATGAGGTGCTTGCGCCGCCGCTCGATCTCGCGGGTTGGCAGCTTTTCGTCGAGCGCAAAGGCGTATGCGCCCTCCTGATCGGAGTAGCCGAATGTTCCCATCCAATCAAATTCAGCCTCGCGCACGAATTCGCAGAGTTCCTCGAATTCGCTTTCGGTTTCGCCGGGGAAACCGACGATGAAGGACGTTCGTAGCGTTACGTCCGGAATCGTGCGCCGCATCTTCTCAATCGAACGTAAAAATACGTCGGCGCCTCCGCCACGTTTCATGCGCTTCAAAACGGAAGCAGATGCGTGCTGCAGAGGCACATCCACATAGGCGCAAATCTTTTCGTGGGCGGCAATGGTTTCGAGCAGGCGGCCAGTAATCTTGTTGGGATACGCGTAGAGGAAACGGATCCAGCGCAAGTCTTCGACGCTGGTCAATTTTTCGAGGAGAACCGCAAGCCCATCTTTCAAGCCAAAATCCTCGCCATAGCAAGTTGTATCTTGCCCGATGAGCGTGATCTCTCGCACTCCTAAGCGGGCCAGGCGTTCGGCCTCGGCAATGACAGATTCAAATCGACGGGAGCGGAACTTGCCGCGCAACTGCGGAATAATGCAAAAGCCGCATGGATGGTCGCAACCCTCGGCAATCTTGATGTATGCCGTGTACTTCGGCGTGGCCAGAACGCGCGGGGTGGCTTCGTCGTAGAGGTAGTTCGGTAGATCGGCGATAGCGCCGTCCCAGGTCTCGCGCGAAAATCTACCTTGCGCTTCTCGCGCATCACCTTCAGGGCGAGAAGTTAAAATATTGAACGGAGAGGGTTTGGCTAATGCCGGCGCGATTCCCGCTGCCGCAAGAATCTTTTCCAGTTCACCCGTACCCACCACCGCATCGACTTCTGGAATATTCTTGCGAATATCATCGCGAAAGCGTTCGACCAGGCATCCGGCAACGATCAGTTTGCGGGCGCGTCCGTCGGTTTTGTGGCGCGCCATCTCCAGGATGGTGTTTACCGATTCCTGCTGGGCGCTCGCGATGAAAGAACAGGTGTTGACCACGATCACGTCAGCATCTTCCGCGCGCGAAATCAGTTCAGCTCCCGCCTGGGACAGCATGCCCATCATGACTTCACTATCCACTAGATTCTTGGGGCAGCCCAGGCTGACAAAACCGATCTTAGGCCGGGAAACAGGCGAGGATGCTGTGTCTTCGGGCGCGTCCTCGATAGCTATAGTAGGCGTCTGCAGAGGCATGGAATCTCTCTATTCTAACACTCAGGAGCGATCAGCCGTCCTGCGTGCACTCGCCCGAACGACATTCTGAAAAAGCGGGACGCTGTGCTTCATGCAATCGTGGTTAGAGCTTGGAAGGATTGCTGAAACAATAGAGAATAAAGCCGCAGGAGCGTGGCGTGAATCGACTGACGTGGTTTGGATTGTTTGCCGTGACAGCGATGCTGGTGTGTTACGCCTTTGAGAACCGAAGCCGGTGGTTCATCCTGGCGTTTGCCGGCGCATGCCTCTTGGGTTCGGTCTACGGATTCCTCCAAGGCGCTTGGCCCTTCGGAGTGGTCGAGGCGATTTGGTCAGTGGTCGCGGTGCGCCGGTGGTGGCTGGCAACAAACTCGCGCTGACCCGGTCTAGCGCCGTCCTGCAGTCGAAATTTCTTCGTACAGTTCGGGCAGACGCCGCGCATCTTCCGCCGAACCCCCGAAGCGGGCCGATTCGTAATGCCGGGTAAACTTGGCCACCGAGTTTCGTGTGGCTTCATCTGGAATACAGACCAGAAATTCTTTCGGAGTGTGAGCTGGAGGCTTGTTCCATCCCTTTCTCGCGAGCATTCGCGTCATACGCTCGTACCAAATGGTCGCGGCCAGACTCGGAGACTTCTCTGGACGAGCCGCCAGGCGGCGGCTGCGAATCGCTCGCCATAGCTTCCCGGCGTTAGCTGCTAATAAAAGCAGAAGTGCCATGAGTGTTGCGCCGAACCACCATTTCACGGGGGAATCAGAAACCGTCCGCGAAGTTCGGCGCGCCGCATTCAGCAGCGCTTCATGATGCCGTCGCGCCCAACCTCGCGCCCGCTGCAACCACTCCAGACTATTGCGCCTGGCCGCGCGGCCGAGATTGTACTGATGGCCCGCGTCGTAGTTAATGACCCACTCGCGCCAGAATGATGCCAAAGCATCCACGTACAACATGCTTCTGCTCCAGCCAGTGTGCATTTGCAAAGGCGCCGCTGGAGTCGGATCAAAACTGATCCAGCCATAGCCGGGAAAATACGCTTCCACCCATGAATGCGCGTTGTTGCCCCGAACCAGATACTGGGAGGTAAGGTCGTTGAACTCGCCCGTGCGGAATCCATTCACCACGCGCGAAGGAATGCCCAGCGTGCGCAACATGAGGGCCATCGCGGAAGCGAAGTATTCGCAGTGTCCCCGCTTGCGTTCAAAAAGGAAATTAGCCACAGGATCGCGCGGAACGCTGCGCGGAAGTTGAAGCGTGTATCCAAAGTGCGTTCGCAGGTACCGTTCCAGCGCCGCAGCCTTGTCGTAATTGTTCTCAGCGGGACCCGTGATTTGCTTGGCCAGAGGCAGCACGCGGTCATCTACCCGTGGCAGTTGCAGATAGTTCAACAGGATCTCCGGCGGATAGTCGTTGGAGGCCGCGCGCAGTTGGCTGAGGCTAGGTTGAGCAATGTCAGACGTCGCCTCGTAGCGGCCAACAGGATGTTCGGGATCGAGATCAAAAACGGCGTCCCCATTGTCCATGGACAGCAAACGGTAGTTGCCCTGCAGGAGCCGGGGTGTTGGTGCAAGGAAAAAAACATTGCTGATCAGGGGCTCCATCAAAACGCGATAATGAATAGGTTGCGCGGGGCCTGCTGCCGGAAGCCTTCTCCAGTTTGCCCTGTCCTGCAACAAGAGAAAGCGCCCTGTGCCTACGCTCGTCACTACATGCTGCGCATGCGGATTGAACCAGGTCTTGCCGTCGAACACATTCAAGGTCACACCGCGCCACTTCAAGTCGTAAGCGCCATGTGTATCGCCATCGATTTGGATGTGCATCACCAGCGAGTTGGACTGTTGTATCTCGCCGATCTGGCCGAGTTGCACTTGGTCGCTGAAGCCGGTGCTGAATGTGTGGTTCCGGGCAAAGGCGCTGAGATATCCGGTCGATGTGCGGGGCAGCACGAAGAAAATCGCCGTCGCGCCCAGCAAGATGAGGATCGCGAGCAGCGGCGAAGCTCCGGCAAGCGAAAACGCCATCTGTCGATGAGAGTCATCGCTCGATGACGTCGCTCGAACCGTCGCTTGGCCGGTAGCGTGACGCATCTCCATCAGGATGCACGCCACAACCGCCATCAGCATGAATGCGGCGAAGGCGAAAAGAAAAGTGCTGTCCACCGTGAGCACCGCGGCCGCCAGCACCATGAGGAAAGAGATGACCGCAAGGAAATAATAGTCTCGGTCACGCCGGGTGGAAAACAGCCGCACCACCATAACGAAAAGCACGAGGTGGACCGTGGCGGTCACGAACAAACCCGAAAACACGAAGTAATCCGCGAGATAGAACGCTACATAGCCCAGCGTCAGCGTTGTGGTCCAGCTCTCAGGAATAAGCAGTGTGCGGCGAGCAGCCAGCAGGTATCCACGAAAGAGAATTGCAGCGCCGACAAGCAGAACCGTGGGCAAGTCCAGGCCACCGGTGGAAACTAACGTCCCGAAGCCACACAACACCAGCAAGTACAGCGCGACTTCAAAGTAATGCTGGACGGCAGTGGGCAGTCGAGCGATCTCGGGTTGCTTGCTGCGAGCGAGAGTCATGAATCAGGTATGGGCTGGGTCTATTGTTGGCCATTCCGTCGCGAAAGGGAAGAGTACGATCGGAATGCTAGAATCAAATAGGTCAGGCATCGGTCCCGCGCGACGCACTCTCGCCAACCCCGCCAGGTCCGGAAGGAAGCAACGGTAACGGGCTCTTGCGTGTGCAGTGGGTCGCCGGTGTCTGGCTTTTTAGTTTCGCTGAACCCGTTCGGTGATAGCCGCGGCAGTTTTAACGTGTGCGCGCTCCTTCAGCCTCATTAAGTTGGACATTGCTGTCCGCGTAGGTCACAATAACCGTTTCACATTTCATCCTGGAGAACTCATAGAGTGAGCCAACTTGTGCGCGTGAAGATCAGCGCTCTCGGAACCTACGTCCCACCTCGTCTGTTAACCAATGCCGATCTCGAAAAGATGGTGGAAACCAGCGATCAGTGGATTACTGAGCGCACGGGAATCCGTGAACGCCATATCGTCGACAAAGGCGTCGCGACCAGCGACCTGGCGGTTGAAGCGGCCAAGAAAGCTTTGGCGCAACGCGGCATTGACCCTAGCGATCTCGACGCAATCCTCGTGGGCACGGTCACGCCAGACATGTTTTTTCCGTCCACGGCTTGCCTGGTGCAGAACAAACTGGGGGCGAAAGGGGTTTGGGGATTTGATCTGTCGGCAGCCTGCTCGGCATTCTTGTACGCGCTGCAGGTAGGAACTCAATTCGTGGCTACGGGCGCGCACAAGCGCGTGATGGTGATCGGGGCCGACGTCATGTCGTCGATTATCGACTATACCGACCGAGCCACCTGCATTATCTTTGGCGACGGCGCGGGCGCGGTCATTCTCGAACCGGCCGAGAATGATTCGTTGGGCATGATCGATTTCATCCATGAGGTCGACGGATCGGGCGGATGCTCGCTCTACATGCCTGGTGGCGGCAGCCTCAATCCGTCCACGCACGAGACCGTGGATCAGAAAATGCATTACGTCCACCAGGATGGCCAGGCGGTGTTCAAATTCGCGGTGCGCAAGCAGACCGAACTCTGCGAAAAGATTCTGGAACGCAACGGGATTAAAGCCTCTGATATCGACGTGTTCATCGCGCATCAAGCCAATAAGCGGATTATCAACGCCACTGCGGAGAGACTAGCCTTGCGACCCGAGAGTGTCGTTATCAACATTGACCGCTACGGAAACACCACCGCCGGCACGATTCCACTCGCGATGGACACGGCTCGACAGGAAGGCAAGCTCAAGAAAGGTGATTTGGTGCTGCTGGCGTCGGTAGGTGCTGGATTTACGGTGGGCGCTACGCTGTTGCGTTGGGCGTATTAAACACGCACGCTCTCTACTCGCCGTTTGCGCCGCTGCTGTTCTTCTGCTGCTCGAACGGTTTTTGCAGATACTTCCGCGCTTCCTCCAGCGCTCCTTGCGTGTTGTCATTGGTCTGCAAGGCCTGCCGATACTCGTTGGTAGCGCGCTCCCGCTGGCCGGTAATGTCAAAAATCTTGCCTAGCTGGATGTGGCTCCAAACCTCGGTCCAGCGCGGATCGCCGTCGCCGTTGAGCGCATCCCGGTAAGCGTTGGCGGATGCCTGATAGTTCTTTTGCGCAAAGAAGACCTCGGCAATGCGATAATGCGCCAGCGAGCTGTTCTTGTTGACCTCGAGGGCCTTGTTGTATTCCGTGAGCGCTCCGGCGAAATCGCCTTGTTGAACCAAGGCCTGTCCGCGCTGAATGGACGCCCGCAACTTTACGTCAGGTGAGTTTCGCAACACGCGATTCTCGGGGTCGATCGAAATCCGGCGCGGCTTGCCAAAAGTCTCCAGCGTGAACGCGGAATCCGTTCCCACTACGTCAATGCGCTTTTCTTCGGTTTTGCCGTCGGTGTCAACCTTTAACTCGACCGGCATGCGAAACAGATCGAGGTCCTGCGTGATCTGACCTACGATGCGGAAGCCCGCGCAACGTTGACCGGCAGGGCATCTGGTACCCAGCCGATAGACCGTGTATTTGGTCTTGAATTCGGGAGCGCCGGTAGAATCCAGCCACTGGGTGAAAAACCAGGTGAGTTTATCGCCGTAGCTCTGTTCCGCGACGGCCTCGAAATCATCCAGCGACGCTGACTTGCCCGCGTATTTCGTGGCAAAAGTGCGCATCGTCAGGTCGTACTTCTGGTCTCCCTCCACCCAACGCAGCATGTGCAAAATCATCGCGCCCTTGTCGGTCGCCAGTGATTGGAACTCGGGCGAGAACATGTCCAGCTTGCCGATGGTCGCGAGCGGCACCGAATCATAAGCCAGCGCTCCCACCGACATATCTTTCACCACCTCTTCAAGCCCATTGCTTCCGGCGGCGTTTTCCACGTAGCGAGCCTCGGCGTAGCGCGCGAAACCATCGCACAACCACCAGTCGTCGATGGTGGCGGGGCTCACGGAAACTCCCCACCACTGATGTGAGATAGTGTTCGCCAGCAATCGATAATTTACTTTGTCGGTCACGGCCCGGCTCGCGATCGCCGCTATTTCCGGCGCCCATGCCGAGGGCACGGTATCGTCGGGAATCTCCACCACTTTCAGGCTTGATGAAGGTGCCACTCCATAAAGCGTCACGTAGTAAGTGAATTCTTTGATCGCTGTCTCAGCGTACATCGCCCCCAGATTTTGGTGGGTCGGCTTAAAAAAGACGTGCAGGTCGACCCCGGCTTCGTCACTCTTGAATTCCTGAAAAGTTCCAGCGAGGATGGTCCCAGGGAAGCTAGGCTTGTCCCAGGTGAAGGTGAAGGTCTTGGTGGGCAGAGCGCTTGTGGCCGCTTTCTTGGATGGAGCAGTACTGCCGGCCGTCTCCTTGCCGCTGCCAATTACTACCATGTGGGCGGGCACGGTGATGTTCATCGTCGCGGTGAAGCGGTTGATCCCATAAGCATTCACCGGAAACCAGCGCCCGGCATAGAGCAGGTAACTGGTGTCGTCATTGATCGAGGCCAGTTTCAGCCCCTGCACCGGGCTGTCGTCGGCAGAATCGAGCGTGCCATCGTATTCAAACGTCAGGGTAGTTGAACTACCTTTGCTGAGCGGCTTCGCCAGCTGCACTCGCACCGTAAAATCCTGAGTCATGCGCTCCGGGGATAGCGTTTGCCCGCTATCGTCGGTCACTTTGGTGACGCGTAAACCGTTGTTCAGTTCGAACGTGGCTGCACTGATGTCTTCCAAGGCCGTGAATTTCACTTTGGCGCGGGCAGAGATTTTATGAATATGTGGCGTCAGTTCGGCGTCGATTTGGTAGTCGTCCACCCGCAGCCGAGTCTTCTCGGCCGCCCACATGGGTAGCGAAACTAACAAAAGCAATAGAACGAGAAAGTTAGTTAGGGCCCGACGCTGGCGTCGAGGTTCGAGGAACATTCAGGAACGTCTCCCGGGCAATCCCGCAGGTCTCTAAGCTCTATGATGAAGATTGTTACGCAAAAGATGCTGGTAGGACAAGGGTTAGGTGTTTTTGATCGATTTTGTCATTCGGGTTCAGTCTACCCATTGTCATCCCAAGAAGCGCTCAGTTTACTCTACCCTTGTTATTCCGAGGAGCGAAGCGACGAGGAATCTGCTTTTACCGACCCCGGCAGACCCGTATCTCTCGCTGGATAGCCTGTCTCGGTTCAACTCCGCCTCATCGGCGTTCGCAGCAGCGCCGCAATCTCCTCGGCCGCCCGCTGAGCCGGATGAAGCGCTTCCGAATCCGGGCCGCGCAGCAAAGTTCTCACCTCCGCCAGGCCTTCAATCATCCGCTCGCGCACCGGACCGTCGGAAAGAATCTCTTTTAGCCGTGCCACCACTTTCTCGGACGTGAAGTCATGCTGGACCAACTCCGGCACAATCTCTTTTCCGGCAATCAAATTCACCATGGCAAAGTGCGGCGCCTTAACCCGCGACCGCCCTAGTAAATAAGTCAACGGAGAGACGCGGTAGACCATCACGAACGGCGTGCCCATCATCGCGGCTTCGACCGTGGCCGTGCCGCTGGCAATGATGCCGGCGCGGGAGTACGCCAGGGCAGGCAGCGCATCGCTGACCAAATGGACGGGATGTTGGCCAATCAGCGATTCGAGAAAGCTGCGATCCAACGTCGGTGCGACCGGTAGCAGAAATTCATATCCCACTCCAAGCCTTGAGGCCGATTCCAGAATCGCGGGCAGATTCATCCGGACTTCTTTCCTGCGGCTGCCCGGCATAAGGGTGACCCACGGTTTCGCCGCGTCCAAGTTGTTGGCCGCCGCGTAGGCCGCGCGATCAGCGGAAGGGAGAGACAAATCGGCGAGCGGGTGGCCCACGAATGTCGCATGCACGCCGCGGTCGCGATAAAACTTCTCTTCAAAGGGAAAGATCACGAGAGCTTTGTTCACATATTTGCGCAGTAGTCGGACCCGTCCCTGCCGCCACGCCCAGAACTGCGGGCAAACGTAGTACACCACAGAAATCCCGCGCTTCCGCATCTGCCGAGCCACTCGCCAATTAAAAGCAGGAGAATCGATGACGATGGCGAGGTCAGGCCGGCGCTTATCGGCTTCCGCGATCAACTTGTGAAACAAGCGATAGATCTTCGGCAGATGGCTGACAATTTCGGAAATGCCGACCACCGCGAGGTCTTTCGCATCGACGACAATGTCGCACCCAGCAGCCCGCATGCGATCCCCGCCAGCACCAAAAAATTCAATCTCAGATTGCGCGGGGACAACGGTCCCAGGCTGCCCACCCGAGCGGAGCTCCGCGGTCAACCGAAAGCGTCGCCGCAAAGCTTCGATGAGCTGAGCCCCATACATTTCACCCGAGGCCTCACCAGCCGAGATGAGAATCCGCACCCGAGCATTGTAACGGTGCATGTGGGAACTTAGGGGGCCGTGACTTTGTGGGCGCTCGTACTTGCGGCTCTGCTCTTCTACCTTCCGGCGGATGCGGCAACTGCAGCCCGGTTCCTTGCCAGCAACTTCAACATGGCTTGGGCATCGGCGGGACGGGAATAGCTGTATCCCTGCGCCATCTCGCAATTGAGCTGTTTGAGCAGTCTGATGTGCTCTTCTGTTTCTGTTCCTTCGGCGACAACCTTCAAACCAAGATTGTGAGCGAGCATAATGATGACCCGCACAATCTCGTGGCTTTCCGGGTCGCTGTTCATGTTCATGATGAAGGCTCGGTCGATTTTCAAGGTGTCGACGGGAATACGACGCAAGCGGCTGAGCGAGGAATAGCCCGTGCCAAAATCGTCAATGCTCATGCGAACCCCAAGTGCCTTCAACTGCGCCAGCACTTGACCAGATTTTTCCGCATCTCCCATGGCGATGGTCTCGATGATCTCGAGCTGTAAGCAGGCGGGATCAAAGCCGATCTCCGCAAGGGTTTTGCCAATCTCGCTGGCCAAGTCAGGCTGCGCGAACTCTTTGGGAGTGATGTTGACGCTCATGGTGAGCGGCGGATTTGCTGGAAACTCGGACTGCCAGGATCGGAGCTGTTGGCAGGCTTCGCGCCGCAGTTGCCGGTTCATGGGAATAATGAGCCCAATCTCCTCTGCAACCGCGATGAACTCAATCGGTGGAAGGATGCCCTCCGGCCGTTGCCAACGAGTCAGCGCCTCGAAGCCTGTGATCTTGCCGGTTTGCAACGACACAATAGGCTGGTAGAAAACGCGGAATTCTCCCTGATCGAAGGCCTTGCGCAGATCCGTCTCCAGGCGCAGCCGCTTCACCGCAGCGTCATGCATGGCGGTGTCCGACACTTCGCAACGAGCTTTGCCCGCCCGCTTGGCTCGGTACATGGCTATGTCCGCATCACGCAGGAGATCCTCCGCCTGAGTGTGCGGGCTGGTGCTGGCGGTGATTCCAATGCTTGCCGAAATTACGATTTCCTGTTGGTTTACTACAAAGGGCGTCGCCAGTTCCGATTGCACCCGCTCCGCCACACGAACGGCTTCAATGGGGTCGCGAATGTCATCCAGAAGGATGGTGAATTCATCGCCTCCAAGTCTGGCCAGCGTGTCGTCATTGATGGGCTTGTCGACTAGGCCGTTACCACGCGGGCGCGAGACGGTATCGGCCCGCCGCACTGCGTCCTTCAATCTCTGCCCGATTTTGATCAGCAGCTCATCCCCTGCCGTGTGTCCCAGACTGTCGTTGACGATCTTGAATTCGTCGATATCGATGAGTAACACCGCAAACTTGTAGTTTGCATGTCTCTTGGAGAGAGTCAGGGCGTGCTGCAGTCGGTCCAGGAAGAGAGCGCGGTTGGGCAGATTGGTGAGCCCGTCGTGAAATGCGTTGTGCGCAAGCAGTTCCTCGGCTCGCTTTCGCTCGGTGATGTCGCGGTTGACGATGACCAGTTTGTCGGTCAGCCCTTTGGCGTTGCGGATTGGGCTGGCGGTCGATTCCAGAGTGCGCCATGATCCGTCTTTGTGACGGATTCGGTATTCCATCGGCTCTCCGTGACCGGTGAGCCGGGCCTGTTCCGCCGCTTTCAATACTCGCGGGCGATCGTCGGGATGAATTTGGTCGAACGACGAACTGCTCTTCAAGTCCTCGGGAGAATATCCCAGGACCTTTTCATAAGCGGGACTGTTGTACAGCCGGCGACCATCGCTGCCCACCAGCGCGATCATGTCGGCGGCATTTTCACTGATGAGCTGAAACAATTGGTCCCGCTCAGCCAGTTGGCGTCGAATGCGGTGTAGTTGAAAATGTTGATAGACAGTGTAGAAATCAAAGAGTAAAACCAGGGCCGCCAGCCCGCGTACCCACTCCCTCAGGTCGAACCAATAGGATGCGTCGCTGTCCCAACGGAACCAGGGAAAAGTGAAGGAGACAATGCCCAAGGTCAAGGCTAGGGTCACCGCTATGGCGAATCCCCAAAGCCACCATTCGCGCCCGTCGATCTGGCGCATCTGCGTGGGAATCGCCTCGGGGCTATTCTGATTTACTTCTTGAAACGCTTGCTGATCCATGCGGTTGACTGATGCTGAACTATACGGATTCTAATCTGCGGAGAAAGTCGGAGAAGAGTTACGAAAGTTGGGCCGTCAGTGCTCACGGACTGCACCGCCATAAGAAAAAGCAAACTAACGGACACGCCAACTATACCGGCTGGGTCCTAATCGTCTGCGCCAGCGGTCACTTGCGAGCCTGAAGCGACTTCCTGATCTTTGTACTGCAGCTGATAAAGCTTGTAATAAATGCCGTGTTGCGCGAGCAGTTGCTGGTGAGAACCCATCTCGCGCACTTGTCCTTTGTGCATCACGACAATCTTATCGGCGCGTTGGATGGTCGAAAGCCTGTGGGCGATGATTACCGACGTGCGGCCTTCGACCATGCGGCTGAGGGCATCGCGCACCCGGAATTCTGTTTCGGTATCTACGCTGGATGTGGCTTCGTCCAGCACCAGAATCTTAGGATCGTGTGCCAGGGCGCGAGCAAACGAGATGAGCTGCTTTTGTCCGGTCGAAAGCGTGCTGCCGCGTTCGCGTACTTCCTCGTCGAATCCGTTGGGGAGCGTGCGGATGAAGTCGGCAAGATTCACGTCTTCTGCAGCTTTTTCGACGTCCTCATCATTGATGTCGGACGTGCCCAGGCGAATGTTGCTGGCCACCGTTCCGCTGAACAGGAACGGGTCTTGTAGAACGACGCCAAAGCGGCGGCGGAGGTCGACGAGATCCATTTCCTTAACGTCGACTCCGTCGATCCTGATCGCGCCCTTCTGCACGTCATAGAAGCGCATGAGAAGCGAGATGATTGTGGTTTTGCCGGCTCCAGTGTGGCCGACAAAGGCAACCGTCTCTCCGGGTTCGATCGCGAAGCTTACATCACGTAGGACCCAATCGGGACCCTCCGCCTGTGGAGGACGAGCGTCCGCGCCCGTCGGCGAAGATGTCTTTAGCAAGCCAGCCGAGGACACATGGCCTCCATCGTTTTCCCTTCGAACACTCCGATAAGCGAACCACACGTGGTCGAATTCGATGCGGCCGGGACCGTTCGGTGTCTGAGTGACGGTGGGCGATGTGATCTCAGCCGGAGTGTCGAGCAGCTTGAAGATGCGCTCGCTCGAAGCCATGGCCGATTGCAGGATGTTGTATTTCTCGCTCAGGTCCTGAATGGGCCGGAAGAAGCGCTGCGCATACTGAATGAAGGCCACCAGCACACCAAGCGTAGTGGCGTTGCGAATCACGTCATTGCCGCCGAACCAAATCACGCTGGCGATCGCTATCGCAGAGAGAACTTCTACGACCGGATAGTAGACGGCGTGCGCCATGATCGCGTCTTTGTACGCGTCCATGTGGACGGAGTTCACTTCGGAAAACTTGTCATAGGCGCGTTCTTCGCGATTGAAGAGCTGCAAGACGACCATACCGCTCACGTGTTCTTGCAGATACGCATTGATTCGGGCAATTGCCACCCGAATGCGCCGGTAGGAATCGCGGACTTTGTCGCGGAAAATCTTGGTTGCGATGCCAATCAGCGGCAACACGGCGAACGTGATCAGAGCCAGCTTCCAGTTCATGCGCAGCATGATGGCGATAATGCCGGCCAGCACGAAGACGTCTTCGAAAATCGAGACTACGCCCGAGGTAAACATTTCGTTCACCGCATCCACGTCGGTGGTCACGCGAGTGACCAGGCGGCCGACGGGATTCTTGTCGTAGAACCCGATGTGCATTCGCTGTAGGTGACGGAATATCTGGGCGCGCATATCGAACATCGTCTTCTGCCCTGCCCACTGCATGTAATAAGTCTGCAGATATTCCAGAAGGAAACTGAAGATCAGAAGGCCGACATAAAGGGTAGCAATCTGCGCAATGCCAACCAGCGCCTTGTTGCTTAAGAAGCGATCCAGCGGCGTGTGCAGTCCGCGAACCGGGGCCAGATAGCGATCGACCACGACTTTCGTGAGATAGGGGCCGAGAACGTCAGCCCCAGCCTTCAGCAAAATCGAGGCTAGTGCAATCCCCACCTGCCACTTATAGGGACGCAGGTAGGTGAGCAGCCGTTTCATCAAACGGCTGTCATAAGCTTTGCCTAATACTTCTTCTTCCGAGGCCATTGGGGGCTACTGTCTGGGGCTAACGTCTAAAGATACCCTAGATAGATGGGAAACAAGCCAGGAAGATGAAAAAGCTTTTCCATGCTTCCGTAGAAAGATAACCTGTTACGCTTCTTTCGCGACGTTTCAGGGCAGAGACGTAGCAAGCTGCGTCTCTACGCGACTTTCCGAAGTACCAGGGCGGAGTTCTTTGATCCGAATCCCACGCAGTTGCAGATCGCATGCTCGATTTGAGCCTTACGATCGACGTCGGGGACGTAATCCAGATCGCACTCGGGGTCGGAGACGTCGAGGTTAATGGTTGGAGGAATTTTTCCGTGCTCCATGGCGATGAGGGTTGCAGCCAGGCTGGCCGAGCCGCAGGCGCCCTGGGCGTGTCCGATCTGCGACTTGAGTCCCGACATCGGAATACGATTCGCGTGCTTGCCGAGAGCGAGTTTCAGAGCCCGGGTTTCTACTCGGTCATTCATTTCGGTGGAGGTACCGTGAAGATTCACGTAGTGAACGTCCGCGGGTGCGATACGTGCTTCTTCGAGGGCCAGAGTGATGGCGCGGGCGGGCTCTTCGGGCGAGTCGCTCATTCGGACCCGGTGGAAGGCCTCGCAGGTAGAAGCGTATCCACTAATTTCGGCGTAGATACGAGCGCCGCGCGCACGGGCGTGTACGTAATCTTCGAGGATAAACATCCACGAGCCCTCGGCAATTACAAATCCGTCGCGGTCGGCGGAAAACGGGCGCGAGGCGCGGTCGGGCGCGTGATTCCATGACTGCGTCAGCGCTCGCAGCAAAGTGTAGCCCTTGATGATGCCGGCAGTGATGGGCGAGTCCACGCCGCCCACGAGAAACATGGGCTGCACCCCGGCTTGAATATGCTGATAGGCGTAGCCGATGGCGTCGGTCGATGAAGTACAACCTGCGGTGACGACGTGGCTGTAGCCGCGAAAGCCAAAGCGCATGCTGATTTCACTGGGGATCGTGCCCATGGTTCCGCTCGGAATACAGAACAGGCTGACTTGCTTGACGTGGCCGGAATGCCAGAGCCGATATTGTTCCTCAGAAAACTCCTGTGCGCCGCCGCCGGTACCGAGGATCACGCCGATTTCGCGTTTCTCCTCCATGGACATTGCAGCAGGATCCAGGCCGGCATCTTGAATGGCCTCGCTCGATGCAGCTACGGCCAGGGGCACAACCCGAGAAACGTGTTTGCGCTCGCGAGCATCGACCCATGCGAGTTCGTCGAATTCCGGGATCTCACCAGCGATGTGTACTGGAAGTTCTGACGGATCGAAGCGAGAAATGCGCTTTACCCCAGATTTACCCGCCAGAATGGCACGGCAAAAGGCTTCCTTGCCGATTCCATTTGGGCTGACCACGCCCATGCCGGTGATAACCACGCGCGGAAGCGTCATCAGTTTTTCGTTCCTACTCCGGAGTCGCACAGGATAGAAACCCGACCGCCGCCGGTTAGTTTCAATAAAGCGATTGAAAGCTCTATGCTCGACTTGCGGTTGTCGCGTGCCACCCGTGGGATAATCATTGAGATGCCGCTCGGACTGTACATCTCCGTGCCGTTCTGTCGGACGAAGTGCAGCTATTGCAACTTTGCTTCGGACGTCTTCTCTCGCTCCGTCTTCCAGCGCTATGTGGACCGCGTGTGCGCTGACATGAAGCGTGACAACCCGACTCTAGCACAGATCGACGGGCACACCGACCGGATTGTCGACTCCATCTACCTGGGCGGCGGAACTCCTACTGTACTTGATCCAACGCAATTGCAGCGGTTATTTGTCTCGATTTCGGAAAATTTTGAGATCCAGGCAAACGCCGAGATCACGGTTGAATGTGCTCCGGGCACGTTGACTCCCGGTGTAATCGAAGCCCTGAGGCGCTGCGGCGTGAACCGCGTGAGCCTGGGCGTGCAGTCGTTTGTTGATCAGGAGGCGGCCTCGGTCGGGCGGTTGCACAATCGGACGACGGTGCTTGAAGATATCGCAAACCTGCGCGCCGTCGGGATTACAAACCTCAACATCGATCTGATCGCGGGACTGCCGCACCAGACCCTCGACAGCTGGACATTTTCTGTCGAGCAGACGATTGCGAGCGAAGTGCCGCATGCCAGCGTGTACATGCTCGAGGTAGATGAGGATTCGCGGCTCGGCAGGGAAGTGATCGCTGGCGGTAGAAAATATCATGCTCATTTCGTCCCCGATGAAGATGTCACGGCGGATTTGTACCTCATGGCCTGTGAGCGACTGGAAGCTGCGCGTGTGCAACAGTACGAGATATCCAACTTCGCGCGAGAGGGATACGAGTCGCGGCATAATCTGAAGTATTGGACGCGGCAGCCCTATCTGGGATTTGGCGTGGACGCACATTCGATGTTGCCCGTGTTCGGGGGCGAAGCAGAGGCGATACGGTTTTCTAGTCCAGATTCACTGGAGGCCTACGTCGCTGGAGGCTCGCCGAATCGCACTGAGGTTTCGCCGGCCGCGGCGCTTGAGGAGAGATTTTTTCTGGGTCTGCGCCTGAATTGCGGCATTGACTTGCATAAGGTTGCGGCGGCGTTTGGTGAGGATGCGATCGCAGAATTTCGACAGACCATTGCTGATTTCGTGCGGACTGGATTGATGTCGAAACAAGGGGATGTGATCCGTCTAAGCCAGAAGGGTCGGCTTCTGTCCAACGAAGTGTTTGAGCGATTTCTCTCCGTTGCCACAGAAGAAATTCCCGCCCGATGAGGAGGGCCGTACTTCAGTCTCCTTGCGAAGACCGATCACGCTCCGAGGGTAACTTTTACTCTAGCTTGCCCCTATGTTCTAATCGAATGTTTTGCACTCGCTGCGTGAGGATCAAATGCTCTACGCGGCGTTCTTACCCGACCGGAGGAACCTTGGATTTCTTATTGAACGAGGAACAACTTCATCTGAAGAAGAGTGTGCGCGAATTTGCCGAGCGCGAGATCCTGCCCAATGTCATGAAATGGGATGAGGCGGGCGAATTTCCGTTGGTCACGATCAAGGAACTCGGCAAGCTGGGCCTGCTCGGTACCGTTTTTCCGACGGAATACGGCGGGGCGGGGATGGGTTACATCGAGTACGTCACTGCGATTGAGGAACTCTCTCGCGTGGATGGCTCGGTAGGTATCATCGTCGCGGCACACACGTCGCTTTGCTCGAACCACATTTTTCTCGCCGGCAGTGAGGAGCAGAAAAAGAAATATGTCAGCAAGCTGGCAACTGGCGAATATATCGGCGCCTGGGGCCTGACGGAGCCGTCGTCGGGATCGGACGCGGGCAGCGCGCGTATGACGGCGGTGCGCAAGGGAAATAGCTGGGTGCTGAACGGAACCAAGACTTTCTGCACCAATGGACACTACGCCGACGCGTTGGTAGTGATTGCGGTGACCGACCGTGCGGCACACACTCACGGGCTGTCCGCGTTCATTGTCGAGAAAGGCGCGAAGGGATTCCGTCCGGGGAAGAAGGAAAACAAGCTGGGGCTGCGCGCGAGCGACACCGCAGAGTTGATCTTTGAAGATTGTGTGATTCCGGCGGAAAATCTTTTGGGCAAAGAAGGCGACGGATTCATCGACGCCATGCGAGTGCTGGATGGCGGGCGCATCTCGATTGCGGCGTTGTCCCTTGGCATGGCTGAGGGCGCGTACGAAGCGGCGCTGAGGTATTCCAAGCAGCGCAAGCAGTTTGGCAAGGCGATCAGTGAATTTCAGGCGATCCAGTGGAAGCTGGCGGATATGGCCACCGAGATCGAGGCGGCGAAGCTGCTCACGTTTCGCGCGGCGTCACTGAAAGATGCGGGTTCGAAAAGTACGCTGGAGTCATCCATGGCGAAGCTGTACGCGAGCGAAGTGGCCGTCCGTTGCGCCAACGAGGGCGTGCAGATCCACGGCGGATACGGATTCATCAAAGATTATCCTGCGGAGAAGTTTTATCGCGATGTGAAGCTGTGCACCATCGGCGAGGGCACGAGCGAGGTCCAGCGCCTGGTGATCGCGCGACAGTTGCTGAAGGATTAAACTCGATTTGCCACGGATTAACGCGGATTTCCGAGGATACCAAGCGTTTTGTCCTCAGTTGAAACTACGAAAGATTTCCGGCCTTTACGCACCTGCTTTACACTGACAGGTTGAGCACCGAGTTCCAACCACTGATTCAGAGCTTGCGCTCTGGTGATCCGCGGAGTTTGGCACGGGCCATCTCTATCGTCGAGAACCGCTTGCCAGGCTGGGCGGAGCTTCTGAAGGCTCTATTCCCGCAAACCGGTCACGCGCGGATTCTGGGCCTTACCGGTGCGCCAGGCGCGGGCAAGAGCACGTTGGTTGATCAATTGGCCAAGCACTACCGCAAGGAGAATCGCACGGTGGGAATTATCGCGGTCGATCCCACCAGCCCTTACACTGGCGGCGCAATTCTTGGGGATCGCATTCGCATGCAGGATCATTTTTCTGATCCCGGGATTTACATTCGGAGCATGGCCACGCGGGGCTCGCTAGGCGGATTGGCGCGCACGACCGCCGATGTCGCTACGGTTATGGATGCATCCGGCCGCGACTTGATCATGATCGAAACCGTGGGCGTCGGGCAGGATGAAGTGGATATCGTGCGACTGGCCGACGTGACAGTTGTGATTCTGGTGCCGGGGATGGGCGACGATGTGCAGAGCATCAAAGCCGGAATCATGGAGATTGCCGATATTTTTGTGATCAACAAAAGCGACCGCGAGGGCGCTGAGCGGGTGGAGCGTGAGATTCGCGCCTTGCAATCGCTGGCGATTCGCAGCGATCATTGGACGCCATCGATTGTTAAGACTGTAGCCAGCGACGGAACTGGAATCGGTGAATTGGTCGCCGCCATTACAGAATACGAAGCGTATCTGCAAAAGGAAAATCTGGTCCTGCAACACAGCATTGAAAACTGGCAAGAGCGGTTGATCGAGATGCTGCGTGACTCGCTGCTCGAAAGAGCTCGCGATCAAATGCAAGATGGTAGACTCGCGGCTTACGCCGCCGAAGTTGCCGGACATAAACGCGATCCGTATACGCTGGTGGAAGAAATTGTGAGCAAGATAGCCAAGAGCTAGTTTTGGGCGAGAATTGAATGTTTACCATTGACCATCTCGGTATTGCGGTAAAGTCGCTGGCGGCGGCGAAAGGGATCTACGAAAAGTTGGGTTTGACCGCGACCGCCGAAGAAGTGGTTGAAGGCGAGCAGGTCCGCGTAGCGATGTTGCCTGTCGGAGAGAGCCGTCTGGAGTTGATGGAGGCGACATCGGAGGGCTCTGCGGTGGCGAAGTTCATTGCCAAACGCGGAGAAGGGCTGCATCACGTTTGCTTGCGCGTGCCGGATTTGACCGCAGTCGTCGAACGTCTGAAAACGGACGGAGTGAGGCTAGTTTCCAACGAAATCAAGATCGGCGCAGGCGGCCATCGCTATGTGTTCGTGCATCCTTCGAGCGCGGGCGGAGTGCTGCTGGAGTTGGTCGAGGCCGGGTACTGACCGAAAGCGGCCGCGATTAATACCGATCTGTACGCCACAATTCTCCATCATGCTTGTTCTGGCTGTTGACACTTCCGGTAAACAGGGCAGCATCGCAATTGCGCAATGCGGCCCAGGTGACGCTTGTGAGGTCATCGAGGTCGCGGAGCTCTCGGGCGGCACATTCTCAGCGGAACTGGTTCCACAAATTGCCGCCTTGCTCGTTAAACACAAATTCAGCAAGCGGGACATTGGCGCTTTTGCTGTGGTTTCCGGGCCGGGGTCATTTACCGGGTTACGCATTGGTCTGGCGGTCATCAAGGGACTTGCAGAAGTGCTCGCAAAGCCGATTGCTGCCGTCTCGCTCCTGCAGGCTCTGGCACGTGCAGCGCACCTTGACGGTCATGTTGTTGCAGCGCTGGATGGCGGGAGAAACGAAGTTTTCCTGGGTGAGTATCAAGTTGGCGATGCAGAGATGCGCTTGATTCGTGAGCGCTTGCTGTCGCGCGAAACATGGTTGGAGTTGACACGAGATGCAGTCGTTGTGACGTCCGACAGCAGCCTCAGGGAAGCGGCGCGGACGAAGGGGTTGCATGTCGTAGAAGTAGGCCGTCCGCGAAGCGATGCAATCGCGCAGCTCGGATGGAGGAAGATTTTGTCGGGAGAGACCATCTCCCCGGAGGCTCTCGAAGCGAATTACATTGGGCGCTCCGAGACCGACCTCTTCGTGAAGGGCAGCTAGAAGCAAATGGTAATGAATCCGGCGCGACGGATGCGAATTCGCCGTGCCATCCCCACGGATATTCCCGCCCTGCTAGCGTTGGAGAAACAAGCTGCGACTGCGGCGCATTGGTCCCAGGAGCAGTATGAAGCCGCATTTTCCAGCGAAGGGCCAGCGCGTGTAGTGCTCGTCATCGAAGATTCCGGCCCGGAAGATGCCCGCGTGCAGGGATTTATCGTCGGCAGGGCAGTTAGGGAAGACTGGGAAATCGAGAACATCGCGGTCGCAGGGGCCGCGCGCCGTCGTGGGCTGGGCACGCGTCTACTTGAAGAATTTATTGACCTGGCGCGAGGCCGAGGGGCACAGTCCATATTCCTTGAAGTTCGCGAATCGAACCTGGCGGCGCGGCGGCTTTATGAGAAGCATGCCTTTGTCGAGACCGGCCGGAGAAAGCGCTACTACCGCGAACCCCAAGAGGATGCAATCGTTTACCGCGTGGAGTTTGCCTGATTTGCACCAGCCTTGGTGCAGTACGGGAAATCCCTGAGAACTCAGCGGATGCCCGACGAGATTTCGCGTTGAAGCAAGCTAGGTCCTGTGGTAAGTTGAAATCTGAAAACCCGGTTAGGAGGTCTGCTGGATGCTAACTTCTAGGGACCAGCTCTTCGCCAATCATGATGAATTTCGAAAACTGGCGATGGAGCATACGCTCTACGAAAAACGCCTTGATTCACTCACCGAAAAACGCTATCTCACCGACGACGAAAAACTGGAAGAAGTGCGACTTAAGAAGCTGAAGCTCCGTCTGAAAGACCAGATGGAGAGTATTGAACGGCAGTATCGGCAACAGCCACAAAATCAGGTAGCCTAATCCAGCTCCAATCTTTTGCGGCTAAGCCGCTGACGGGATTATCTGTCTCCAATCAGAGCGCTGGTAAGCGCCTTTTTCATTTGCATTTAACACGAAAAAGTAAGCCGCGCTCCGCGTCTGCACTATAATTCTTGCAGATTTCCGAACATGGTTCGTGACGCCTACTATTACGCATTTCCGCTTTTGGCGTCTGCAGCGCTGATCGCGTGGCTCGCCGGTCCGCTTTGGGCGGTGCCGGTGTTGTTGCTGGTGGTGTTTTTTCTGTGGTTTTTTCGCGACCCGAACCGCCTTATCCCTGGCGAGGCAGGCGCTCTCGTGTCACCGGCAGATGGGAAGATTACAGACGTCTCGCCATTGATTTTGAATGGCTCTACGCGTCTTCGGATTAGCATATTTTTGAATGTGTTCGATGTGCACGTGAACCGGTCTCCCGTCAGCGGCGTCATTCGCAGCGTCGAGTATCACAAGGGGAAGTTTCTCAACGCCATCAATGCGGCCTCGGCCGAATTAAATGAGCAGAATGTCGTGACGGTTGAAGGCGAGGGCCAGGTTGTCGTGTTCAAGCAGATCGCAGGCCTGCTGGCACGTAGGATCGTCTTCGACAAAAACGTCGGCGACCGGGTGGAACGCGGTGAGCGCGTGGGCTTGATCAAATTCGGATCGCGAGTGGATGTTTTGTTGGATCCCACTGCGGCCCTCAAAGTTAAAGTCGGAGATCGTGTAAAAGGCGGATCGAGTGTGCTGGCCTACGTGAACGCCGAGCGAACCCTCGTGGCCGGCGGTGCGGGACAAACTCGGCAGGGAGCACTGTGATGGAGCCAGAAGCTCCAGTGGTTCCGCGGCGACGAAAAGAAGACCGGCCCTCCGGACGGTTGCGCAAGGGCATGTACATTTTGCCTTCGCTCTTCACGGCGGCGAATATTGCCATGGGCTATTACGCCATCTTGCAGGTTACACATGCTAACGCCGCGGAACCCTGGCATTTTGATTTCGCGGCCAAAGCGATTGGATTTGCCGTCCTCTTCGATGGTTTGGATGGCCGCATCGCCCGCATGACGCGTACCAGCAGTAACTTTGGCCGGGAGTTGGATTCGTTGGCTGACGTCATCACTTTCGGCGTTGCCCCTGCGCTGTTGGCATGGATGTGGGGATTCCGCCAGTTGCCCGTTTTTTTGGGTTCGAGCGAATTAACTGGCAAGATGATTCAGTTCGGCTCCATCTCCAGCTTCTTGTTCTTGATGGCGGGCGCGAGCCGTCTGGCACGCTTTAACATCGCGTTGAATCCGCAGCCGTCGAACCCGGGGCGGCCGGGGAAAAAGTATTTTGTCGGAATGCCCATTCCGGCCGGAGCTGGAGTGATCGCTGCGGTTGTGCACTTCTCCGGTGGAGACCCAATTTCTTCGCTCTGGAGTTGCATCACCTGGATGCTCATCATCGTGGCCGCGGGATATCTCATGGTGAGCACATGGCGCTTTTACAGTTTCAAGGACATTGATTTCCGCTCGCGGCAGCCCTTCCAGTTGGTTATTCTGCTAGGCCTGCTGTTCGCCGCGGTCTGGGTTTTCTCGCAGTGGGTACTGTTCATAATCGCGTTGAGCTACATGTTTTCGGGAGTCTTCTGGCGCTTGCAATGGATCTTCCGGCGCAAGCGGAATCCGTCTCCTCCCCAATACAAAGAGGCCTCGCAGACTTCATGAGCTCGAATCTAAAGGTTGCCCCAGGGTCTCACACCGAACCCGTGCGCGGAGGGAACTTTTACCGTCTCGCTATCGTCGGTGCGGCTTCGCTGAAGGGTAAGGAAGTGGCGGAAGTGCTCAACGATCGCAACTTCCCTTCGATTGACGTCAAGCTGTTGGACGACGATGAGTCACTGGGGAAGCTTGAATCGGTCGGGGACGAGGTCACATTCATCCAGAATGTTCGCACCGAACAGTTCCAGAACATAGATTTTACTTTCTTTGCTTCGGACGCGGAATCCACGCGCAAGAACTGGAAAACGGCGAGCAACGCCGGCAGCGCGATCATCGACCTTTCTTCTGCTCTGGAGGATGTGCCAAACGCCGTCGTGCGCTCGCCTTGGATCGAGCGGCAATTGGGACAGCCATTGATACCTGAGTTGCAGCCTGGCCCGGCAGTGGTGGCGCATCCTGCGGCGGTCGTGCTCGCCCTACTTCTATTGCGCGTGCAGAAAGCTGGATCAGTGCGGCGGGCGGTAGCTACGGTGTTCGAGCCCGCATCCGAACACGGCCAGAAGGGCATGGACGAACTGCACGAGCAGACCGTAAACCTGCTGTCGTTTCAGCCATTGCCGAAGAACGTTTTTGACACGCAGGTAGCTTTCAACATGGTGGAGCGATACGGCGAACACTCGGCGCCATCGATGGCAACACTCGAAAGTCGCGTGCTAAAGCATTATCAGCGAATTGCCGGCAAGGATGCTCCGCTGCCATCGGTGCTGTTGGTGCAGGCTCCGATCTTTCACGGGCACGCTTTCGCGGTTCACATCGAACTGGGACAGACGGCCGATGTAGAAAGTATTTCACAAGCGCTCACTGGTGAGCATGTCAAACTCACGAGCGGAGCCGAGGACGCTCCCTCGAACGTGAACGCTGCAGGACAGGCGGATATTCAAGTCTCGATCGCGCCGGATGCAAGCCAGCCGAATAGCGTTTGGCTGTGGGCCGCGTCCGATAATCTTCGCATCGCAGCGACCACAGCGGTCGAGTGTGCGGAAACTATGGCTGCAACCCGGCCGCGGGGCAAGATCCAATGAGCCGTGGAGTGGCATTGGCCGTGCTGCTCAGCTTTCTGGGTTCAGGATGCGGCTATCACACCGCCGGTCACGCGGTAACCATTCCTGACAACGTACGAACTGTTGCAATCCCGCCATTCGTAAACCAGACTCAGACTTTCAAGATTGAGCAGATGCTCACGGCCGCAGTGGTAAGAGAATTCGTTACGCGCACGCACTACCACGTCGTTAACCAGGTCAACGACGACGCTGACGCGGTGCTGCATGGAACCGTTCTTGCCACCTACACCACACCGCTAACCTATGATTCGCAGACTGGACGTGCAGCGAGTGTGATGGTTGTAGTTTCCATGAAAGTGGCATTAGTCGATAAGCAGGGCAAGGCGCTGTACCAGAATCCCTCGTATCTTTTCCGCGAGCAATACGAAGTTCCGCGTGACATAAACAGTTTTTTCGAGGAAGACACGCCGGCATTTCAACGACTGTCGCGCGACTTTGCGCAGAGCCTGGTGTCGAATATTCTGGAGGGATTCTGATGCGAGCCTTCGCCCAGGCCGACCGGTTTGTGTCCGAAGTGCAAGCCCACAAGCTGCGTCCGGCTTATGTCTTCGTGGGGGCTGAGGTTTTCTTTCGCAAACGTTGTCGGGAAGCAATTCTCGAACACCTGGTCACGCCCGATTTGCGGGACTTCAGCCTGTTCGAGTTTGATCTGGCGGAAACCGATCTGATCGAGGTTCTCGACCGCGCCCGTACGCCTTCGTTGATGGCGCCCTTTCAAGTGTTCTTTGTCCGAGGCGTCAAGAGTCTTTTCGGGCGCGGGTCCAATGAAGAAAAACTAGCGGCGATCGAGGCGTATTGCAGGGATCCGAATCCGGCCGCGGTATTGATCTTTGTTGCCGATCACATCAGCATTCCAGCTGACCCGCGGCGGATGGAATTAACCGACAAAGAGCGGTATGAGCGCATACGCGAGACCCTGGGTCAGTACTGCGCAATTGTCGAACTCGCACGCGTAGAAGAAAGCGAGGCAGTGCGCTGGATTGGCGAATACGGCGCCACGCGAGACGTCAAGATCGATGCCGATGCCGCTCGCGAATTAGTAGATGCGCTCGGTGGCGACATGATGATGGTTTCGAACGAACTGGAAAAACTGATCCTATACGTGGGCGAAAAGAAACGCATCACGCTGGGCGACGTCGAGACCATGGTTCTGGCCGCGAAGCAACGATCGCTGTACGAACTGACTGATGCGATCTCCGCGAAGGACCGGGTGCGCGCGTTAGAGATGCTGGACGCGATCCTGACCACGGGTGAAGGCGACGAGGCCGCGATCGGACATCTTTACATGCTGGCCAAAACTTTTCGTCAGATGCTGGTGATTCTGGAGCGAAATGTCCGCGACCAGCGCATGCTCTGGGCCGCGCTATGGCAGGGCTTCCGCGTGCCTCCATTTGCCGCCGATGACATCATCAAGCAGGCGCGACGCTACAAGTCGAAACGAGAGCTAACTCGCGCCATCCGCCTCGTGGCGAAAACGGATCTGGCGCTGCGTTCCAACCCGCCGAGCAAGCGAATGGTGCTGGAGAAACTGGTGCTGGACCTGACCTCAGAGCCGAAGCCCGAAATTGGCTGGATGCAGGAAGAGTTGCCGGTGTAATGGAATCACGTGAGGACAGCCGCCCCGGCTGTCTTGCCGAGCGAAGCTCTGCAACTGCCGTGCTGAAAATTTCCGCTAAATTGCCTGACCGAGTTTAGAGATGTCCGCCAGAATCTTGGATCGCAAAGGCTTGCTCAGAGGACGCTGGCGGCCTGGTTCAAACCGATCGCTAGATTTGTCGGCGAGCTTTAGCTACTTCTTGCCGACTGCGTTCAAGCGCACATTCAACCGCGACTTGTAGCGCGATGCTGTATTCGCATGCAGCACGCCCTTCTGAACGGCTTTGTCGAGGGCGGAGACGGTCTGCCGAAAAACCTGATCGGCTGCTTGCTGGTCGCCTTTGGCGAGCGACTCGCGCAAGTCGCGCAACGTGCTGCGCAGGCGGGAGGTGTTAGCGCGGTTGCGCGCGGTGCGTTTCTCAGTCTGACGGGCGCGTTTCAGCGCCGAAAAATGATTTGCCATGTAATTCGTTTACCTTCGTCTCTGGTTTTCCCTCGCTTGGATTCCAGCAAGAGATCTCGAGTGGGTACGACTAAGTTATTCTACGGGAGTAAGTCGCTGCGGGTCAAACGGATGTGAGCTAAACGATGTTGTCGCGCCTGCCATTGACTCATATCCGACCCCCGGCGTACCCTTAACGCAATGGTAGTAGCTTGCACCTCGGGAGCGAGCATTCCGGCCGGTTCCACCTGCAGAGAGAGAAGAATTTTGTCGTCACAAAGGCCGGTATGGGTGCGCCTGCGTGGCAGCAATGCCATCTAAGCGCTATCGCGGCAAACCAAGCATAGCCGTCGACGGAGGGATACGCCAAAGCTGAATGAAGAAGAGCATCGAGATTACTCCTCACATTGAAGCCCTGTTCGGTACCAGGGACGAAAACCTGCATGTGTTGGAAGACGGTCTGAACATCACCATCGACCTGCGATCCAACTCGATCGAACTGGAAGGGGCAGCGCGCGATGTTGCCCGGGCCGAGCAAGTCTTTGCCGACTATAGCCACCTGCAACGCTCGGGGCACGCTTTTAATAACGGCGATTTGAACAGCATGCTGCGCGTCCTGATGGCGGACCCAAAAGCTACACTCCGTGGTTTGGCGGAAGCTGGTCGCCAGCGCTCCTTCGGTCGCCGCACGGTTCAGCCCAAGAGCTTGAATCAGAAACGATACGTCGAAGCCATCGAGAGCCATGACATGGTTTTCGGCATCGGTCCCGCTGGCACGGGGAAGACCTACTTGGCGGTGGCGATGGCGATATCGGCGTTGCTGGCCAAGAGAGTGAACCGGATTATTCTGGCGCGTCCAGCCGTCGAAGCCGGCGAGCGTTTGGGATTCCTTCCCGGGACATTGCAGGACAAGATCGACCCGTATCTACGCCCGCTTTACGACGCGCTTTATGACATGCTCGATCCGGAAAAAGTCGATCGCTATCTGGAGAAGAATGTCATTGAGATTGCGCCCATTGCGTTCATGCGCGGTCGCACCTTAAACGATTCATTTGTGATTCTGGACGAAGCGCAGAATACCACCTCGGAGCAGATGAAGATGTTCGTGACTCGCCTCGGGTTTAATTCCAAGGCGGTGATCACCGGCGACGTAACCCAGATCGATCTGCCTAATGCCCGCCGCAGTGGGCTGCTGGAAGCGGTCGATATTCTGAAGCGCGTCGAAGGATTGACATTTGTTTACTTCGACGAGGGCGACGTTGTCCGGCATCACTTGGTGCAGCGCATCATTCGGGCTTACGATGAGCACAAGACCAAGCTGGCGGAACAGCAATTGTCTCTGCTCGAACCGAAGAGCAATGCGAACGGCAAGACCAACGGCGCGGACAATGCGCCTCTGCAAAAGAACATTACGATGCCTGCGGAAGCAGACGCGAAAGAATAAAACAGCGTGATTGGCTGGGAGGGCTGTGGTTTACGGCCCTCCTGTTTATTTTGGCGAGTTTTGACGGAGAAGGTTTGGTCATCATTCAAGAACGAGTAGCCGGGTTGAGTGAGGCGGCGCTGGGGAAGTTTGTGGCGCGCGCGCGGCGAGCGGCTGGGCTGCGAGGCTCCGTCAGCGTGCTGGTGACCAGCAGTCGGGAGTTGCGGGGATTGAACCGTCGTTTTCGAGGGAAAAATAAACCAACGGATGTGCTATCGTTCCCCGCGATGCCCGGGTTGATGCGGGGATTTGCTGGGGATGTAGCTATTTCGGCGGAGATGGCGGCCCGAAATGCACGCCGCTTGGGGCACACGGCTGCTGATGAAATCAGAATTCTTACCTTGCATGCCGTGCTCCATCTCTCTGGATACGATCACGAGCAAGATAATGGACAGATGGAACGCAAGGAGCAACGCTTGCGGAAGTTGCTTGGATTGCCTGAGGGATTGATCGAACGAGTACAGCAAGGCCGCGAAAAGAGTTCTCGCCCAGTGCGAGTGTCGAGATGAACTTCGTCATCGCCATTGTGTTGCTGATGTTGTTTGGGCTGCTGACCCTGGTCTCTTATGTGGACCGGCTCTACACCGAGATTGGCAGATTTCTTTCTCGCGAGTTCCAGGACAATATTGACGCATTCGAGCACGACATCGAGCCCAGGCTGCATGTCAGTCGCGCCCGCGCGGCGCTTTCAATGGCGGTGCTGACTCAACTGTCCACCGCGGCGATCGCCATGCTGGTGGGCTTCACCGTATTTCGGGACCGGGCCTGGAGCATTTACGAAATTCTGCAGGCTACGCTGACTCTGATCCTGACTGTCGTGGTTTGTAACCGATTCTTACCATTCGTTTTTTTCTCCCGGACAAAGGGGCAATGGCTTATTCGATGGACGCCTGTCTTGCGCATCCTGATCTACCTGGTTCTGCCCGTGACCCTGGTGCTGGGCTTCTTACAGTCGGTGGCCGCTCTGACCAAAGGGCATTCGGATGAACAGCCTGAAACCCAGGCGGAAGCCGTGGATGCGCTGATTGAAGCCGGTCAGGAGGAAGGAATCCTGGACGAGAGCAACCGCGACATGATTCAGTCCGTCGTGGAATTTGGCGAGAAGACGGTGCGAGAGGCGATGAAGCCGCGGCCCGAAATCGTCGCCGTCCCCACTAACACCACGGTCGAGCAGTTCATTGAGTTGCTACGCATGAAACCGTTTTCCCGTGTGCCTGTGTTCGAAGGGACAATTCATAACATCAAGGGAATCGTTTATGCACAAGATGTTCTGCAGGTGCCGGACACTGAGGCGCACACGCGGACCTTGGATACGCTCATGCGGAAAGATGTCTATTTCGTACCCGAAAGTAAGTTGGGAAGCGAACTTCTGCGCGAGATGCAAAAGAACAATATCCGTATGGCGATCGTGGTTGACGAGTATGGGGGAGTGGCGGGATTGGTCACGATCGAAGATCTGGTGGAAGAAATCGTGGGTGAGATCGCCGATGAACACGAGAAAGCTGAAGTCGTGCGCGAGAGTGATCACTCCTACATCGTTCCCGGGAACATGGATGTCGACCGGTTGGATCAGTTGCTGGGCACGCGTCCCGAGGGAAAAGAGTCGGCGACGGTCGCGGGATTAGTGAGTGAGTTGGCGGGCCGCATTCCGCAAAAGGGTGACGTCATCGAAGACGATGGCCTGCGCTTTGAAGTGCTCGAATCGACCGAGCGGCGAGTGCAGCGAGTTCGGATCTCAGCAGTCGAGCCGAAACAGATGCGCCTGATTTAATTTCTCAATTCTTATGGCCTTTCATTCCGGATTCGTTTGCATTCTCGGGCGTCCCAACGCCGGCAAGTCCACGTTGCTGAATGCCCTGGTGGGCGAGAGACTGGCTATCGTCAGCCCCAAGCCCCAGACTACACGCAACCGCATTCTGGGAATTGTCCAGATTCCAAAACGAAAGAAAGCGCCGGCCGGCCAGATTGTACTGATCGATACGCCGGGTGTACACAAGGCAGACACTTCACTTGGCCGGAAGATGATGTCTGAGGTGTGCGAGGCGCTGGAAGGTTGTGACTTGCTTTTGCTGATTGTGGATGTAACCAGGAAATTTGCTCAGGCTGATGAGTCGGTACTTGAAATGGCCAAGAAATCCGGAACTCCAGTTTTCCTGTTACTTAACAAAATTGATTTGTTGCGAAACCAGAAAGACAAGCTGTTGCCCATTATCGATGGCTACCGCAAGCTTCATGCGTTCAAAGAAATTATTCCAATTTCGGCGCGCAAGCCCGAGGGATTGGACCTGCTGATAGAAAAGATGATTGACGCCTTACCGGAAGGGCCGCGCTATTTTCCAGAGGATCAAGTAACCGACCAACCGATGCGCTTTATGGTTGCTGAGGTCATCCGCGAACAGGTTCTGCTGGAGACCAGTGAAGAGGTTCCATATGCAACGACTGTGTTGGTCGAACAGTTCGAGGAAGGTGCAAAACTCACGCGAATTGCGGCGGCGATTTATTGCGAGCGCGAAGGGCAGAAGCGGATTCTGATCGGCAAGCAGGCGCAGATGTTAAAAAAAATCGGCACAGCCGCACGCTTGCAGATCGAAAAGATGGTCGGCGCTCGGGTGTTTCTCGAGTTGTTCGTGAAAGTAAGCCCAGAATGGCGCGAATCGCGGGCGTTTATCGAAGAGCTAGACTGGCGCCGGCAATTGGAGTTGTTAACGCATACAGAGAAAACCTGAAAATGCGAGTGTTACCGTGGTTTCGTGCGATTGCGTTTCACGTTGCCGGAGTTGCATTTCGCCTGTAGAATCACAAAGCAGTAAACCGCCACTACCATCGGGAATGATCCTCATCGATGTCCACCAATTCCGAACCGACTTTCGATTTCTTTGCCGACAAGTTGCTTTTCAAACTCCAGGTCACGTTGGCTGCCGATAAAGCAGCTGTGGACTCCGTGGTGCAGAGAATCATGGAGTGCATCCGGGCGAAAGATTGTGCCGCCGGAAAAGAATCCGAGATTGAACTGGCGTTGTCAGAGGCCCTGGCCAACGCGGTAGTACACGGAGCCAAATCTGACGCCTCGAAAATTGTCGAATGTGATATTGCCTGTGATACGAACCGCAGCCTGCTGATCGTGGTACGCGATCCGGGAGACGGTTTCGATCCCGCGTCCATCCCCAGCCCGGTAGTCGGCGAGAACCTGTTTTCGGGGCACGGCCGCGGCGTTTATCTGATTACTCAGCTCATGGACGAAGTGAAGTTCCTGAAGAACGGCACTGAGATCCACATGATCAAGCGGTAGAAGCTCTCAACAAAAGACCATGCTTACTTACTCTTTGGCGGCGATGCCCAGCGTCTTCATTTTGCGATAGAGGTGGCTGCGTTCCAAGCCGAGCACCTCCGCTGTGCGAGTAACGTTGCCATGATTCTCGTCGAGTTTTTTCAAAATATAGTCACGCTCGTAAGCGGCTCGTGCCTGATGAAGGCTAGAGAACTCATTGCCGGCAGCGCGACGGGTGCCATCGCGATGAACCAGCGGCGGCAGGTGTTTGCGTTCGAAGCGGATAGTCGTAGGGTTCATGATCACGATGCGCTCGATCACATTCCGCAGCTCCCGCACATTGCCCGGCCAGGAATAGCGCATCAGCGTGTCGATAGCGTCGTCGGTGATCTCGCGCATGCGGCGGCCATAAGTGGCAGAAAACTCCTTTAGAAAGTGGCGCCCCAGCAACGGAACGTCTTCCTTGCGCTCGCGCAGCGGAGGCACGGAAAAGGGGATCACGTTGAGCCGGTAAAACAGATCCTCGCGAAAGTTTCCTCGGGAAATTTCCTCTTCCAGATCTTTGTTAGTCGAAGCGATGACGCGGGCATCCACGGTGATCGGCTCGTCGCCGCCGACCGGTACAAACCTCTGCTCATCGAGTGTCCGCAAAACCTTCGATTGTGTTTTAAGGCTCATGTCGCCGATCTCATCTAGAAAAAGCGTCCCGCCGTGAGCTTTTTGGAATGTCCCTTCTTTATCTCCAGTCGCTCCGGGGAACGACCCTTTCCGATGCCCAAAGAGTTCGCTCTCGATCAGATCTTCGGGAATTGCGGCGCAGTTCACCTCGACAAACATCTCATCTTTGCGCAGACCCTGCGCATGAATAGCATGGGCCACTAATTCTTTTCCCGTCCCCGACTCTCCATAAATGAGGACGCGTCCGTTGGTGGGAGCCATGATCTGAATTTGCTGGCGTAGCGCCTTCATGGGGATGCTGTCGCCCACGATCACACTTTTCGGTACGAGTTGCTTCTTGAGATCCCGGTTCTCCTCGCGTAATCGTTTGGCATCGATCGCGTTCTTGATGAGGATGAGAGTTTTGTCAATCGAGAGGGGCTTTTCCAGAAAGTCGTAAGCCCCGAGTTTCGTGGCGCGAACCGCAGTTTCGATGGTGCCGTGTCCCGAAATCATGATGACCTCAGGAGCATTTTCTTTCTCGCGGATCCTCTCCAGGGTTTCCAGGCCGTCGATGCCGGGCAACCACACATCGAGCAGGACTACGTCGAATGCGTGTTTGCTAATGATGTCCAGACCAGCTTCGCCGCTCTCGGCCATCGAGGTTTTGAACCCTTCGTCTTCGAGCACGCCCTTCAGCGACTGTCGAATCGTAGGTTCATCGTCAACGATCAGAATGTTATGCATGCTAATTGATGGCGGGCGCGGCGACTGCATCCGCAACCATCGGCAGTTCAACCACAAAGCGCGCGCCGACGGGCTTATTTTCTTCCACGCGAATGGAGCCGTGGTGGTCTTCGATGATACGGTTCACGATGGCAAGTCCGAGGCCGGTGCCGCGTTTCTTGGTGGAGAAGTACGGCAGAAACAACCGCTCCTTCAATTCCCGCGTAACGCCGTGGCCAGTATCGGCGACGGTGATTTCCACCACGTCGCGGCTAGCGACCAGTACAGTGGAAATCTGAATCTCTCGAAAGAGAGCGTCCTGCATCGCTTCGGCGGCGTTGTCTACCAGATTGGCCAATGCACGCTTGATGGCTTCGGGATCAGCCATCACACTGGGCAGATCGGGGGCCAGAAACGTACGCACTCGTATGTTATCCAAGCGGCCATTGAACATGGCCAGCGTGCTTTCCACAATGGCGTTTAGGTTGGCCAATTGCGGGCGAGCGGTGGGAAAACGCGCCAAAGTAGAGAACTCATCCACCAGAGTGCGGACGGTTTCGACCGCGGCGGCGATGGTTTCAGCACAACTATGGAGCACTTCCACCGAAGCCGCATCAGGACGTGCGCCACGTTGCAGATGCCGGCGGATGCGCTCTGCGGACAATGCGATCGGCGTCAGGGGGTTCTTGATTTCGTGCGCGACGCGCCGCGCCACCTCGCGCCATGCCGCTTGTTTCTGTGCCTTGAGCAACTCCGAGAGATCTTCGAACACCAGGACGTATCCCAGCCCCTGTCCGTCGTGCTTGAGAGTGGCCACGGTGACCGCGACACTTAAGGTGGCCCGCTGCACGACCATTTCCATCTGCGTGGTCGTGGTTCCCATGCGGTCGGCGCGGCGCAACAGGGGTTCGAGATCTTCGAGGACCTCAGGAGCGAACACGTCTTTCAAGGGCGCACCGATCAACACACCTGGCGTCCCAGATTCCGCAGCAACCGGATGGAATAAGCGAAGCAGTGCGTGATTTGCGTGGGTGACGCTTCGTTCGGCGTTCAACGAAAGCACGCCGTTGGGGATGCTTTCCAGAATGGTTTCAATATGACGGCGGCGCTGCTCCAGGGCGACATTGGCCGCGCTAAGGTCGCGGCTGGAGGCGTCAATCTGCCGGCGGCTGGATTCGAGTTCCTCCGCCATCCGGTTGAACGAATGCACCAGATCGCCGATTTCATCGGCAGCACGGACTTCCACGCGATAGTCGAGCCGGCCGCGAGAAATCTCCTGCGTCGCTTCGGCAAGTGCGACCACGGGACGCGTCACCAGCTTAGAGAGAAATAGAGCAAACCACGTGGTAGCGAAAAGTACCATCACGGTGAGCAGAAGCAGCACTTCCATATAGGTCCGGCGAACCAGTCTTCGTTCGCGCGCCAAGTCGAGATAACGCTGCTGGCTGGCCTCGACCTGCTTCACCGTCTCAGAGAATTGTTTTGGCAGCGGTATACCGACCAGGATTAAACCATGATCGCCCACCGGCGCACTGCCCAGAATGTACTCAGTTTGCTCCCAAGTGAAAGAAGTTGGGGTGTTCAATCGCAATCGCGGAAGCTTGGTTTTCAATTGTGGCCATGAAACGGGCGTGCCAAAACTGGCCTCGGCCTCGCCGTCCACCATAGCAACAGCAAAACCGCCTTGCAGCGTGGATGCATGACGCTGGAGATCATCTGTTAGGGCAGAAAAACTGTGGCTCGCAAACGCAGATTGGGTCTCCGGGGAAGTCGCGATCGCTTCGGCCTCGGCTCGCGTGTTTTGTGCCGCATAGTTCGAAAGTAGCGATGCCATGGTCGCCGTATCCCGCCGCACTTCTTCGACTGGCGTCGAAAACCACTTGTCAATCGATCGGTTCATCAGGACATAGGCAAAGAAGAACATGCCAATGACTGGAAGAAACGAAAGCAAAAGACTGCCTACCACCAGACGCGTGCGGAATTTCGATCCAAGAACGCCCAGCCTTCTTTCGGCAAAGAGCTTCAATAGATTTCGGGCGAGGACGAACGTCAGCGCTACGAACAGAAGAAAGATCAATGCGGAAAGGGATGCGAAAAACAGGAGTTGCTGATTGGTGTTCGGATTGAGAGGCAGGTCGAAAGAGGTCAGCGAAAGCAATACCCAAAAAAGCAGGGCGAGCCCGACAGCCAACGGGATTATGACCTTCTTTCGGCTGGAAGGTTTGTGATCTGGTCGAGTTGGATTAGGAGCAGACATGTCCGTCGGCGGCCAAACTCTGATCTGAAGCTTTGCAGGCTTCTTCGGCCCATTATAAGCGGATGCGCCCTTGAAGGGGATTGTCGATCCTGATCAGACTCCGAGACCGGGAATTAGAGAGTGTGTTCCCGTCGCGCCAATCCGTCATTTCCTTAGGAGCTTAAAATAGAAATGCCTGCAGAGGACAGCCTTCGCAGCGAGGTGTTGCCTTCAGACAATAGTGTTTCCCCACGGCAACGATCAATCCATGCATGTCGTTGTATATCTGTACGACTGGCGAACGTCGCGCCTGACTCATGCGAGATGGAGAATGCGGGTTGGGACGGAAGCCAGTTTCCTGTTCTTGGCTCTCAGTTCTTAGTTTCGCGGGCTTTACGACGCCCAAGGCTCGCTCGAAAAGCTCGCGCAGCTCATCGTACTTTGTCTCTGCCGAAGCGATTCCGTGACGTTCCACGATGCGGCGGGTATAGGCGTCCGCCACAAAAACGGGATGCTGGCCAGCGTAGAGCAAGATGGAGTCCGCGGTTTCAGGACCAACCCCGTTCAATGACAGCAATTCCTCTCGCAGCTGCGGCGTAGGCTGAGCGAACAGGCGATGGAGCGAGCCCTCATAGCGGTGGTCGACGAATGCAACGAAGGTCTTCAACCGCTCAGCTTTCTGTCGATAATATCCAGCCGGCCGAATCACTGCCTCGAGTTTCTTCAGAAGTATGGTTCGGATGGCGTCAATACTCAATAGATGCGCAGTGCGCATACGGCGCACAGCGATCTCAACATTCTTCCACGACGTATTCTGCGTGAGATAGGCGCCCACAATAACTTCAAAGCGGGTGCGAGCTGGCCACCAGTGCTGAGGTCCCCAGGCGCGGTACAGCGCTTCGTAATATGCCCGGATCGAATGCTGGTTTTCCGCAGAAGTCATAGTCGAGGCATCCAGTGTAAAGCACTGAAAGTCGGAGCTTATGATCTTCAAGGTCGCAGGCTGCCGCGCAAAACCAACAATCGCCTAACCCAGCTCGTCGCAAGTTCAGAGAACTTTAACGCTCCGGAACGGTCAATGGCCATTCACCTTGGGGCTTACCGAAGTTCATGCCCGTCAGAACTCCCTAACTTAGGGAAAACACATCTGACGGGGATTTGACGAGCCACAAAGGCGTTATGCATCGGTCGTCGCACAGTACAAGTACTTAAGTTACTGGTGAAGTAACGCATCTGCTGTGACAATTTGTGTCAACGCGATAGGCTGTAGTTTCTCCCCTTAATTAAGCAGCATCGCGCGAGCAAAGTGAAGTCGACGTCATCCCTCTGCCGCTCAGATAGGAGATCGAGGTATGTCTCAACGGCTGGGTGATCTTCTGGTCAAAGAGAAGGTCATTACCCCAGAGCAGTTGGAGCAAGCAACCAAGGCTCAGAAAGAGACCAACGTTCGCCTGGGCGCCGCCCTGGTGAAGTTGGGATTTCTGACTGATGAAGACGTCACCAACTTTCTTTCCCGGCAGTACGGCGTTCCCGCCATCAATCTTTCTTATTTCGAAATTGACCCTGCGGTGGTCAAACTCATTCCGTTTGAAACCGCCAAACGCTATCAAATCCTGCCCCTGAGCCGGGTTGGTGCTTCCTTGACGATCGCGATGGTTGACCCCACCAACGTGTTCGCCATGGACGATATCAAGTTCATGACGGGCTTCAATATCGAGCCCGTGGTCGCGTCGGAGAGCTCGATTCTCGAGGGTATCGACAAAGCATACGGCGCCACCAAAGAGGAAGATCTCGAGCAAGTGATGCTGTCGATGTCGGAGATGGATGAATCCGATGTCGAACTACAGGCGGATCAGGCAGAGCTTGGACTCGCGGACCTGGAGAAGGCCGCCGATGAAGCTCCCATCGTCAAGCTGGTCAACTTAGTGTTGACCGACGCCGTGAAACGAGGAGCCAGCGACATCCACATGGAGCCATACGAAAAAGAGTTTCGTGTGCGCTTCCGTATTGACGGCGTCTTGCAGAGCATCATGACCCCGCCGCTGAAGTTGAAAGACGCCATTATTTCGCGCGTGAAGATCATGTCGAAGCTGGATATCAGCGAGAAGCGGCTGCCGCAGGATGGACGCATCATGCTGAAGATGAATATCGGCGGGCGCAAAAAGCAACTCGACTTCCGCGTCAGCACGCTGCCCACACTATGGGGAGAGAAAATTGTGCTCCGCTTGCTCGACAAAGAAAACCTCCGCCTGGATATGACCAAGCTGGGTTTCGAGCCCGAGTCGCTAATCAAGTTCGAAAAAGCAATTCTGAAGCCGTATGGCATGGTTCTGGTAACCGGACCAACCGGGTCAGGTAAAACGAACACGCTTTACTCCTCGATCTCGCAGTTGAACAAACCGGATACCAACATCATGACCGCGGAAGACCCGGTCGAATTCCAGTTGGCTGGAGTCAACCAGGTCCAGATGAAAGAGCAGATCGGATTAAACTTCGCCACCGCCTTGCGTGCTTTCTTGCGGCAAGACCCAAACATCATTCTGGTCGGCGAAATCCGAGACTTTGAAACTGCTGAAATCGCCATTAAGGCCGCTCTTACCGGACACTTGGTGCTCTCCACACTCCACACCAACGGCGCTCCGGAAACCATTACCCGGCTCATGAACATGGGCATTGAACCTTTCCTCGTCGCGACCTCGGTCCACCTGATTTGTGCTCAGCGCCTGGTCCGCCGCATCTGCAAAGAATGCGCGGAGGTCGTCGACGTCCCTCATCAAACTCTGATCGAAGAAGGCTACGGCCCGGAGGAAGCCAAGACGGTAAAGATCCAAAAGGGCAAAGGCTGCGGCGTCTGTAATAACACCGGTTACAAAGGCCGCTGTGGTTTGTACGAAGTCATGGAAGTGGATGACGAAATCAAGGAACTGGTTCTGGTGGGCGCTTCGGCGGTCGAACTGAAAAAGAAGGCAATCGAGCGCGGAATGATAACCCTGCGCCGCAGCGGGCTGATCAAAGTTGCTGCGGGGATGACGACGCTCGAGGAAGTGGCACGCGAGACTATTCACTAAAAGTTTGCAACGAGGAAGAAAGGGAATAAAAGATGTCGCTCGCATTAAGTGATCTGTTGAAAAGAATGTTGGAGATGTCGGGAAGCGATCTTCACCTTACCACCAACTCGCCCCCGCAGATCCGCGTGCACGGGCACCTGGTGCCGCTCGACCTGCCGCAAATGACGCCGGCCGAGACCAAACAATTGGCCTATAGCGTCATGACCGATTCGCAGAAGCATCGCTTCGAAGAAAACCTGGAGTTGGATTTCTCTTTCGGACTCAAAGGTCTGGCTCGGTTCCGTGCCAACGTATTCAACCAGCGGGGCGCGACATCGGCTGTCTTCCGTCTGATTCCTTTCGAGATCAAGTCCTTTAATCAGTTGAACCTTCCCGCAGTGGTCAGCAAGATGTGCGACAAGCCTCGCGGTCTGGTTCTGGTCACTGGTCCGACCGGCTCGGGGAAATCCACCACGCTTGCCGCCATGATCGACAAAATCAATACCGAGCGGCATGACCACATCCTCACCATCGAGGACCCAATCGAATTCGTGCACATGAACAAGAATTGCGTGGTCAACCAGCGCGAAGTGCATGCCGATACGAAGAGCTTTACGGACGCACTGCGAGCCGCGCTTCGTGAAGATCCCGACGTCGTGCTGATCGGCGAAATGCGCGACTTGGAGACCATCGAATCGGCGCTGCGTATCGCCGAAACCGGTCACCTTACGTTCGGCACGCTGCACACCAACTCAGCGTCGTCCACCATCAACAGAATTATCGATGTCTTCCCAGCGCACCAGCAGTCGCAGATTCGAGCGCAGTTATCGCTGGTGCTCGAAGGCATCATGTGCCAAAGCTTGTTGCCCAGCGCGGATGGCAAGGGCCGGGCCATGGGTATGGAAATCCTGGTGCCGAA
>Ga0207044_1019_pt1 | contig 51573 bp, 51 predicted proteins | sample Alteio_BWMinCont_68_FD_153300 | JGI IMG/M metagenome (GOLD analysis project Ga0207044, IMG submission 153300) | Enriched cells from forest soil in Barre Woods Harvard Forest LTER site, Petersham, Massachusetts, United States -... | ecosystem: Environmental > Terrestrial > Soil > Temperate forest >... | reverse complement strand
CCTTTTGTTCACTCTGGGTTCTCCATTCTTACTTAGGGTAGTGAAACTCGCTCAACACGTCAGAGACGCACGAGTGACGGGAGTGATTCACTCTGATTCGGGCGCACAGCAAGGATAATCGATGAAGCGGCGTTTTGTCTTTGCGCCAGCTCAATAAGGAATTGTGGCCGTTCTCTGATGCTTACAACAGGTTAGTGCTGCACAGTACCGGGCCTCTCGATCACCGTTGCGGCAGTGCCTACAACAGCCTCACTTATATTGGGATCGCGTTGCTGCTCCGAGTGTGCGTTAACCTAGTTGCGCACCGTGGGTACGAGTAGGCACGCGCCTTTGTTCACCTGAACTGTCGTAACATTTCTATATTCCTCATGGTGGCCCAGTACTGATGGCGTACCGAGGGTGGCGCTGATTTGCTTGGACAGCAAATGCAGGTTTCGGCTATACTTCCGGCCCAATCAGGAGAGGATGCCATGACTCGACGAGAACTTTTGGAACGTTGTGTGGTCTCGGGCGCGCTGGTTCTGACGACATCGTTGTCGTTGCCGGCTTTGGCGGCTGAATGGAATGAGTCGGAGAAAAAACGCAAGCCCACACCGTATTGTGAACTCGGTCCGTTTTATAAACGCGAGGCGCCGCACACTTCGACGCTGTGGGCGCCAGGCGACTCCGGAATGCCGCTTGCTCTTTCGGGTGTGGTCTATGGCACGCGCGGCGAGATCGTTCCCGATGCCAAGGTCGAGATCTGGCAGGCCGATATTGACGGCCACTACGACATCGACGGCTACCGGTTCCGCGCGCTTCTGAGTCCTGGACCAAAGGGCGCTTACGCCATAGAGTCGATCGTGCCTGGACATTATCCCAGCCGCGTCTGCCAACACGTCCATTTTCTTACCACCGCACCCGGACACAAACCACTAATCACCCAGATGTACTTTGCGACTGATCCAGTCTTTGAGGGCAATCCGGATAAAAATTACACGCGTGATCCGCTCATCAACAGCCGCGATCTGGTGCGCCCTGTGATGATTAAGTCGGATGCTCAAAGGAGCGTCGCTGTCGTGACCTTCGATCTGGTGATGGAGACCGTCTGATGGCGAGGCTGATTTCGCTTACCTTTGCGCTCTTGTTTGCTCTGCCGGCCGCCGCTGCCAGCGACGTCGCGAATATTCTACTGCCTTGCGATTCGCGCTATCAGGTACTGTCGCCCGATGGCGTTCAGGTTGCCGTGCGGTGCAAGGATCATAGCCTCCACGTGCTAAGCGTTCCGGACGGTAAGGAACTGCGTGTTATTCCCGCGGAACCACGTGCCGATACAGTCGCCTATTCGCCGGAAGGGCTCTCGATGGCGATTGGATTCCACGATGGCAACATCGAAGTCGCTTCCAGCAAAGGCTCAACGGTCGTGAAGCGATGGCATGCGAGCGCACGACCGATCGAAGCGCTTCGGTTCTTTCCGGATGCCAAGATGCTGGTAGCCGGCCCAGCGGATTCTGATGCCCAGGTTTGGGAATTCGCGGAGTCGCCGAAACTCCGCGCCACGCTGCCTTCTGATTTTGGTGGGATCATGGATTGCGCGGTGAGTCCGGATGGCAAGGTCCTGGTGGTTGCCGGCGGCGACACCGTGCTGCACTGGTACGACACGGGCACTTGGCAGAAGACGCTGGAGAACCGCGACTTCCTATTGGATACTTTTGCGCTGGCATTTACACCGGATGGCAAGAAAGTGCTGGTGGGCGGAGCCGACGCGCGCATCACCGTGCTCGATGCGGCGACCGCAAAGCAGGTTCGCCAACTTCCTCGCGAAGCCGGTTCCTCTGTCGCGGTGCTCGATGTTTTCGGCGACCAGCAGATCGCGGCCATATATTTCGATGACGCGGGCGAAAAGCCTCCACACGAACTGATCTGGCGGCTTAGCGACGCAAAAGTTATGGGCAGGTCCGACACAGCTCCGACATGCGAAGGCGTGGTCGGAGGCAAGCTGTGGTCTTGCACAGTCGAAGGGCGAACCGTTCGCATCTCGCAGTCGGAGTAGCGCCAGAGGTTGGCCCCATAAGCGCTAACTTAAGGACCAGGTTTTAGTGTTCGCCGACCTATTCTTGGTGGATGCGTATCCTCGATGAGAACTGGAAAGTGCTCACGTCGTTCTTTCCCAAAGGATGGCAGCAAATGGCGTGGCAGTCAGGTGCGGTCGAGCGATTACGCGGGTTTTCATCGCCTGACGTGCTGTTACAGCAAATGGGAAAGCCTCATGGACGTGGGAGGTGGAAATTGTTTCCCGCAGAAACCGGACGAGTCGGCATAGATCCGTTGCAACAGAAGAATCCACTCGGTGTCGACCAATGGATCGGAGGGCACCTGGAAATCCACCCTCCGGTGCCGGAGGTCAGCCGTGAAAATCGCCATGATGCGATCCAGAGTCAGATTGCCGGTGTTCGTTCGCCTGTCCCCAATCGCGGCTTTCCAGAGAATGGAAAAGCGAATCGCGTGGGATGGGTACGTGGCGAGGACTTCACCATTTTCAAGAATTAACCAGTTGCCATCGCCATCCGAATGAATCTGCGCTGCAGGCGATATGTGGGGTGACGCCGCATCTGGATCGCCGATGGCACCGATACGGTGGTACACACGATCCGTATCTGCGCACAGAGCGACATTTCCAAAGGGCGGCTGCTCAGTCCGCATTGGACTATCGAGCCCTTCTGGCCAGTAATCGAAGCTGCCGCCGGGACCTTCGTAAAACCAGCAGAGTGTGCTGGCGCGAACGACGCGCCAAGCGTCGAACAGCCCAGAAAAGCCCATCATTCTCAGAAATGGCAATGGATAATCGACGCGAGTCGCACCGTAGAACGACGGGTTGTCCATGTGCGTTCTGCCAGCGGGCGAGGGGCCATTAATATTCACGGCTACGAATTCAGGATTCACGAACGATGTGCCAAAGGCGCTCTTCGCAGCCTCGACAAAATTCCTGTTGTGCAGGATTAGTTCGGCTCCCTCGACGAGGGGTTTTCCATCCAGAGCCCAGTCCCCTCGGAACCACGGAAGAAGCGGCTTTTTGTCTTCTTCGCGTGTTTCGTCTTTGACCCCTTCGGGAGCATAAGCGGCGAGCGCCCGATATGGAGCATTCCGCATAAACATGGCACGGACTTGTTCGCGGTCCGCAAATGCGGGCTCGATGCGAATAGGCTTAGGATTGAGATTCATGCTTTCTCCAATAGCGCATTAGGATTTGTTTCCAGATCTACGTCAGTCCCTGCTGATCGTCCGCCAGCTGGCGAGAGTCGCCTGGGTAGAACAAAGGCCAAGCTCGCAGAGACAAGGAAAAAAATTCCGGCGCAGATCAGGCCGGGGTAAAAGCTGCCCGTCCTTTGGCGAATGAGTCCCACGGTAAAAGGTCCAGCAAACCCGCCGAGATTGGTCACTGAAGTCACCAACGCAATGCCCGCAGCAGCCGAGGAGCCAGTGAGGAATTCGCTGGGCAACGAGAAAAAGATGGGCAAGAAGCTGTAGTTTCCGACAGCAACAGCCGAAAAAAGAACAACAGAGAAAAAGGGCGAGCGAGGCACTCCGAGCAGGAGGAAGGCAATTCCAGCCAAAACGCTCAAGGTTGCTAGATGATATCGGCGTTCCAGCGTGCGGTCGGAGTGTCGGGACGCGACCACCATGGCGACCAGCGCCAGGAGACTGGGGATCATAACCACGATGCCGACTAGTGTGTTGGACCGCCCGCCAAACAGTGACTTCATCACCTGAGGCAGCCAGAAGCTAAAGGTGTAGCTGGCAAAGCCGTGACAAAAACCGATACAGGCCACGTGCCAGACTCTGGGGTTCAGCAGAGTCTGTGCCACGGAAATCGATTGTTTTTTTGCAGCGAGCTTTAGCCGGTCTTCTCGCTCCAATTTCTCGGCTATCCATGCCTTTTCATCTGCGGTCAGAAACTTCGCCTCTCCCGGTTTGCTCGGCAAAAGGAAAGGCACGAGAAATGCGAATATTAAGGCGGGCAAACCTTCGAGAATGAGTAGCCATCTCCAACTGCTGAGGCCGAACCAGCTGGCGTGGTCCAGAATGAAACCTGAAATCGGGCCACCCAATATGCTCGCCAAGGGTACGCCGATCAAGATCAACGCAATCGCCTGCGCCTTCTCTCTTTGCCGGAACCAATAGCCCAAGTACAGAACGATGCCGGGAAAGTATCCTGACTCCGCGATACCGAGTGCAAAACGGGCGACATAGAGCTGATGGACGGAGTGCACAAAGCCGGTTAGCGTGGCAATCGCGCCCCACGTGATCAGAATGCGGGCGATCCAGACACGCGCGCCGATCTTGTGAAGGATGAGGTTGCTGGGGATTTCGAGCAGGAAGTAGCCCCAAAAGAAAATTCCGGCTGCGAATCCGAACTGCTGGGTAGTGATCGCTAGCTCCTGATTCATGGTCAGCGCAGCAAAGCCCAGATTGATTCTGTCGATGAAGGCAAGAACAAAAAGTACAAACAAGAATGGCAGCAGCCTGATCTTGAGCTTCCTGACCAGTGCTGCCTCCATCGGGTTCGCAACCATATCGCCGCCGATCGCCACTTTCCCTCCCACAGCACCCTTCCAAAAGTCTGTCATGCATCTTAACTGCAACGGAAACCATGACAATGGTTTCCGCCTAACCAAAACCTTGACAGCCAAGTCGCTGAAAGCAAGAATGTTCGGACGGCCATGTTATGGGTGTGCGCTTCGGGGCATTCGAGGTCGATCTGGAAGGTCGGCGACTATTGAAGCGGGGGATGCCCGTTACCCTCCGCGAGCAGTCGTTTCAGGTGCTTGCGGCTCTCATGGAGCGCCCCGGCGAGATTGTTACTCGCGAAGAGTTTCGTCGAAGGCTCTGGGCGTCGGACACATTCGTCGATTTCGAGGTTGCGCTGAATTCTGCGGTCAGCCGCCTGCGTGACGCTCTGGGCGACTCGGCGAACTCTCCAAGCTTCATCGAAACGATTCCCAAGCGCGGCTATCGCTTTGTCGTTCCGATTCCCAAATGCCCTGCCGTGGCTGTAATGCCCTTCGTGAACCAAACCGGAAACGTCAAGGATGAATATTTTAGCGATGGATTGACGGACGAATTGATTCGTGCGCTCTCTCGCGTCCAAGGCCTGCGGGTCACGGCGGGCAGCGTCGTATTTCGCTTTAAGGGGCAACGTTGCGATGCAAGGCAAATCGGCAACGAACTAGCAGTTGAAGCTGTGCTGGAGGGGTCGGTATGGAGGACAGGAGATCGAATCCGTATCAGCGTGAATCTCGTCGGCGTGAAAGATGGCTTCAACCTCTGGGCACAGCGCTTCGACAGCAATTTAGGAGACGTGTTCACGATCCAAGATGAAGTTTGCTCGGCAGTAGCTGAAGCCATGCACATCCGTTCGGGGTCCCAACCCCCGAAAGCGCACCCAAGCAATGCAACAGCGTACATGCTGTACTTGAAGGGAGCCTACCTTCTTAAGAGGCGGCGACCCGATAGCATCCAGCGGGCTTTCGAGTACCAGCAGGAGGCGATCCGGCTGGAGCCCGATTGGGCCGAACCCTATTACAACGCGGCCATGTCTTACATCGTGAGGACAATTTACGGAAAGATGCCTCCCGGTCATGCCTTGTCCGAGGCGGGAAACCTGGTTTCGAAGGGACTGGCACTCGACGAGAATGCAGCAGTTCTCCACAGTACACTGGGAATGCTGCGAATGTTTCAATGGCGTTGGGCTGAGTCGGAAAAAGCGCACCGACGGGCGATCAGTCTGGAGCCGGCGAACGCGTTCCCACACCAGTGTTATTCCATTCTTTGTGCCTTTCTGAGTCGACATGAGGAAGCGGTTTCCCACGCCGCCAGGTCGGTCGAGCTCGACCCGCTCGACTTGATGACGAACTTTCGCCTCGTTCAGGCTAATTGGTATGCGCGGCGGTATGACGAGGCAGTGCGCGCTGGGCGTATCGCAATCGAGCTGACCCCGGACTCGCCCTACACTTATTTCTATCTGGCCTTATCCTTGGCGGCGTTGGGTTCGCATGAAGAATCTTGGGAAATGGCAAGCACCGGCAGAAAGCTTGCGGGCGGCCTGCCGCTTGGCGAGGGCTATTTCGGCTACCTTGCCGGAGTGCTAGGGCACACAGTCGAAGCGCACAGCGTGATCGACGAGTTGCAGGGCCGCCGCCAAAGTGATTACAGCCCGGCATTGCCCATTGCATGGACTTATCTTGGATTGGGTGAAACAGTCTCCGCCCTAGAATGGCTGGAGACGGCTCTGGCCGAACACGATCCGTTCTTGGGGTCGGCAATGGTATTCCCGGCTTACGACGCCATACGCGATCACGCAAGATTCATGCGGCTGACACACAAACTGAACCTTCCCACGTAGTGGATAGAATCATTTCTGCGTTATCGGCAATCCAGAATCCAGCAGACAAAGCGGATGCCATCTCCAGAGCGCTTTTGCGCTTAGAAATAATGCTAATTGCAACCGAGAACATCTATTGGAAGAAAGCGCGTTTGAATGCCTCGTGCCGTTGACGCGCTGTATTTAGGGTCTGATCGAACTCTGGTTCGCGGCGCAGATCGTTCAGCAGCGGGTCCTTCGAAAGGTACGGATAGCTGAAGAAACCCGATTCAACGCTCATGTGCAGGGCGCGCATGGCGGAGATTTTATCTCCCAACACGGCGTACGCTTGCGCGATCTTGTATGTGCCTTCTGGGTCGCCGACTCCCCGGTCTCTGATTTTTCTCTCCAATCCGTTCAGGAGATCCAGCCCTTCTGTCTTGCGCTGGTGAATCGAGTGACTGAGGGCCTTGCCGATTCCCGTATACAAAGTGGGATCGAGTTCGTAGGCACGATCGAAATCTCGGGAAGCCTGGTCGAACTCCTTTTCGTGAAATTCTCCAAAGCCACGGTAAAAGAGAACGAACGAGGAATCTTCGACTGGCAGGCTCTCGAGAAACTTCTGGTATTGTCCCAAGTAAAGATAGGTGTTTAACACCGAGCCGTTGCCCTTGACAAAGGGAGCGAGTTGGCGCGCCTGCTCGCACTCCGCGACGGATTCGTCCAACATCCCCGCGAATCGGTAGGCATATCCCAATTCCCAGTGAGCAGCGGCATAGTTTCCATTCGTCTTCAAGGCGTCACGCAACAGCGGCACAGCCTGCTCAACTTTCCCGGTGTCTATCAAGAGGTTGGCGAGGAACATTTGCGCATCAATCAAGTGGGGTCGTATCGCCAAAGCCCGCTCGTACGCGGCCTGGGCACGACGATATTGCTCGCGGCCGCCAAGCTCGAATGCTGCGTCTGAGGTGTATGACGCTCCCAGGTAGGCCCACGCTGGTGCATAGTTGGGATCAATTTCAGTGGACTTTTCAAGCATCTCGATCGCCAGGGGGAATTTGTGTTGCCCATGAAAATCGAGTCCCTGCAGAAAGTATTCGTACGCGAGTGGATTAACCGCGGCTTCCGGTTTTAAACGCTCCGCTTCCGTCGGAGACAAGGTCAATTGCAGTTCTGAGATTAGTTGGCTGGTGACTTTGTCCTGGACGGCAAGCAGATTGTCATACTTCAGGTCGATCACTCCTTGACCTAGGATCCCCTCGGTTTTGGCATCAACCAGTTGATACGTAATCCGCAAGTTGTCACCGTCTCGAATGAAACTTCCCGTGAGAAGGGTATCCACTTTGAGATCTGTAGCAACTCTCTGGAGCTCAATGGTCGTTCCTCGATACTTCTCGATCGCGGCGGAAGGACGAACGCTTAGGGTGTGTACATACGCTAATTTCGTGATAAGTACATCCGCCAGGGATAATCCGAGGAAGTCGGCAGTCGAATCCTGGCCACGATTTTGCAGAGGAAGGATCGCGAGGCTCCGGGGACTCAAAGACTGCTGTTTCGCAGATCGAGTGTGAAGAAACCTCGGCAGAATGATCACACCAAGGAGAACGGCGAATCCAACGGAGAAGAGGAAGGTGAGTCTGCTGGTTCGTGATCGTGTTGATCCAAGAGGCGCTACCTCGGGAAGTTCTCCTTCCGCAGGCGGTCGATCGGAAGGCAAGGAAGTTTCGCCCACTCCGCCCCTTGAGCCCGCGGGTAGTGAATCGGCAGATTCCAACTGGCCCACGAACCGGTAACCGCGCCGCCCTACGGTCTCAACGAACAGTGGTTTTTCGGCAGAGTCTCGCAGCGCGTCCCTTAGCTTGCTTACGGCCACTGCCAGACGATGGTCGAAATCGACGAAGGTATCTTCTGACCAGAGGCGTTTGCGAAGTTCTTCACGAGTGACGACTTCGCCGGCCGATTCCAATAGCACAGTCAGGAGCGAAAACGGTTGTTCCTGCAGCCGTACTTTGCTGCCTTCTCTTCGCAGCTCTCCGGCGCGAAGGTTTACCTCGAAATCCGCGAAGCGTACCAGGGGTGGGAGGGTAGACGGCATCAGAATGCTTCACATTGTTGGAAAGTTTAACACGCCCTCAATCAGAGTGCGACGGCCACATTCTATTGTGAGTAAACGGCTTATTGGGGGATTGAGAGGGTATCGACCGAGAGGCGACCGAGCATTGACCCCGGTCGCTATCTGCGGCAGAAAGAGGAGTCGCCGCAGGCGAGCCCTGCAACGTGGCCAACCCCGAAAAGAAAGTGAGCCTATGAAGGTCCTGTTAATTCTGGGAAAGGTTACCACCCTAGCGTTGTTAGTGGGGCTCGGAGGCACAGGCGCATACGCGCAACAAGAGATCGACCCTGACCACTTCGATTCGCCAGAACCTCCCGATCATCCGAAAACCGAACAGAACCAAGTGGATGCATCGCGATATGACGGCAAGTTCTCATTGCCCTATGCCGTGCAGTGTAGTGGAAGGCAGTTGGCTCCAGGGAAATACTCCTTCTCGTTGCATTCAGACGAAAAAGTTGGTCACGGCGTATTGAAGTCGAAAAGTCAATCCATAGGAATCACGAGCGTAGTCCACACCCCGGGTTTCAAGCGTGGCGCTGATGTTGTCGTGGTCGGGAGCAAAGGCAAAGTTCGAACGCTATCCGCTATTCAGATCTCGGGTGTGAATTTTGTGTTTGATCCGATCTTCGCAGCGGCTACTTCATCAAGCAGCAAGAAGAAGCATGTCGAGACCCTGCCATTGACACTGATGGCTTTCAAGAGGCCGGGGAACCCCGCCAGCCCGTGAGTGTACATATAGTTGTCCAGAAACACTGTCTCGAAACAGAGACGCCCACACAGCTTTTGGCAAACGACCAGACATGGAGAAGTAAATGGCAGCTCGTACGATATCAACTCACGGCGTCATGGAAGGTGGCGGCTCATACAATTTGCACGCCAGGATTCCCGCTGGCGGCGGCAATCTAGCGTTGCCTTACTTGGAGGGCGCGGCTCGATCCTTAGCAGTTCGCCCAGGAGCTGACCCACTCTTCATCGCCGACTATGGCGCTTCGCAGGGGAAAAACTCTCTGGCTCCGATGCGAGCCGCCATCCGATGCCTGCGCGGCCGTGTGGGGAACGAACGGGCCGTAATGGTCGTTCACGTCGATCAACATGCCAATGACTTCAATACTCTTTTCGCAGTACTCAACAATGATTCGGAACGATATTCGGTGGATGACCCGAACGTTTTCCCGTTCGCCGTTGGAAGATCATTCTACGAAAACGTCTTCCCGCCAGAACAGGTTGATCTCGGATGGTGTTCTTACGCTGCCGTCTGGCTACGCCAAATTCCAGCGTTAATTCCAGGACATTTCGTGTCGATCGCTTGCACTGGCGATGTGCGTGCCGCATTCGACCTTCAAGCAGCTGATGACTGGAGGCTCTTTCTTTCGCTGCGTGCCCGGGAACTGAGAACTGGCGGTCGTCTGGTTGTCGTGCTTCCAGGCTTAAGCGATGAAGGTGTTACAGGATTTGAACCACTCTTTAATTCTGCCAATGAGATTCTCGGGGAAATGGTCGACGAGCGAGTCGTCGGCGCCGATGAACGCAAACGGATGGTTCTGGGAGCCTACCCGCGACGACGCGCGCAGCTTCTCGAACCCTTCGCACGGGAAGGTCAATTCCAGTCGCTCTCAGTCGAATGCTGCGAGCTCTTCGAGTTGCCCGACGCAGTGTGGACAGACTACCAATTGGACGGCAATCTGGAATCTCTGTGTAGCCGTCAGGCCGCCTTCTTCCGCGCAATTTTCGTTCCCTCCCTGGCCGCGTCGATCAGCGATGCCGGCAGACGTGTTGCCTTCGCCGACCGCATGGAACAGAAACTGAAAAGACGCTTGTGCGAACGGCCTGTGCCATTTCACTCGTTCGTCCAGACCATGGTGCTTGGCAAGCAATCCCCTGCCTTTACTCCCTTAGCGAGGAGTAGCGCATAGAAATGAGTTTTGATAATGAAACCTTGACGCAGGATCAGGCGCAATCGCTGCGTACATCGACCAAAGAGCGGCATTCAAGGCAAACCTTTTATGGCTGGTGGGTAGTGCTTGGGTCAGCAGTCGGACTCTTCTGGGGCGTACCCATTTCCGTCTATTCCTTCAGCGTTTTCTTCAAACCGCTCATGGAGGAGTTTCATGCGGGTCGAGCTGCGGTATCGCTGGCATACACCCTGAAGCTCATTGCTGCTGCACTCTGTGCCGCACCCATAGGCTGGCTGACGGATCGCTACGGTCCACGCCGCGTGATCCTGATCAGTACCGGAATTTTTGGTTCGCTGTTGCTGGCGAACCGGCTCTTTTCCGGCAGCATAGCTCAATTTTATTGCTTCTACGTGCTCTTGGGTTTCTCTGTCGGAGGTGTTGGCCCAATACCCTATGGGTCTTTGGTATCGCACTGGTTTGACAGACTTCGCGGCTTGGCCCTGGGCCTAACGATGCTCGGAATCGGCCTAGGAGCCGTCATCATGCCCTCACTGGCACAGGCACTGATCGCCCGATTCGGCTGGAAGACAGCTTATTCAATCCTTGGCGCATCGGCTCTGCTCATTTCCGGGCCGGTAGTGGGCTGCTTAGTTAAGGAAAGCTCCGAGGAGTTGGATCTTCTAGGTGATGGAAGAACCGCAAAACCCACCATTGCAGACGTGGCACATGGTCTGACAGCACGGGAAGTATGGCGCAGCCAAGATTTTTGGCTCATGGCGCTTGCTTTCACTCTGGTCAGCGCGAGTGTGCAAGGGTGTGTGGTCCACATGGCACCCATGCTCAGTGACCGCAACCTGGGGCGGCAAGCGGCGGCTTCAGGCAGTTCGCTTATTGGTGCAGCGGTAATGATAGGCCGCATTGGAACGGGATATCTGCTCGACCGCACTTTTGCTGCTCGGCTCGCCTCAATTCTCTTTGCTCTCGCGGCCTTGGGAGTCGCCCTGCTCTTGCTGGGGAGTGGCCAGGCCGTATTCGCGGGTGCACTCTTCGTTGGTCTCGGTCTGGGTGCAGAAGTCGATCTGATTCCATATCTCGCCAGCAGATACTTTGGGCTGCGCGACTTCGGCAAGGTGTACAGCACTCTGTTCGCCGCGTTTGCACTCGCGGGTGCGCTCGGCCCTCTGATCATGGGTGCAGGTTTTGACCGAACACGGTCTTACAGCGAGCCATTGTCTGGATTTCTTGTTGCGACGGTGCTCGGAGCGATTCTGATGAGTCGGTTGGGTCCGTATCGTTTTCGTCCGCCGCAACCGAAGGATGTGTGCCAATGAAACACGAAATTGCGCAAGAACTCAGACCAAACGGAGGAATCAATGTCTGTAGACACCAATAAACTGAACGAATTTCTGGGGCGATTTATCAATGACTTGGGAGCTTCGGTGCACGCGGGGATGGTAGTCATCGGAGATCGCCTCGGACTATACAAAGCGCTCGCCCAAAAGCCGATGACAGCCGCTGAACTGGCTAAGCAAACGAAGACTGACGAAAGATACGTCCGTGAATGGGCTGCTTCGCAGGCCGCAGGTGGATACCTCACCTACGAACCCAGCACGCAACGGTTCGGCATGACGGAAGAACAAATCCTCACGTTGGCGAGGGAGGATGGTCCGGCATTCCTGCCAGGGGCGTTCGAACTTGCGCTTGGATCGCTCGCGGCTGTCCCACGGATCACCGAAGCGTTTCGCTCGGGGGCCGGAATGGGATGGTTCGAACATGAAGAAAGTGTCTTCCACGGATGTGAGAAATTCTTCCGCCCAGGCTACGCGGCAAATTTGATCACCTCGTGGATTCCATCTCTCGATGGGGTCAAAGAGAAGCTCGTGCGGGGAGCAAAGGTTGCCGACGTGGGATGCGGCAAAGGAGCCTCCACAATCCTGATGGCGAAAGCCTTCCCTAAATCAGAGTTCCACGGATTTGACTACCACGATAAATCTATTGAACTGGCGCGAGCTTCGGCTAAGCAAGAAGGTGTGACAGACCGGGTGACCTTCGAAGTCGCCGCCGCGAAGGAATTTGCTGGCAGCGATTACGACTTCGTTTCTGTCTTTGATTGCCTGCATGACATGGGCGATCCGGTGGGCGCTGCTTCTCATGTCCGGCGTGCGATCAAGAACGACGGATCGTGGATGATTGTTGAGCCGTTTGCCAATGACGACCTTCAGGATAACTTTAATCCGGTTGGCCGAGTCTACTACTCCTTTTCGACACTGCTGTGTACACCTTGTTCCCGCTCGCAAGAAGTGGCCATGTGTCTTGGGGCTCAGGCCGGCGAGAAGCGAGTGCGCGAGGTCGTCAATTCGGCAGGCTTCACCCGCTTCAGACGCGCGACTGAAACACATTTCAACTTGGTTTACGAAGCTAGACCGTGACTTGCGACACTCATGACTTCGCGACCAGCAGGCGACCTTGCGGTCGCACCGAGCCATCCATGAGAGGGGGAGTTGCTATGAACTCAAGTTCAGGTAAGGCAACGTTTGCAGCCATGGCTGCGATGCTCGTTGCGGTTGCCCTCTTTCAAACTCGATCAGCACAATCAAGCTCCGCAACCACATCCCAGGTCCCAGCAAAACCTCTCTTGCTGGAGAAAAATGTGGGTGAGCGGCGGATTTGGCGGGAGCATCCCCCAGGCGACTTCATCCTGAAGGTCAGCCCCAAGAACAATGGTTCTCAACAGCTTGTCATGGGAACGGAGGACATGGCTCCCGGAGACGAATTTCAAACACACAAGCACCTTGGGCAAGATGAACTGTGTATATCGAAAAAGGAACCGTTCACGTTCATTTGGGAGAACAGGAACGCGATATCTGCACGCAGGAGGAACTGTATTCATCCCCGCAAACACATGGGTAGATATAAAGAACGCAGGAACCGAGAGGGTCAGCGTCGTATTCGTATTTTCAGCGCCTGGATTTGAGAATTACATGCGGTGCGACTCTGTCCTGCCAAACGAAAAAGTGACGCCTCGTTCGCTCGAAGGGCAGAAAGAGTGCAGCCATCAAGGACATGTCATCTACAAGGACACGTTGTAGCCAACGATTGGAGGAGTGCTGGCCTTCCACGACAGAGTCACGCTGTGTTGCCGGCTGGATGGGGCACTTGCGGTCCTCGGTTGTGCACTGGGAAACGTCAATCAATTACTCGGTGATCGGCTGCGCACTACAGCGATTTCCGTGGAAGAGGGAGGCAGTTCCCAATTGCGAAAGTTGAGCGATCCGAGTTTCTTCTCCTGTGAGTGACCCGGTGGGACCGTCGGCTGTGCCGAGGAAGGCCGCAGCAACATCTACATGTCGTCGCCCAAGGAACAACGCATCTGCGACTTCGGTCTAGTAGGAACCGGTGTGCGGCGTGAAGCTTTGCCGATAACTCAAGTTGTCGATGTCGCGGAACATCGGTGTTCCGGGCGGCAGGTTTTGTGGCTGCGTGAAGTCCGGATCGAAAATGTAGTTTCGAGCCGGCGGTTCGTATACAGTCCCGCCGCCGTTTTTGTCAGTACCCGTAGAGTAAGTGGAGTAGTAGAGGCTAGCCATCGATCCCTTGTAATTGAGGGTCTGGCCAGTCCAGCTCTCCAGTTGACGCAGGAAGTTGTGTAGTCCGCCGTCGGTGCCCCAGTCGCCTACCGCCCATCCTGCACAACAAGTGTTCACCAGGAAGTTGATGTTCTTTCCGCCGGAGACAGCCACCCGATAGTAGGTTGTCGAAGCCGGGCGTCCCGCGTCGTTGCTGGGAGAGTTCAGGCTGGCAAGGTCTGACCAGTTATTGGAGAGCATCGTAACCGCATCCGCAAGCACCCCAGCCGCTGCGTGCGGAGGGTCCGCCGCATTCGGATTCGTCCAAGTGGGATCCGCGACACTGCTATTGTAATCGCCCTGGATGTAAACCGGATTCTCGGCAGCGACGGTGAACCCACCCTGACCGTTGTCCGACCTGACGGGCACATTGCCGAGTGAGCCGTCCACCAGTTTTAGAACGTGGCGAGCGCCGCTGATCCAGTTCTTCTGGCCTACGATGCAACTCGGAATGCGTCCGGCGACTAAGTACGGATCGGGGCTGCCGGCAGCGGCATTGCGAATCAAGTTGTTCACACTGTTCGCGGGGGTATAGGGTGCGCCGATGTAGCCTAGCCCCAGACCCAGGTTAGCCGCGCCCCAATTGTCCAGCACGCCATTGTTGTTTACGTCTTCTGGAGACTGGGCCTTGCCGGGTGGAGTCGGCTCTAACGAACCGTTTGGATTGCCGGCCACGTTCGGAGAGTTGATGGAATCTTCCAGACCCGAGTCACCGGTTTTCGTGCCTGCGGGATCCACTTGCGTACCGTTAGGATTGGGCAGCATGCCCCTTCGGTCGGAGAAGTACAAAACATATCCGTTTTGAAAGACAGGGTCGACCAGCAGCCCGCTAACGCCCGTCTTGCCCGCCAACCACTGACTCAGGTTGCCCACATCGATTTCCACGGCATTCATCACGCCATTGGGCGCACAACTGGCATTTCCCTGGTTCACGTCCCGGACTTCCCCTTCGCGAGCGTCATAGAAATTGATGGGATACCAGTTGAACTGGGTTGGGCTTTTCCCATTGGGTGCTGTGCTGTTGCCATACCGGCCAAGCAGGTCGGCAGGAGTTGCGGGGTCCTTTGTGACCTCGGGCGGCTCGCCACTGGTGCAGGTGTATGTGCCACCGCTCTTTATACAGGCCGGCGCAACCCCGTTGGGGTCTACCGCGCCATTGCCGTTTCGGTCTGCGAGCTCCTGCAGAATCAAGATCGCATTCGGATTCACGGGATTGGTGCCGGGAGCCGTGGGGGGAGTCGTGCCCCGCGCAAATCCCAATTGCAACCATTCTTGTGTAACGGGGTGGTACACGCCGTTGGCGTCGCGATATTCGACTCGCAAGTACCCGTCCAGCAGATTCCAGGTGCTCATCTGCAGAGTCGGAGTAGGATAAGCGAGCGGCGTGTAGTACGGATACGGTGCAGCAGCCGCGCAGCTACCCGTTAAGGCATTGCACGTCGACAAAGTGATTGCCGGCGGTGCGTTGTTCAAGCCGTCCTTGCCTTGAGTGATGATCGGCGCGTTAGCGTCAAATAAGGTCACGTCGCCAGCCGGTGGCGCAATCGGTGAAAACTGGTAATCCGCTGGAAGCGTAGTTAGGGTACCCGTCCAGGTGGTTGGATTCGGAACTGCCGTCGACGCCGTGGCGAAATACGTGTTATATGTGCCGCCCGTGGCGAGGACCGGTAGACCCGCTACGGGCGTGGCTGGCACTCCATACTGGTAATTCACTCCATTCGAAGCATCATTAAAATTCGCCAGACGGATATTGTTGGGGTCAGCAGAGCCGAGCGCAGAAAGCTCCGCCGGATTATCGGAGAGCATCACTCGGATCTCCGCTTCGTTGTAAAGGCGCGACGAGCCTAGAGCCGTCGTGGTTACTTCCCCCGCTGGAGGCCGCCGGATGATTTCAAAGGGTTGTGGTTGTCCTGCGAGCCCGAGCGCGTTGTTGATAAAGGGCAGTGACAGTTGCGTGGCCCCGGTACCGCCCGGATTTCCATAATTTCCATCGATAATCCAGCTGTTGTAATCTCCGATTGAAATTGTGGGATTCCATGCCAGGTTCTGCGCAGAGGTTGGTCCGGCCACGACGCTGCCCTCGGTCTGGGCTATGGCCCGGCAGGCCGGCTGCGCACCACTACAACCCTGAGCCGCAGTCAGAATATCTACCGTGCCGAGGTGAGCTGTAGCCGCTGAGGTGTTTCCATTCGCCAATACAGTGCGGATGACATTTCCCCAGGCCGTGACTTTATCCTGAAATGTTGTCGTAGCCCCCGTACCAGCATCCAGATAGAGATCCCCATTGGTATGCGTCCGGCCGGCGAAGGTGAGGTTGACGCCGGCGAAGAAACTTAAGTCGCTTTCCGAGAACACACCGAACTGGAATACCGGAATCAGTGCCACTTCCACAGTTCGCGACATGTTCACTTCATCACCCACCGTTCCCGCTCCAAACAGCGAGGTAGTCGCGGTTACTTGCAGGGTGACCGGCAACACCTGCGCGTACAGGCCCTGGTAGGTTCCGGTGGCAATTTGACCCCAATTCGTGGCGAGGCTTCCGTTCGCGTTCGTGGCCGGCGTGAGGCTATAGATGGGATAGCTCATCATGTTGTTGCTCGCAGGCGCATCTGAACTCAAAGCCTCGATCTCGGATGCCGTAGGTGATTCGATGTTCTGAAACATGCTGGCCAGATCCGAGGTCATGTGTTCTATGCCACCTTCGGCGGCGTGGAACGCCAAGTTGTTTTGCGTATCCTGGCTACCGACTTTACCTTCGGTGTTCACCATCATCAGCAGACCAATGGCGATTCCCGACATAATCAGCAACAGCAGGATCGTTGCAATCAGAGTGAATCCTCGAGTTTTGCGCGTAGGAAGCATAAATCTTTTCCTCCTTCGGGGAGTCCACACTCGTGACTTTGACCTTCGTTCCTAATGTCATTTCGGGATTGAGCCCGCCAACAGCACCCGCATGTTACTCAGAAGAAGGTGTTCGGCAGTCTTCGCCACTCCGGGCTTAACCCGCGTCTGAATTCAGAGTATGAAGGCGAGGGAAGAGCGTCAAAGCACCAAAGGCCTTGGGACTTCGTTGGACCTACGTAACGTAACTTGGCGAGGTAACTCCGGTCATTTTGGCATTCTGGCGGAGTAGGCGCCCCGGCTTCCGCCCGCGGAAGTCGGGGCAATCCAAAGCGAGGAGCGACCCACACTCTAGATCAACAAGATTGTTGGCCGCTTGGTGGGCTCAACGCAAGCGGAAAATCAAATGACCCACACGTCAGTAACCCGCTTGTGGTGATGCTTAGACTGCGGCTTGCGGGTGCCGGGCATCTCACGGTGGCGCATGCTTTGACTATGCGCCTGACCCGCGCAATACGACGGGTCCGGTCTTTACTGCTTCCGTAATACTCGACAATAGGGAGATGATCTCGCGCTGGCTACGCACGTACGTGCTTTTGAGTAGTTTGCGCTTCGGGTACGGAACAGCTTCGGGCTGAGGGCCGATCTGTGACATGCATCACTGACGCAGCCCAACTCAGCGATTAGCTTGGATCAAAAGTTCGTCGGGCGCGCGTCGCAACCATCCTGACCCCACTTTCGCAACGCGCACCCGACGGTATTTGCGCTCTACAATCCGGCCGGCCCACAACAACACCCAATTATTCGCTTAACACCCAAGCTCCGGCTCACGGGGAAAGGCTCGTCTCTCGACACCACGCTTGCGAAATGATCGACGAGACGCAAACTGGAACTGAACCGAAGGCAAAGGCACATACAGCGGAAGAACGCCAGATAAGGGAAGGGAAAACGGGCCGTCGGCGCGGAGGCGATCGGCAAGCCCCGACCTCTCCACGGAAATAATCCGTAGGTCGGGTAGTGAGTCGGAAGAAAATCTGATCACGCCTTGTACTAGTTGTCATGGCACTGCGCATGACCCTTGAAGAGTTGATTTAACTGGTATAGTGAGCGGTAAGTTTCGAGGGGTGGCTGGCCCGGTTTTTTCTCCTCCTGGTTCCGGGCCCGCCTTTTTGTCCGGAATAACAGCGTATAAATTCGTGGTGTTATCAGTCTCGGCGATCTGACGAAGCCACGCGCCAAAATCCCGCGCAACAGTTTTCCCCGAACCTGCTAGACTTTGAAAGGTCCCCTTACACATCTCTACCGCCGTGCCCTGCGGCCCTCGGTCTCTTGTGCGACCCGACGATTCCTTTTTTCAGAGGCTGCCCCCAATGTCAAACGTCCTGCAATTTAATCCGAAGCCGCAAATTTGCGCCATCTGCAATAAACCCGTCGAGCCTACTATCGCCGTTACCGATCAGGATGGGAAGCCTGTCCACGAGGAATGCTATGTGCTCAAGGTCCGGCAGGAGGATGCGAAGAAACCGCCCACAGTCTCGTAACTCACTGTTAAGGCTGACAAATCTTGGTGACAACCGAGAGTGGCGGCAGGATAATTTTGCACTGCCCGCCGAATATGGCTACGAGGAACAATGTTGGAGGTCCCCTGCGGTTATTGCCCAATCGAACTAGCAACACTGGAGAACACGTTGTTTGCTGATCCACCGACCAGTCGAAGGTGCCAACGACGATGACCAGAATGACTGCCAACATCACCGCGTATTTCAGCGATGTCTTGCGCTTCTTCTTGCGACCACAATTTGCGAAAGAGGTTAGTCATCTTCGCATTCCATCTGGCTTCGTCAGTCGACAGTACGCGGCCGTCGGGTCCGCATCAGGCGAGAGGCTGGTGCCCGGTCGTCACTAGCGGGCGATCAGTGCGCCGCATCCTCTTCCAGTCATATTCGTAGGCTGTTCCGCAAGTCAGACAGATCTGATAGTGCTGGCCATTGGCAGTTAGTCGCGGCCAAGTAAACCGATGAGAGCAAAATTCTCCGAGGAGTCGCTGCAGGAATCTCATGTCTGTCCTTCGCTTCCGCACGGGCCAGACTCAGTGGCGTGACCTAGAGAGGGTGGCGAGTGAATTGATTCGACTACCACGCTCGCACTCTTTCAAATTACGGGAGGGCACTCCAGGTACAGGTTACCGCCTGCTCGGACGAGTTCGGGGAAAGTTCCTTGAGATGGTTTATGAAAAATCTCTATTTGATGAGTAACCCGCGTCGAGAAGCAGTCAACTGGGGAGGTCTACCATGCTCTATGTCTCTCGATTTGTTCCTGGGAACGGCGACTCTCTTTGTCCGCGCGACGGCTCTGATCGAGCGATGACTGGATCGCTCCTTGAAGCCTGTCCTGATCGTCGTCATGTAGCGTGACGAACCGGAAAGGCTGAAGATCCCACGAAACCGGAGTCAACATTTCCGCGACCCCAAACACCGAGCCGGTGCGGGTCAGGAACATCAACCTCGCCTTGGATCTGGAACCCGGTTCCACCGGACGCGGTAGGCATAACAGCCCGCCCGTGACCGAGATCACCTGCAGTTTTGCTGGGATGCAACGCCCGTCAGAGAGTCGGAGTACAGCCGAAGTAATGCCGTCTGACGACGCTCGCGGCGACCGCCGTTTGGCGTGCGGTTGGGGGAAGCAGCTCATGTTAAGCGAGTATCAAACATCACAATTACTGGCAAAAGATTACGAGAGGACTTGTGCGGATTCCCAGGGTGCAGGAGGCTCCGGGCTGGGACAACTCAGGGGGCGCTTCAACGTTCAATTCGGTCCAGGCCGCACAGTCTTCTTCCCTTCCCGTATCTGGCGTTCTGCCGCGGTACGTGCCGTTGCCTTCGGTTCAGTTCCAGTTCGCGTCTTTTCGATCATTCCCGAAGCATGAATTCGCATCTCTCAAATTTTGGAAGTCTATAAAAACAGGCCACATATTGGGTTCGTTTTGTCAAAAACAAAGAACTTGTAAGCGCCCGTCGCAGGCCTTACGTCACGAGAATATATCGTATCACGATATATTTATGTGAAGGAACTCACAGGAACTCATTGCCCAGAGTTTCGGCTGCGAAGTTTGGTGAGCAGTCGCAGGATTTCAAAGTACAGCCAAATGCGAGTGACCATCAAAGCGAAGCCGCCGTACCATTCTGTGTACTTCGGGGCCCCGGCACGGGCTCCGCTCTCGATAAGATCGAAATCCAACACCAGGTTGAGTGGCTCGGGCACGATCGGGATCGGTTTCAGCGTGGTGGTGGTGATCGTCGCTGCACCGCCCGCCCCCCGCTGACCGTCTCACCTAGCGGCAGATGGCTTGGACCCATCCTCTGATTTGCGCCTAATATGGTTACGAATGTTGGAGGCGTTATGCGTCTGCTGAGACAAGCTGTCGTCGTTCTTGTGTTCTGCGGCTGGTTTGCCGGTCATGTTGCCGCCCAGGAAAAGTTCACGACCCCATTGATTCCTCGCGAAGTTCTGTTCGGTAATCCGGAGCGCACCGATCCCCAAATCTCGCCGGATGGCACACAAATCGGGTATCTTGCACCCGTCGACGGTGTGCTGAACGTGTGGATTCGCACCCTGGGGAAGACTGACGACCGTGCGGTCACGAGCGACAAACACCGGGGCATTCGAAACTTTCTATGGCAATACGACAATAAGCACATTCTCTACGTTCAGGACATTGGCGGGGATGAGAACTGGCGGCTTTATCAGACCGACATTGCGTCCAAAAAGTCCAATGATCTAACGCCATTCGAAAAGGTTCGCGTAGACATAGTCGCTTACGAGTGGAGTTCGCCGGACACGATCCTGGTGCAGATGAATCAACGCGATCCAAAGCTTTTTGACGTACATCGAATCGATCTGAAAACCGGCAAAGTCGAACTCGACACCGAGAATCCCGGAGATGTTCAAAATTGGCAGGCCGACAATGCACTGCGCATCCGCGCGGCACAGGTGCAGACCGACGATGGTGGAACCATTGTTAGGGTTCGCGATGACAGCAAGGCACCGTGGCGCGAACTGATCAAGTGGGGTCCGGATGAGACCTTCGGCGGGGTCAATGGGTTTTCGCCGGACAACAAAGCGCTGTGGGTTACAACCAGTCTCGACGTGAATGCTGCCCGCTTGCTGGAGATTGACATCGCCAGCGGCAAACGGAAAGTGATTACTGAAGATCCGCAGTTCGATGTCAACGGCACGATCAACAATCCGAAGACCAACGCTCTGGAGGCTGTCAGTTACACCAGGCAACGTACCGAATATGTGTTCATTGATGCCAAGGTGAAAGCCGATTTTGACGTTCTGCAAAAGGTTCGCAGTGGCGACATCGCCTCGGTCTCGCAGAGTCTTGATGATAACCAGTGGATTGTCGGCTTCGTCAGCGACGACGCGCCCGAGTATTGGTATCTATATAACCGGGCAAAGCAACAGTCGACGCTGCTGTTCAGCAACCGGCCGCAACTGGAAAAGTACACACTCTCGGCGATGAAGCCCGTCGAATTCACCGCCCGCGATGGCATGAAGCTCTACGGCTATCTGACCACGCCGGCGGGCATGGAACCTAAGAACCTCCCCATGGTGGAATTTGTCCACGGCGGTCCGTGGGGGCGTGACCAGTGGGGGTTCGACCGTTACGCGCAGTGGTTGTCGAATCGCGGATACGCGGTTTTGCAGATTAATTTCCGCGGCTCTGCGGGCTACGGCAAGCAGTACATGAATGCCGGGGATCGCCAATGGGCAGGCACGATGCACACCGATCTGCTAGACGGCAAAAACTGGGTTGCCAAACAAGGCATCGCTGATCCGGCAAAGGTTTGCATCATGGGCGGCAGCTACGGAGGCTACGCAACTCTCGCCGGCGTGACCTTTTCGCCCGACGCATTCGCCTGCGGAGTTGACATCGTCGGTCCATCCAATTTGAATACACTGCTCAGAACAATTCCACCTTACTGGTCGACCATGCTGGCCACTTTCCATAAGCGGATGGGCGACTCGGAAGCGGTGCTCAACGAAGAATCACCGCTGTTCAAGGCGGACCATATCAAAGCGCCGCTGTTGATTGGCCAGGGCGCCAACGATCCGCGCGTAAACAAAGCGGAGAGCGATCAGATCGTGGCGGCTATGCGCAAGAACGATAGGCCCGTCCAGTACTATGTCTTCCCCGATGAAGGACACGGCTTTGCTCGACCGGCCAATAACATGGCCTTCAACGCTATCTCGGAAGAATTCCTGGCGAAATATTTGGGAGGAAGATTCGAGCCTGCCACGGCAGACGAAAGCAGGTTGCTCGCGAGCATCAAGCAGTAGCGGCTCAATTCGAGCGCATAGTTTAGTTGAGAGTGGCGGGAACGCATCAACTAATCGGACTTTGCTGAAGACTTACGGATTATGAGAACACAGGAGGGATCTGTCGCGTTGTGCAAGCTTCTACTCTATCTGATTTGTCTACCACTTACAAGCTAGTTGATTTTGTCCATGTTGTATTCGATTTGACGGGTTCTGATCCGTTCATCATTACAATTTCATTACAGTGGCGCCGTTAGACTGGTGTGTGTCGATGTTACCCGGTCGGACGCTACACAGTACCGAACGTGCTACCGTGAGTACGCCGAACCTTGAGGTGTACCCTGAACTCGTCCTGCGGGTAGGCGATGAACGGAAGGCTCTGAAGTCTTTCCGCTGCTTGAACTCCACGGCGGGCGCGGAACGTAACGGCTGATCTCCCACTGAACTGGTTCAGTTTTTGACTCATTCACCGGCGGTCCGCCCGCAGAAGGTGACCTTGCGCCTGCGTGATCGGCCTTTGCGTCCGTGTTCGACATCGCCAAGCTCTGCGGAGGTCGAGGCTCGTAGGGTCGCGTGGGCGTGCTCACGGAGTCGAAAGGTATTTCCGGAGAAGGTTTGGTCGCCGTCTTCTCCCAAACACCATCCCCCGGACCTTGTATCTTGTGACTCGCTGGCGCCTGCTTATTCCGACCCATCGGGCTCTGCGCATCGCTTGTCGTGTGGCTCTCTGGCTCATGAAGCGCTCCTTGCGGTTTCTCAATCTCAGGTATGGCCGTCGGTGGATCCGCCCTGCTGACGCCCACCGGAGTGACCGGCACCGGTCGGACGGTGCTGCTCCCGGGCTCATCCCCATTACGCCTAGGCATGCTTTTGCCGGTGGCCTGCCCAGCGCCGGAAACCCCAGAATCTGGAGCGTGGTCTTCGTCCGCCGGAACCGGGTCATGCGATTCAGCATCCCTCGAACGTCTGGTCTTCAACTTTGCGTTTCGGTTCGAAGCGGAGAGCTGAGTTCGCGGAGCCGCTTTTAGATAACGAAAGAAACGCGGCTGTCCACGCGCCTGCCAATAAGCTGAATCATAGAATTCGACGCCACGCCCCGAACGCATCGCACTAAAGAATGAGTGATGCAACGGACTAATCACGATTCCAACGTGTCCGCGCCATACCACCAAATCACCCGGTTGTGGATGTAGGACCCGCCGAAACTCTTTGATACCTCGGTAAAGTTCGGAGGAATTCGAATAGGAATAGGTAAAGCCGGCCCGTTCATAGATCGCGTGTACCAGGTTTGAGCAGTCGGCGTTGGAATCCGTGGGCTTGCGGGATTCTAGGGCGGCGCCAATGATTGCGAGCCCCTGATCTGAGCTCACCAGCCAGGGTGCAATGGCTTCGGAAGCTCCCCGAGTTGTTCTGTGATCGGCTTTTGAACTTTCAGCGTTCTGTTGCTCTGCCGAAGCACGCGAAACTACCGCGCACAGCACCAGAAGGAAGCCTACCCTTTGCCAGCAGCGGGAATGGATTTTGATCGTCATGAAAGCAAAGGTTCTAGTTCGTCACAACATAGTCGAACCCCTGCGGGATGGAATAGTTCTGGTGAACTTACTTTATCCTCTGTACGACTTTGGATTTACTGTATCCGCTCACTCACCGGAAATGGCCGCCAACCTCGGAAGCTGTGGTATATAGCCCAGGCGTCAGGCAATTCTGCTCACAAATTGCCCATTCGCGCAACGCGATGCTGGTCAGTCCTTGCATCAGTTTCTCGACGTTCCTCCGCGTCCGCCAGCAATGGTTAGCGCAATCCCGCTGACAAATAGCAGGATTTTGATAGATAGCTCCGTCACAGGTTGCAAAATACAATGGTCCACTTCCTGAACGCTTCGAAAGCACGGACCCCGATGCGGCAGTAGCAGTGGGCTATGCGGCGGCTGACTTTCCCATGGTTTTCATGTAGCTGTCCATCGACTGTGTCAGCTGCGCATCGACTTCGTCCGCGATCGTCATGACGTCAGGCAAGAGCAGGCTGAAATCCAGAGACTCCAGATTAATCTGCAAGGTCCCGAAGATGGTGACCTGCAATATTCGCGATTCATGCACCAGCATCGCGGGTGTGTAGCCCTGCCGAAATCGCAGTTTGCCGTGGGCGACGGCGGCTGCGGAAAAGATGGCATCGCTATCCTTGTCGGTCGCGGCGGGTCTGCTCAGGCGAAGAGCCAGGTCTTCGACCAGCCTGGGAAGATGCCCGGTGCGCTCTTGATCGCTCAGCGGTATGAGGTTTAGTTCGCTGCTTCGTTTGGCCCGCGCCAACCAGGCCTCCACAATGCTGTTACTGCACCGCAGCAGGATCGCGCCCACACTCTCCTTGTCCGCCCGCTTGCTAGGTTTGCGATGGACTACTCTTTCTCGGACGAGTTCGGTCAAGCGACCGATCTCGAACGGCTTGATCACAATTTCATCTGCCTCCAGAAGGATGGCAGCCATTGCGCCCTGCACGTCGGGGTAGCCGCTGACCAGCAGTGTCAAGGCGTTCGGCTGGGAATGGCGCATGGCGGAGACTACGGTGAAACCGTCGCCAGGGTCAGGCATGTGCAGGTCCGTGATGAGCACGTCAAAGCTCTCAGTCGCGATTCGTCTCAGAGCTTCGGTCACACTGGAGGCTGCAACCACCTCAAACTTCTTACGTTCGAGTCCTTGGATCATCATGGCGAGTACCGCGCTATCATCATCCACCAATAACACTCTGTGAACAGCACTTGCTTCGGTCGCAGTCATAAAGCACCGCCTCTAGTCACGGATAATCACAGTTTAGACTCTGTTTTTCACCAAGACTGTGCAATTTTGATCAGCAGTCCCATTCTGGCCAACGTATGATTCAACCTGTTCGACAGAGTGGTCATGGGTTAGTGTCGATTGACAGTGTTGACGTTCAGGCCCTCACGATCGCTCTACTTTTGTACTTTTTGTGCAAAACGCGCACGTTTCGGGTCAGACCTCCTCCGGGGTCTGGCCTTTCTTACCTGTCCGACACGTAGCCTATGACTCGATCTATGCTGGACCCTGATAGCTCAAGCAGAAACGCCGCCCGGACGGATCGTGAGTTTATTTGGAGGGATGCGAAGGCTAATTTTGTGGATGACGATATTGAGCAGCGAACTGTGGACCTGCAGTCCGCTATTGTAATGGATGAAACCCAGCTCCCTGAACCGACGGCCAACCTCGTCCGAGACGCCTACCCAGCGAGTTTCCATTTGGATCGCAGATACTTGCCCTGCTAGAACACACCTGACTCTAATGTAGGGCTTCGTCATAAGTAGAGAGTGTTCGACACAATACCCACCTGGTTACAGCCGTAATCGTTTCTTGAGCCGATGGTCGTTGTGGACCGCCAACGTGCCTGCAATCCCCCCAACTCGAGGCATTTGTGGTCAATATTGATCAGTCCGAAAGATCACTTTCGTTGAATACTATAGAGGCAAACTCATGGACGAAACCACTCGCCAGTAACAGATCGCCAGCGGGCAAGTCGGATGCTGCGTCGGGATTATCGGAACTTTGATGTTTATCAACAGCTATTCTCAGCAAACCAGGAGCTCATGTCGCGACCAAACACAGTGTTCCCCAAGGGGACTTTAGAAGTCGTTAGCCTCCGCCACCTGGCGCGGGAGGAAGTTTCGGCTACACGGCCGCGATGGCACTCGAAGCAGTCGTTACCCAGCCGGATCGCGGTCATCGGGAACCATCTGCCACGACAGTGTGGAATTGCTACGTTTACTACCGACCTGTGCGCAGCTATATCCGCCGAGTACGGAACCGCTAGGTTGCTGGCTCTACCGGTAAACGACACGGAGGAAGGATATGACTATCCCGCGCGAGTGAGATGGTCGCTCGCCCAGGACGATTTGAGATCGTATCAGGAAGCTGCTGAATTCTTGAACTTCAACAATATCGACATGGTCTGTCTGCAGCACGAGTATGGAATTTTCGGCGGAGCTGCTGGGAGCCATATCTTGCAGCTGTTGCGCCGGCTGAAGATGCCAGTGGTAACCACCATGCACACCGTCCTCCGCGATCCGAATCCCGAACAGCTCTTGGTCATGGAAGACATCGCGGAGCTTTCGGATCGCCTCATCGTCATGAGCCAGCTCTCTTCTCAATTCCTGCAGGAGATCTTCAAGGTGCCGGGCAGCAAGATCGACATGGTTCCTCACGGTGTTCCGGACCTGCCATTCCTCGATCCTAATTTCTACAAGGATCGCTTCGGGGTGGAAGGAAAAGCGGTACTACTCACATTCGGTCTTCTCTCGCCCAACAAGGGAATCGAAAACGTCATTGAGGCCCTGCCGCAAATTCTGTCCAAGCACAAGAATGTTGTGTACATTGTCGCGGGCGCAACCCATCCTCACGTGCTCCGTCGCGATGGCGATCAGTATCGGGCCTATTTGCAAGGATTGGCGAAAGAAGTAGGAGTGGAGTCGAATGTGATCTTCCATAACCGCTTCGTCAGCACCGAAGAGATGGTCGAGTTCATTGGCGCCGCAGACATTTACATCACTCCTTACCGCCACGAAGCCCAAGTGGTTTCCGGGACGCTTGCTTATGCACTGGGTGCCGGTAAGGCGATTATCTCAACCCCATACTGGCATGCCATCGAACTACTGGACGACCGCCGCGGTGTGCTGGTTCCCTTCCAGAACCCTGTTGCCATCGCACAAAAGACAGTCGAGCTCTTGGATACTCCCGCAATACGCCATGCCATGCGTAAACGAGCGTATCTGTTCGCGCGGGATATGGTCTGGAAGAGAGTAGCGCAGGGCTACATGGAGAGTTTTGCGCGAGTAAGCAGCGACCGCATGAAGGGTCCACAGGTGCAGTTCTCCGCCCGCGCTATACAAAAGTCGTTAAATCAGTTGCCAGAGCTGAAACTGAATCACTTCAACCGGCTGACCGACGACACGGGAATGCTGCAGCACTCGATCTTCACAACCCCTAAATACGGTGAGGGATACACCACCGACGACAATGCTCGCGCACTCATTCTCACCGTGCTGCTGGAGCAGCGAGATAAGGAACAACTCGCGAAGACCGATTTACCGATTCCGGATTCACCCACCACTTCTTCGTCCTTTCGGTATTTGGCATTTCTGGAACATGCCTTCAACCCCGCGAAGGGTAGATTCAGAAACTTCCTCGGATACGATCGCCGGTGGAACGAAGATGAAGGCTCGGAAGATTGCCATGGGCGTGGATTGTGGGGACTTGGAACGGTTTTAGGCCGGTCCAGGGATCAGGCTCTGAGGTGCGCTGCCGGACGGTTGTTCGAGTTCTCCCTTCCCGCAGTGATGGAATTTACCAGCCCACGCGCCTGGGCCTACTCACTGCTCGGAATTCAGAAATACCTTGATTCATATCCCGGAGACCGGGACGCCCAGAAAATAAGGTCCGTCCTCGGTACGCGATTGCTCCAAATGTATGAGTCGATTCGCACATCGGATTGGAAATGGTTCGAGAACATTCTGGCCTACGGAAACGCGAGATTGCCCCAAGCCATGCTGCTCGTGGGCTCCGCTTGTTCGGATGATCGTATGGTTTCCGCCGGTCTTGAAGCGCTCAACTGGCTCACCGAAACCCAGCGTTGCGCAACCAACGGCCACTTTGTACCAATCGGGTCGCAAGACTTCTATCGGCAGCGTGGTGAAAAAGCCCGTTTCGATCAACAGCCACTTGAGGCGGCTGGCGCGGTCTCCGCCTGTTTGCAAGCCCATCACATAACCGGAGATAGCCGTTGGCGCCGCGAGGCTTGGTCAGCCTTCAACTGGTTCCTTGGCGATAACGATCTGCAACTGCCTCTTTATGATTCCCTCACCGGCGGCTGCCGGGACGGCCTGCACCCCGACCGAGCTAATGAGAACCAGGGAGCAGAATCCACACTATCGTTTTTGATGGCACTGCTCGAAATGAGCTCGCTGCCGGAACCTGATAATCCAGGAACAAGGGGAGAGTTATTTGTCGCTACCACCAACTAGATTTTGATCAGGTCGAATGAGTACACACCTATGAGCGTTGCCACAACAATTCGTCACGAGCCGCTGCTTCTTCGGCATCCTGCCAACCCAATTTTAACGGCCAAGGACTGGCCTTACTCCGTTAACAGTGTGTTCAACGCTGGCGCGACACTACTAGCTGACGGATCAACCCTGCTGCTTTGTCGCGCCGAGGATCGACGCGGCCTATCCCATCTTTGCGCTGCTCGCTCACGCAACGGAGTGGACAATTGGGAAATTGATCGCGAACCGACCTTGATGCCAAGTCCCAGGGAGTATCCCGAGGAAATCTGGGGCATCGAGGATCCTCGAATCACTTTCGTGCCCGAGTTGCAGCAATACGCAATCACTTACACATCCTATTCACGCGGTGGTCCCGGGGTGTCTTTGGCTCTGACGAAAGACTTCCGTAGCTTCGAGCGCTACGGCGTCATCATGCCACCTGATGACAAGGACTCGGCTCTTCTGCCTCGGAGAATCGATGGATGCTGGGCGCTTATTCATCGTCCGATGACGCCGCTGGGATCGCACATGTGGGTTTCCTACTCTCCCGACCTGCGTTATTGGGGCAGGCACAAGCTAATGTTGGAGGCGCGTCGCGGTGCCTGGTGGGACGCGAACAAGATTGGCTTGTCGCCGCCGCCCATTGAGACTTCCAGAGGATGGCTCGTGTTCTACCACGGTGTACGGCACACGCCTTCGGGCTGCCTGTATCGTCTGGGCTTGGCGCTGTTTGACCTTGAGAATCCGGCGAAGTGTTCACTGCGAGGGGATTCGTGGATCTTTGGCCCTGAGACCGAGTACGAGCGTCACGGCGATGTCGATGATGTTGTATTCCCCTGCGGATACACCATGGACTCCGATGGCGACACCATCAATCTTTACTACGGAGCCGCTGACTGCTCGATTGCACTGGCTCGGGCTAGCATTCAATCTCTGCTCGACTGGTTGGATGCCAATGGAAGTTCTGAACGTAGGCGAGCGCAGGACCTGTGAAACCGGCGGTGTTCTGGATCTTTCAGTTCGACTTCGGTGGTGAATCGCTGCATCCGATGCCATCACTTGTGCAGAAACCCGGTTCCAAGAAGAATCTCACTCCACGAACCAAGCACCTTTTTCCGTGACGACCGTCACCGGCAGAGGTTTGACCTTCGGAGACCCAATACTCGCGAATCCGGCCAAAGAGTGACTTGGCGATTTGCGCCAACGAACAAGCGAACTATCAGAATCGGGGCTTGACTACCGTGAGTACACGCAGGACATGCGGATGAGCATTAGCCTGCTGACAGATTCGATGGATGATGGAGCTAGCCCATGGGAGTTTGTTCGCGTAGTGCTCAAGGTCTTCGACGCGATAGGTCGTCTCATGAGGTACTTCGCCGTAGGCGGGAGCAAACTTCGGCCACTTCGGAGCACTGGCGATGAGATACCTCTCTTTGCGCCACAATTCGACTGTTCTTGTGTCCAGATACTGCGCGGCATCAGCAGTGGTAGGCAGACGATAGTAGCCTAAAGAATACCGGAAGAATCTCATCGGCGACTCGGACTGGACCTGATGTGACTCGAAGGCCAGCGGCAGTCTTCCGTAGGTGAGATGCAGACGTGTTTGGGCTTCTGAAACTCTGGCAAACGGCGCGGGAGGATCAAGAAGTTTGATCAGGGCCTGTTCTAGAGGCGACGTCCGCTGCGCCCACAATAAGTGTGTCGAAAGCATCAACAAGCTGACCAACAGAATCGGAGAAAGGTGGGAAAGCGAGAGAACTAAGCCCCGCATGGGATCTCCTTCTTTAAGGCTCTGTCGTGGGCCAGCGCCTTTCTTTCAATCGCAAAGGCTCAAGGTTGGTGGAAGTACGGCTCGGTGGGTCTTCGTGGTCAAAACAAGTCTAGACGATTCCCACATGTGTGTCTGGTCAATATTACACACTCCAAAATCTCACTTATGCTCAAATTTTGGGCACCCCTGATGCTCGTAAGCAGTCCGGCGGGGGGACTCAGAGGATCTACGCATCCTGTGAAGCGAGGAGTAAGTAAAGAAAGCGGCCTAGATGACTTAGCAGGAGCGGATCTGCTGAAAGGAAGTTCGCATTTCGCAATCTCAAACGTGCTTTTGCCATCGTGCCGCCGAGCAAACCGAACCTCAACCCATGTAGCTGAGGTGTGCAAGGAATAACAAAGGGCAGCCCGCAAGCCGCCCTTTGGGTGAGTCCCGGATAACGTGTCGCAACAGCTATGCCGCTTTGCGCTGAATTGCGTTGCGGACTCTGTTCCTGGTTTCATTGTCCATGGTCAGGTTGTGCTTTTCGCGACCATGCTGCTCAATCTTTGGCATGATTTCCTGTTCGCTATTTCCACTGACCTGCCAATCGCAGGTCTTAGGACCCACATCGGCGCATCGAAAATTCATCTTGCCTTGTCCCTGTTGTTCACGCTCAAGCGTATCCATATGTTTTCCTCCTTTATTTCATGCTAATCACCTCTGCGGTTGGTGCAATACCGTGATTACCCGAGTGGTCACGGCAGACTGGGCTTTTCCTGATTGTCTTTCAGCATGCGGTAAAGCTCTTGCATCAAGTAAGTGAGCTTCGCCGGATCATCCTCCCGAATGACAGCGTGAGCGAAGTACTGCCATGTTTTCCGGGGGTCGCGGTGCATAGTGGCTCCTTCTGTACGGTAATCGCGTGTGCAACACTTTTCGGCCGTGACCAATCCATACCCACACGAATGATCGGACGGTCATAAACCAACCGAGGTTCAAGCACAGCGTTTCATCATGTCCGACACTTCCCGCTTGATCTCCAACAAACGTCCCTTTCGTAAGGCGAAAGCGGATTTCTCCAGCGCGGTGTGCTGGCTCTTGCTCCAATACCGTGCAGTCGTGACTCGTAGGTCGCTGATTTCTAGTCTCATGCTGTTGAGACGTTCCGAAATGTGATTCGCATCCATCATCACCTTTGATCTCCAGTCAATTCAAGCAGCTAGCTCTTCGGACGTGTTTTTCGCACTTGCCCTACATTTCAACGCGCTCCGAAGGGCGTGCAACGCATACATCGCGTCATCTACAGCCTGCTCTTCCTCGATATTGTCTCCTGCGGAATCAAAAAGCTCACGTGCACGTATCACCAGTGCCGTTTCCGCTTCAGCAATTCGATCTGAGACTTTGTTGGCGTCCAACTCAAAGAGCGCAGCTTTGTAAAATTGCGCCCAGACTCTTTTGTGCGGTGGTCCTAACTTGCCAGTTTTCATGACCACTCCACGGGAAATAGCAGTCCCACACTTCTATGATGGGAGGCGACGTAGGCCGCCTCCCATTTCCGCTACCCTTGCTGGTTTTACGCGGCTACGGCGACCGCGACCTTGTGGAAGGTTGAATTGACAACGTCAGAGGTCTGAACCTTAGGCGTGCGCTCGATAAACCTTGCCATCATCTTCAACACCTGTGGATAAGTATTGGTATTGTAGGCTTCGGCATCGGCTTTGTTTTCCCACAGACTGATTGCGGTGACGTCAATTCCGCCGTGACCCGCGAATGTAATTTCGTCCTTGAAGCCCTTCTGTTTACGAAGCAAGGGGAGGATATCGTTCTCAAATGTGTGCGTGTAATCGGAAAGAGTATTGGATTTCAGATGAAACGAGACATTGCGTGCAAACATTGCAACCTCCTAAGGTTGGGGTTGCTAAGAGAGAGAACTTCAGATGGGCTGACTTAGTTCAGGGAACCTGAAAGAGTAAGAATAGGTAGCTTGCTCAATCACAATGCTAGGCTTGTGCCCTACGATTGTCAAACGTCGCAGCGCGCAGGTGGGGACCGAGAACCGACCTCTTTGCACCAGGTCTGGCGCAGAACTCAGCATGCAAGTCGCACACGCTGGCTCGCAAGCCCCCAACCCAACGTCGAAGTGCGACAGGCGGACAGTTGGGAGTTTTGAAACTCACACTTCACGCCACGAGTTACGATTGGGAATCTGTGCCGGAGGCTCGAAAGACATTCGCCGATTCACGCAGCCGGACACGCCATTAGCCTGTATCCGCACGAAGACTATTCTTCAAGGTCAGGATTCCATCGGATTTCCGGTGTTTCATGGCGTACGTTTTTCTAACCCCGTCCGCAATACTTGTAAGACGCGAAGCGCATTGGTGATAGCCCGCAGTTCTTCCGGTGAGCTATTGTGCTCTACCTGTATCTCCGTCAATCGGCGGTCAATGGCAGCCTTTGTAGCCTCGAGACAACTTGGCAACTTCTTGTCGTCGATTTCAAAGAGGGCGGCTTCGTACAGCCGTGTCCAAACATATTGCTTCACGCTCGCGCCTCTTTCATACCACCACAAGGACGAACTCATCGCCCAGCAATGGTAAGTCATTCCAATCCTATAGAATAATCTCGCTGTCGAATCTTGGGGAGGGGACAACTGGGAAACCTAGGTAGTGCGCTTCAGCAGCTTCGAGAAGAGCGTAAGGACGCGCAGTCTCATGTGGAGAAGTTAGACGCTGCGATTTCAGTGATTAAGTCGTTAAACGGCTCAGGAACAGTCACGCAGGCCTACCAACCGACCCGAATAATATCCGCCGCATCCCGGCGCAAGATGGCACAGGCCCAAAGAGCAAGATGGCAGAAGGCTGGAAAAGATTCACAAGCAGCGGAGAAATCGGGCTCTGCTCCTGTGAAGCGAACGATGTCGGCAACAGCAAGAAGAAAGATTGCAGCGTTCCAGCGCGCGCGCTGGGCGAAGTTGAAGGGACAGCAGAAGAAGGCCGCTTAGGCTCGGTGTAAAATGTTGCCGTGACGAAACCCTTCATTCTGCCAACCAGAGTTCGCAAGCGCGGAAATCCGAACTGGGGGAAGTCGATGGAGGCCGTCCCAAATGTTCCCACTGCGTTTGAAGAGAAAGTCCGAAGGCTCGGCCTAAACGAGCAGACTTGTCCGAACTCAGAGGAACTGAAACATTGGTGCAAATGCAACAAAGACCGTTGTTACGTTCCGGAGTGGCTGCTGAAACGATGGGGAATGTCAGTTGACCCGAATGTCTCCGGCTGAGATAACCCTCTTAGGGGGCCATCCCGGCTTCGGCGGGCGGACAGATGGTTTCACGCTCTGCTTTCGGCAGTCGCGGAGTGTGAATTTTGCTGCGAAGACTTGTTGACTTTATAATGCGCCCATGCAGCGCGAGATGCGGTGGATAGACCAACCGCGCTTTCGTGGTTGGGGTTGCTCCCAATGTGCATGGGTCTTCAACCCTCCCGGGCCGCCTACCAGTGAGAATTTCGACGTAATGATGCGGAACTTTGAGTCACGCCGCGACAAAGAGTTTACGTCGCACGATTGCGCAAAATATCCGCGCAAACCAGCCCACACCTGACGCTACCTAACTGCTGCCCGTCAACTGTATCTGGCCGATTTGCTTGCTTGCGTTGGCTTCCCTACAGTATGTACAGTATCGAACCTTGGCACGAATTCGTGAAATGCTGCGATGCTGTTAAGGTCCTTTGCGCTGGCGGGGTACATCGCTATGTCTTCACTCGCTTCCGTCCCTCAGTGGTCGAGAGACATAAAGTCCTTTCGGTCTAGTTTGAAACTCTCCCAAGCTGCGCTCGGAAGGAGGCTCAACTGTTCAGCAATGGCCGTGTCTCGCTGGGAGCGAGGCGAACAGCCTCCTTCTGCCGCCTTTTATCTGGCAATAGCAAAGATCGCGGGTCCGTTTTTCGGGTGGACGTTTTGGAATCTAGCCGGGATCAACGAGGATGATCTTCCACGGATGCCCGGTCGCAAGGCGAGGACAAAGAAGAAGCAGCAGAACCTGTCAAATGCGATCACGATTCTAGAAATCGAAGTTGCTCGGAGTGCAGAGCGTGCAGTGAGACGGGACGCGCTGTTCCCAGACCTGCCTACCCTTGAACTGCGACGAGAGTACAAGACCATAGCCGCAGCAGAGGCCAACTTCAGCCGCGTCGTGGCGTGTCACATTCAACTGTTGAAGAGGTTGGGTGTGTAGACCGCCCAACCATAAACCCGAATCCGAGCCATCGCTATCGCTCCTTGGTTGCTTTGCGCATGACGTATGCGGGAAGGATACTCGCGTCGCGGCCGCCAAGCCCGCGGCATCGACAGCGGCGCAGTGACGGCGTTTCAATCATGATCCCCGATTGACGTGCAACTCGGAGGTCAACTGTTGTAACCAGTGGATTTACACGTTTTGACGGCTTGTTTGAGTGCATGCAGGAGTTGTGCTCGAAAAGGGCGTGACACCCCCGATGTGAGAGACGCGATATTTCAACAGTTGACCTAAGCCGTAACAGTCCTCACTTCGGAACCGCAGGTGACGGAAAGTTGATTCCCCAGAAATTCTTTTCCACAGCGTCTGCTTCGAGAAACTCGACTCCATATGTATAGACACCCTGACGTTGTGCGCTGATCAGGGTGACTACTCGGGCCGAAAGCTTAGTCTGGCGAGTGTTTTGTAACAAGATGGTTGAACCCACCAACAGCTCACGATTCAGTTGAATGGCAGCCCCATGTCGGTTCAGCTTGGTTGCGTTGGCGGGCAGAGTAAAGGCGCACTTCGTACGGTCGTCGCCTGACATCGTTATACGAGCTTTGAGCGCTATGCGACTACTTCGGCGCTTTAGTACCTGCATCCCATCAACAGATCTAGTCTTCACGGTCCCTCCTTCGCTCACGTCTTACGAGCGGTGGAACGTTCGTCCAGAGGTGGGTTCTTTGAGATACTAGGCTACAACCTTGCCGGGGCGGTATGTACCGAGGTCAACTATTCAAAGATGACCTTGTGAAATGCCATAAAGAGAAAGAGATCATGGACCTCGGTGATCTTGCGACTGGCCCTAGCCGAAACCAGCTTAGTGGCGATCTTGTTAGCTGATGTAACCAGGGCTGAAGCTTTGTACGCCTCCGGATGCGCGATTTCGAGCTATGAGGCCCTCGCTTCCTGGATCTCGACCTTCTCGATATCGCCCGCACAAATCCCTCATGCGCGTCACCGTGGTTGAGTATGTCACTCCCGCTGACATACTGAGAACAGGCCACAGCGCAAGTTTGCGCCGTCTGTTCACCTAGCAATTGGGGTTTTGAGCGTAATGGCGATGTTACGACAGTCTCTTATTTGTGGCGCTCTTCAGACCGCTCAGATCCTCCGATGCAACGCTGAGAACGCATCGCCACCTCATCTTTAGAATGTTCAGAACTCCAGCCGTGCCTGGAATGCGATCATGCGTGGAGTGCTATCGCCACCTAAACCAACTCCGAGCAATCCGGTCGGCGGAGAAGTCGTGGACGTGAGCGCTCCGAATCCAGTTTGCGTGGAAGGATTTCCCGGAATACCGGCTTCCACTACGCTTGGCAGGCTGAAATTTGGATGGTTGAAGACATTAAAGAACTGCCCCTCAAAGCGCAGCTTTACATGTTCAGTCAAGGCAAACCATTTGGTCAGATAAAAATCGCTCCAGAAAAAATCAGGACCACGCAGTAAGTTGCGGCCGAGGTTTCCGAATTGGCAGCTCTGGGGGCTGTCCCCGCCATAACATTGCCCGGTGCTGGGATCAACGGTCGAGACGAACGCGCCCGGATTGAGCCACTGCAATGTTCCTGGCTGCGTGACGCCTGGAACCGGATGATGTTCATATAGCGGAAGGCCGGGAACAACGCTGGCAAACTGCGGCCCACTGCCCTGCACAATGCCATTACCACCGGCGGAATAGGGCGTGCTTAGGACGGAGAACGGGACGCCGCTGTGCCAGAATGCGGTTCCAGAAATCTGCCAGCCGTTCAGCGCGTAGCCCAGAGAATGATTCCGCACCTTCACCGGCAACTGATATACGTACTGGCCATTGAGATTGTGCCGGATGTCATAGTCGCAAGGACCGTAGTCGCGGGCGAGTTCTCCGGGCAAGGGGGAAAGAATTCCTCCACCGGAAAATTGCAGGAATCCGCCGTTCGAGACCGTATCCATACAACGGCTGAAGGTGTAATTGATCTGTCCCTGCAGGCCGTGTCCGAGGCGTTTTGCGGCCGTCACTTGAAGGCCGTTGTAGTGACTGTTTGCACCGGTCGAGAACTGCGTGACTGCGCCAAACCGTGGATCAGTAGGCTGCATGTAGGGGAATGGCGCAAAACAACCTTGACAGACGGTTTGATAGCCATTGACTTGTGTCGAGTAAGGCTGGTTCACGGCACGCGTGCCCACGTATTGGGCCTGTAAGCTGGCCGTCGTTCCGAATTGATGTTCCAGTCCCAGGCTCCACTGCATAAAATACGGAGCGTGTAGTTTGCCATCCGGGATAGCCGTGATCGCGACTGGTGGAAGACAATTTGCGGGATTTGCCTGGGGCGATGCGCACGAAAGCAGACCTCGGGGAAATCCTGACGCAAAGATCTGATTCGCAGTGATGGTTGCGTCGACCGCGCTGTTGGTCACTCCCGGCGCGATTGCTGTACATCCGACCGGGCTGCAGCCCGCGGACCCAACTGTGCCGACCGTGCCAAGCAGTCCTCCCTGGAACGTCTTGTCGTAGGGAGGATTGATACCGATCAGATCGGCTACGCTGCCCGGCAAGATGTCACTGAAAATCCCGAAACCGCTGCGGAGTACCGTTTTTGGCTCGAACTGCCACGCAATCGCCGTTCTCGGTTGCAGAATGGCCACCGGCGTGGAAGAGAACAGATTGCCAAGATTAGTCTGGATGGCCGCGTTGAGCGGTTGATCGACATCATGTGAGATGGAACTGAAAGAGCCGCGAAGTCGGGCAACTTGATCGTGCGGATTCAGCGGATTGGAGTTGAAGGTATCGCGCAGGCCGAACGTCCAGGTCAGTTGGCGCGTTACTTTCCAGGTGTCTTGCGCGTAGAGATCGAGATTCAGAAAATTGAAGGGCTCGTTTGCGTTGGTAGGGAACGTCTTCGAAGCTGTGTTCGCCACTCCATGAATGAATTGCTGCAGGCTCGCATAAATCACGGTGGGAACTGTGCCTTCCCCGAAGTCATAGTCATTCAGACGGAAGATTCGAGTGTTGGTTCCAAATCGCAGTTCGTGAGCGCCATGGCTCCAGGCAAGATTGTCATTAATGAAAAATCGAGATGCGCGTCGACCTTGCATCCAGGTGTTGTCAAGCCCACCGATGGGCGTGAATGGGTTCGCGCCGCTGCCCTGCAATACGATCGGGAAAGCCGAGAGTGTCTTCTGAAAGTCGCTTGGCCCGAACAAGCTCTCGTACCAGGAGAAAGCGGGATTGAAGTAGTTCACCAGGTTCTGTGAGAAGACGTGGGTGTGTCCTGCCGCAAACGAATAGAGAGGCTGCGGCGAAAGCGCATTGAAGAGCGGGTTGATGGGGTCTGTCCACGCGGCTTGCAGTCCGGTGTCGGCCTGGAAACGAAACCAGGTCGTATCCTTTTGGTTGATGTTGTAGTCGACGCGGGCGGTTTGCACCTGTTCGTGGTCGTCGCCAGAGTGCGAGACGCTCTGCCGGTTCGCGCAACCAGCAGCGATCGGGCAACCGAGTATCGCAGTGGGCGTGCCTCCAGTATTTTGGTAGAGAGAGAACATCTGTCGATAGAACGGCACTTCCTGCGGTGCAGCCGGGTAAATGATGTTGCCGTTTGTACCGGTCAGACCTAACGGAAGTTGTTGCAAGACGTATTGCTGGAATGCGGGAGTTGGGACGATCGTCGGTGTAACGATGGGCAGCGCGATGCGCACCCACTCGCTGTCGAAGAAGAAAAACAGCTTGTCGTGCTCAATCGGTCCCCCCAGACTTCCTCCAAAATGATTCACCGTGGATCGCGGCTTGTGATTTCCAGGTGTCGCATTCGTAAAATAGTCCGCCGCATTCAGCAGCGAACCATTCCACAGTTCGTAAAGATTGCCATGAAACTGATTCGTGCCCGACTTGGTGACGTAGTCAACTTGCGATGCTCCATAGCGTCCCTGATCCACTGAATAGGAAAGAGTGTTGACGGTCACTTCTGAAATCGAATTCAACCCCAGGACTAGGTTGGTTGAAAGGCCGCTGTTGAGATTGGTGAGCGGGTCATTCGTTTCCAGACCGTCGACGATGTAACCGTTCGAAAGGGCGGGGAGTCCGTTAAACTCCACGTTGCCGTACCCGTTTGAGCCGCCGACGAAGTCATTGCTGCTGCCAGCCGTGTTGATCAGCGCTCCGGGCGCAAACTGCAGCGGGTAGGTTAAATCACCGCCTGGATTCGGCAGATTTTCCAGTGCCGGCGCATTCAGAGTCGTGGATGTGTTCGCGTTTTCTGGGTTGATGACTGCGGATTCACTGCTTACTTCGACGAGCTCATTGGATCGGGCTACCTTTAGCGTAAAATCCACCGTTTGCTTCTGCCCCAGGCCCGAAACGACATTGTCATTTTGCTTCGGTTCGAAACCCGGTGCTTCCGCTTTGACCGAGTACGTGCCCGGCTTCAACTGTGGGAAATTGAATCGGCCAGCTTCATCGGTCTGGACGCTACGCTTGAGGCCGGTCTCGTGATTTGTGACCGTTACGATGACGCTCGGCACAACTGCCCTGGTTGGGTCCCTTACTTCGCCAACGATGGCACTTGTGGTTTCGCCCTGCCCTAGAGCTTCCGCCGGAAGGAGACATGCCACGCACAACACAAGAAGAGCGAAGCAGCGTACCCGCGAAATGGATTCTTCGCTCATGTGGCCTACAAATGCGAATGCTCCTTGTCTTGCTCAAATTAACCAAGGGTTATTTGTTGTAGTTAACCATAGTTAAGGTCAACAAGCAAGCGCGAACGCGAAGAAGCCGATTGGCTTGGGCCCGAATCACCCCCAATATAGAAGTAACTAAGTTGGGCGAAATCTAGCTTTTATGGAACATGGGCTGGAATGTTTGATGTAACCAGATGGGATGAGAATGCCGGTCTCCGGCGGGATGCGATGCATCCGATCCCAAGGGATACGGCTGGTCTGGCTACGACGCAAAAGTGCGCGGTGCCAGAGCCGTCCTACTTGGAGTCGAAACAGATGCAGCGTGTGGTCGAGTAAAGTTGGTGGTGCTGATCCAACCAACCGGCTCGGGAGAGTCGGAGTAGGGATCATGATTGCTCATAACCCCCTCCACGGATCCGGACAGGCGGCTTTCCCGCATCCGGCTCTTACCTTAGTGACAACGCCCATGCGGCGGAGAGGATAAGGATGGTAGATGCGAACGGGAGGCAGCCAGCGGACGATGAGTCGAGCGGGGGAGCCGACATTGTCATGGAATCAATAGCGCAAGTTTGCGCCGTCTGTTCAGCTAGCAATTGGGGTTTTGAGCGTAATCGCGATTTATCGACAGTTAGCCGCTATTGCCCTGTGAGTCAGATATTTGCTGGGTGGGCTGCTAACTAAGACGCTTGACGACGAACTTGTTGCAACGCGCTGGTCGCGGTTCGCCTCGCGGGCATTCGCACGTCGGTCTTAGCATCACTAGGGGTCGCATTACTGAATATAGGGTCCACTTTGATGTGAAGGGTTTTCACAACTCCACCTAACTCGGCTAAGCGGCTTATCAATTTGGTGCTCTCGTTTAATCCGTTTGCCGGAATTTCGCGTACATCAACGGTAAAGCTTACTTTGTATCTTGGGGCATTCGTCGGTGCTTCCGCTAGCGTGAGTTGCCACATTCGTGAAACCGCGACCACAGAGTGGCTGCCGCAAACACCGCACGCATCATGGGGACTGTTGGTGACTAAATCGCAGTTTACGCAGTAGACAGCATTCAGCAGGGGAATTGCGCTCAGGAACCCGCTCCCAGCGTCGGTAACCCTAAGCTGTTCGTCATCAGTGCGCAGTCCATGAGTCTTGGATAGCGGTGCTGGTCTTAGCAAAAGCCACCCAACCAACAAAATCGCGACGACTAACATGGCCCAGGGAGCCATTTCGCCCCAAATGATTACAATGACCACGAAACCCAACAGGCGCAGCATAAGTCACCAGGCGTTATTGTACCGCGCTGCTTTCTCCGATAGCGCTTATTGACCCCATGATGAGTGCTATCGCGATATTACGCCACTTAAGGTCCTTACGGTGTCGTTGCGAGGTTTTGGAGCGTCAGAAAAAATCGTTGGAACTGTCGATTCTTACAGTAGCTGGGGCTGGCACAGGGGCCTAAAATTGGCTCCGTTCACACGGGCTGCGGAGGAGAAAAGACGATGGCAATACAAACGAAAAAGACTCGACCGAACATTGTCTTCGTCCTGTTAGACAACATCGGCTGGGGAACTTTCGGGGTGTACGGTGGAACGATACCCACGCCGCGAATCGACAAGTTCGCCAGCGAGGGCATCCGGTTCAACAACTACAACATCGAGGCCCAATGCACGCCGTCGCGCTCGGCCATTCTTACCGGGCGGCATCCGGTTCGCTCGGGAACTATCAGGGTGCCTTTGCCCGGAGAGGGGCTCTCTGGGCTCGTGCCGTGGGAATACACCATCGCCGAACTCCTCTCTGACGACGGCTATGCCACCGCAATGTACGGCAAGTGGCACGTGGGCGAGCACGAGGGTCGTCTGCCGAACGATCAAGGCTTCGACGAGTGGTGGGGAATCAAGAACAGCAGCGATGAGGCCGGTTATTCCGCGTGGCCTTTGTTCAAGGAAAGCGGCATGCCGGAGCCCATGATCTGGGAAGGAAAGAAGGGCGAGCCGTCCAACCCAGTGATGCCGTTTGACCTAAAGGTGCGGCCTATCTTCGACGGGGACTACATCATCCCCAAGACAGTCGAGTACATCAAGCGGAACGCGGCAGCGAAACAGCCCTTCTTTGTCTACGTTGGCTACACCGAGATGCACCCACCTGTGATCGGCCACCCGGATTTCGTCGGCAAGTCCACCCAGCGCGGCGGCCTGTACGCCGACATCGTCGCCGAGATAGACTACCGCGTCGGTCAGATTCTGGACGCCGTCAAAGAAGCGGGCATCGACGACAACACCATCGTCATCCTCAGCAGCGACAACGGGAGCGGCGGAGCCATGCCACAACTCGGGGGTTGTATGAACGGGCCTTGGCGCGGCGATTTTCTGAACACGCCGTTCGAGGGAAGTATGCGGGTGCCGGGAATAATCCGCTGGCCGGGAAAAGTCCCCTCTGGTGTCGTCACCAACGAGATGCTCGCCGCTGTGGACTGGCTGCCCACGTTGGCCGGGATGGTGGGCGCGTCGAAACTCGTGCCCAAGGATCGACCCATCGACGGCGTGGACGCCTCGGCCTTCATGTTAGGCAAGAGCAATACGACTGGTCGTGACAGTTACATGTTCTTCGGCATAGACGGCGAGTTGCTGTCGATCAAGTGGAAAATCTACAAGACGATCTTCCGCTATACGGAGACTCCCGCCCTTGAGAAACCCTACATCGCGTCGCAGTTCCCTATGTTCTACGATCTGACCAGCGATCCTCACGAGGACAATAATCTGTTCAACTCAGACATGACTTGTGGTTGGATACTAGCGCCGTGTTTCAAACTCATCGGTGAATATCAGCGCAGTCTAAAGGAATACCCCAACATCAAGGTCGGCGAGGACTTCAAGGGCTATAAGAAATCAACCTTGCAATCAGCATGATTGCGATCACAAGAAGCCCGTACCGCTAGTGAGAGAAATCTGGATAGTTTACGTAATCGCATTATAAAAGGGCGCCCTTTTGGAGTAGGTTGTGATCGTTCGCATCATCACCTACAGAAAGGAGCACCCTCGTGAACGATGAAAAGTATATTGGGCTGGACGTTCATCAAGCAACCATCGTGGTCGCGGTCATGGATTCGACCGGCAAGTTGGTCATGGAATCGATCCTGAAGACGAAAGCAGCGACCATTCTTCAGTTCTTTGCAGGCTTGCGCGGAACTTTGTCGGTGACCTTCGAAGAAGGAACCTGGTCCGCCTGGCTGTACGATCTGCTCCACTCCCGCGTCGACAAACTGGTGGTGTGCAATCCGCGGAAGAATGCGTTACTCCACGACGGGAACAAGAGTGATCGCATCGATGCACGGAAGCTGGCCGAGCTGTTACGCGGCAACCAACTCAAACCGGTCTACCACGGCGAGACCGGAGTGCGCATGTTGCGAGAACTATCGCGGAGTTATCTCACCATCGTCAAGGATCTGTCGCGAGTGATGAATCGGCTGAAGGCGGTGTACCGCAGCTGGGCGATTCCCTGTGCGGGCAGAGATGTTTATTACCGCCGACATCGAGCTCAGTGGCTGGCCAAGATCCGCGAAGCCGGGGTGCGACGTCGAGCTGAGCGACTTTATGAGCAGCTGGACATGTTGCAACACTTGCGGCAGCAAGCCCGCCGCGAGCTGTTAGCGGAAAGTCGCAAGCATACGATCACCGCCCAGCTGCGACAGATTCCGTATCTAGGACCGATTCGAGTGGCGCTGGCGGTGGCTCTGATCCAGACCCCGCATCGTTTCCGCAGCAGGCGACAACTGTGGGCCTATAGCGGACTGGCCTTGGAAACCCGCACCAGCGCGGAATACCGTTTTGTCGAAGGTCAAGTGCGACGCTCGAAGAAACTGCTTTGCATTCGGGGCCTGAACAAAGACCACAACCATGATCTGAAGGGTCTATTCAAAGGTGCGGCCACCATGGCCAGTGTGCGCCCCGGGCCCTTCCAAGACTTCTACCAGGCGACGCTGGCCCAAGGCATAAAGCCGACTATGGCGCGGCTCACGCTGGCACGCAAGATTGCCGCCATTACGCTGACACTTTGGAAGAAGGGAGAAAACTTCGACGCCGAAAAACTGAAATCGCAAGCCGCTTGAGCGTCTGGGGTGAAGAGCCCTTCCATCTCCGGTGATCTTTTCTGGTGGTGGCCAGTCGGTACTGGAGACGCTCGGGTTCGAGGGTGAGTATGACAATGGCCTGTAGACAACGCGGTGCCGATAGCACCCAGTCTCTGTGAAATCCCTATGCCCCCTCGGACAACCCGAAAAAGCATTAGGCCACGAGCCTCAGATAGATCCATGGTTGACACCGTACAACCGCAGGGCTTGCTAGTTTTCGTAACTGATCGGCGTCGTCGCTACTAAATGAAGATGCCACGGCTGAGATGGAACAACCAAAATCAACTGCAGGCACGACACCAGACTAGCGTCTTCCATTGGCGAGAGGGCTGGATGGCGCGAACTCTGCGCGCCCCCGGTGGAGGGAGAAAAATGTTCTTGACATCCCCTATATAGATCAGGCCATTACACTCAAAATCCCAAGGCTGAGTCTCACTGAGTGCAATGATTTTTCACTCATTGAGCCGTACGAGGCGGCCATCGACGGGGTGGAGCAAAGCTCAAGCCAGAGCTTTCCGCAAGATTGAGCAATGCGTTTACAAGTAAATTCAGCGTGGGCTGAACAACCAAATCCCCGTCGTGCACCTTCGGCGTTTAATAGTAAATGATCATCATTTACTAATAACAAACGCAGCAGGCAGTCTAACCTCATTTTCTCGCTTTGGCTGTCCATCACTGCCAGGCTCGGAGTTTCGGTTAGCTGCGACGAAAATCTAAAGTGTGAAAACTGGCGGCGATCTCATAAAAGGGAGCGGTTTGGCCTGTTTTTCGCTGAACAGTTGCGATGTTTCGAAAAGGGCTCCTAAAATACCACTTCCAAAAGGGAGGTGGCCATGAAGGCAAAATGTGTTGCTGGCATTTACTTGAGGTGCTCAACCAAGTCGCAAGAAACGCAAATGCAGGAGGCGGAAATCACCGAATACGTTTCACGGCGAGGATGGGAATACAAAATCTACCGAGATACGGGCCAGAGTGGCGTAAAAGAGAGCAGACCGGCGCTTGATTCTCTGCTTTCAGATGTGCGCAAGCGCAGGGTGGATGTTTTAGTGGTCTGGGCTCTGGACAGACTCGCGCGATCTCTAAAGCAGTTGCTGAGTATCGCGGAGGAATGCAGATCCCTTGGTGTGGACTTGGTCGCACTAAAGCAGAACGTGGACACAACCTTGCCGGCGGGACGACTGACGTTTCAGGTGTTGGGCGCAGTGGCGGAATTTGAGCGAGAGATGCTCAGAACACGCGTGAAGGCGGGACTTGAAATGGCCCGTCGCAACGGAAAGAGACTTGGGCGTCCTGCATTGCGCCGTTTTGCTTCGACCGAGGTAACAGAGATCCGGCGACTCCGCAAAGCGGGAACAAGCGTTCGGAGCCTAGCAATTCGCTATGGAACAACGCAGTACATCATCAGCAAGATGAGTGAAGCACATGCCTGAAAATCACACGCTCCAAAAAACTAATCATTCTTTGAGGCCCAAAATAACGAAATCAGACCCCCATTTTTCGCCTCTCGGGGAGGGGCTACGGGACCCAGGTTTTTTGGAGGGTGGCAAAATGCCCATTCTTTCGATTACACTCAAAACCCCTGGTTGACTCTTGGGACGGGCGCAAATCGCTCTCCGACACACCGCAAACGCGAATGCAAGACCAATCTCCGAGCTGGCAATGCGTTCTGGTGTAGACTTTGATAGTCCCTTTACACATCTCTCCGCCGTGCCCAGCGCCCCCGGTCTCTTGTGCGATCCGATGATTCCTTTTTCGGAGGCCACCCAAAATGGCAATAGTCCTGGATTTTTTCCGCAAGCTGCTACTCTGCAGCATCTGCAATAAGCCCTTGGATCCGAAGATCGCCGTTACTGATCAGAATGGGAAACCTGTTCACGAAGAATGCTGGTTGCTCAGGGCGCGGTTGGAGCAGGTGGCGAAACCGCCCAAAGCCTAGCCCACCGGGGCGACAGGTGTACAATTCTCTGTTCAGTTGTCCTTCCTTAATTTGGCCCAACGCCCACCGTTGGGCCGTTTTTGCGCCGGACGGAGTATTCATGTGATGGTACGCAGTCGCGGAAATCCGAGATGGGGGAAGCCGATGGAAGCCGCCCACGCTCTTCCAACCGCGTTCGAAGAGCAAGTCAAGAAGCTCGGTCTGACTGAGCAGAGTTGCGAAACTTCGGACGAGCTGCGGCAATGGTGTAAGAGTAACAAAGACCGTTGCTACGTTCCTGAGCGGCTGCTGAAGAAGTGGCAAATATCTGTTGACCCGAATGTCAGCAGTTGAAGGAGCTACGGTGTAACCTGCTTATGCAGCTCTGCTCCCCATCATTCCTTCCTGTCTCTTGAACCAGTAGTTCGGCTGTTCTACGTGGACGAGTTCCCATCCCTCTTTGCCTTTTTCGTTCAACCACGTGTGCAAATCTTCGGGCTTGCCTGAAAAAGTGGTGATTAGATATTCCCAGATTGCCATGTTCATCTCCTCGGAGTCTTGCCTGTCATTCGCAAGAAAAAGGCGGTCGTGAGGGTCCGAATGTCGGATAAATCGACGCTAACCCATGACCGCCTGACAGCCTTGCATAACCGCAGTTACTGGCTACAGTGTTACCGCGCACACGAAGGATTGACTGCTCAAAATTGCACAGTTTTTAGAAAAAGAAGTGGCTATAGTTGGGCGGTAAGTCTAGCGGGGCGGGGCCGAGAGCGTCTCCTTTGGTTTCTAGGGAGACTGGGAGGCTCTTGGTGCCCCGCCCCACCTACTGCAAATCTCACAAGCCATCTTACTGCCAGCGCGATCATTTCTTTCGGACACCTGTCACAATTTTACGATTTTCGCTAACAGCACGGCGGAAAAGGCGCATCACTCGCAGTGCTCAAGGAACGTCCGTCATCTCATCGCGCACTTCGCGAAGGATGGAAGATGACGGCGGCGGGGTGTTGCGCTGATCGTAGTTTTTCAACACCCACTCGCGATAACACTCATTTGGCAGGTCGGCCAATTCTCGGTGGCTGCTTTAGGCTGCGTTCGGCCCGAGGATGAGGCCAATTGCACGCCTCTGTTTCCTCGTCAGTGCGATACGCTCAGCCTGAACACAATCCCGCACGAACTTTCGTTCTGGTTGACGCAGTGCTGATAACCACCCCCGACTGTGGTCCCATATAGATTGCCAACCGCGTCCCGAAGCAAAGTTGAATAGGGAACCTCGCCATCAGAGCCACCCTTGAAGGTGTGCAGCACGACCAGCTTCCAGTCGCCATTCGATTGGTGGGCCAACTTGTAAACTACGCCGCAGCCACTACCGCTGTCGCATGACTTATCGCCCCCGAAAGATGCTGTGCCGTAGAGGCTGCCTGCTTCGTCCATAATTAAACCGTCAGTGGGCACTCTTCCGTCCGCTCCGCCGGTGAAGGAGTACAAGACTGTGAGGTTGCCGGAAGGACTCAATTGCCAAATATTTCCGTAGTCGGATCCGTTATCTCCAGGAAAGGTGCCGTAGAGGTTTCCAGACTTGTCCATAATCACGCCCGCTTCGGATCCCCCGACCACTCCCCAATCGAACGCGTACAGCGTCGTGAGAGTGCCCGCAGCATCGAATTTAAACACAGTCCCATTGTGGCTCGAGCCTCCTCCGCTACTGGTCGTGCCATAGTAGTTGCCGGACGAATCGCGCAGTATTCCTGCCTCTGAAGTTGCTCCATCCGCCCCGTCGGTGAAGGTGTACAGAGTGGTCAAAACACCAGCCCGGCTGATTTTGAACATCGTTCCGTACCCGTTAAACGAATCCCCGCCGGTCGAAGTGGTGCCGTATAAGTTGCCTGCCGGATCATGAATTAAGTTGGCTCGAGGGTAGCCGCCATCGTTATTTTCAGTGAAGCTGTGCAATACCTTCTCTCGCCATGTTCCGTTCGATTCACGCGTCACTCTGAACACCGTTCCGCAAGGATTGCTGTCAAAGCAAGAACTAGCACCACCCTCCGCGGTGGTGCCATACAAGCTACCGAGCCCGTCCCACACCAAGCCCGCGAAAGGCCCGACTCCGTCAGGGTCTCCCTTAAAGCTGTAGAGCACTGTCTCCTTCCATGTGTTGCCTGCCAGGGGTTTCAGTTGGAACACTGTGCCACAGCCATTCCCGAATCCTTCAGGGCAATCTTTGTATTTCCCCCCTGATGTCGTGGTGCCGTACAGGTTTCCGGAAGAGTCCAAGATCAAACCGGCTTCGGGCGCTGCTCCGTCAGGGTTGCCCCTGAATCTGTAGAGCACACTGTAGGCGTAAGTCTGCGCTTGTGCCGCGTGAGCCGCGATGACCGCCAGCACCAGCACGAAGAACCGTTGCTCGCCAATGAGGTATTTGTCCGATTGAGTGCTGGCCTGAGCTTGACATCAACTTCCTCCGAATCCAAGATTCCACCGATAGCTTTTATCATGGAAATCGCGTCAAAGGCCATTTATATGAAGCGAAGGAGCCCGCCAGCCTGGTTGGCCGGTCGGATCTAGAGCAGTGGGGGCATTTTGCCGTCTGTATCTTAGCTACCCGACAAACGGTTGAGGGGGTATTTCGCATTGAGGGGATTTTGCTTGGGCACCAGGCGACAAACTTCTTCCGTTCACAGCAAAAACTGCGGATCCCAACTTGTCATCGCCGTCTTCCGTACCCATAGTTTCCTACAAACCCGACCGAAGCCTTGTTATTGGGTAAACCTTCTTGAGCGACGGTTGGCGGATTCTCGTGCGTCCGTCATCATCCCACTTGACCACTGCGTCCTCTTCGTTAGTTCGCTCAACTGTGCCGATTTCTCCAGTTGGCTTTCCGAAGTTGCCCAAACCCTCGACGCGATCTCCGGGACTGAGTTTCTCGTCGGCGGCAGGCGGGTCTGCAAGCGGCGGCTTCTTGGCGCGGTTTGAGTCAGGGGTCGCGCCGGGATATGACAGCGGCGGTTGGGGAGCGTTGCGGAGCTTGGGTATCGCCTTTCCAGTGACACGGGTCATATTTCCCCTTTGCACGAGTCAGCGCAGCACACTTTGCTGCGGCTTCCCATCCTCGATAGATACAGCATAGGCCTGGAAAAAAAGTTCGGCTGATCCAAACCGCTCACTTCTGATACTAAGTCGGCGGAGTGAAACGCAACTGTCCTTGCTCCGGCAGTCGGTCTGCTCTACTCAGATTGGCTTGGGACCTTTAGTTGCGACTACCACCTCCAGTACGGTGGCAGCGTTGCGCACGCTACCCGCGATTGTTAGGAGCGGTTCTGACACGAGCGGATATTGCTCCGCTAGTGCCTCCAGTCGCACGCTGACGTGTGAAGTTGATCGACTTCGCGCAAGATCGCCTGAAAAGGCATGGCTACACCGCTCTCGCTGAAAAACCTAAGGTGGGCGAACTTCAGATGGACTGGCTTAGGTCAGAAGACCTGAAAGAGGAGAAGGTGGTAACCGCCCCGCTGCCACTGTAACACTCCACAAGGAGCTTCGCTTACTGCAAATTGACCAGTTGAAAGGGGCGTCCCGGATTCGTGGAATCATGGATAAGCGGGCAACAGAGAAGGAACAATGTAATCGTGGAAGACGGCACTCGCCGAAGCCATCAAACGAAATGGCAAACCGAGAGTCCGCAGGAGAGCATGGTTCCGGTTGTTCGGGATGAAATGTTAGTCGTGAAGAACGATGTTGAGAAGTGAACTGTGGACTTGCAGCCCGGCCTCGCCATAGTCAACGAAGCCCAACTTCCTAAACCTGTTCATGAAAAAGCTAACCCGCGACCGAGTTGTGCCCACCATCTCGGCGAGAGTCTCCTGACTGATTCTGGGGATCACAGATTCGGGTTTCCCGTCCTTGCCGAAATGGGCAAGCAGGAGGAGAATCCGAGCAAGCCTCTTTTCGCTGGAATTGAAAAGTTGATCAACCAAATCCTCTTCGTATCGGATGTTTCGACCCAACAAATAGGCTACGAACATATCCGACAATTCGTGTTCCCGATGAAGCGCCTCCATCATGGCTTTCTTGTCGATGTGCAGAATAGCGCAATCCGTCATCGCGGTCGCACTGCCCATGCGGACAGCTTGGCCCGCGAGCGCACCTTCACCGAAAAAGTCTCCCTCACCGAATATACCGACCGTAGCTTCCTTGCCAGTCTTCGAGACTATGGTGAGTTTCACCTTGCCCGTTTGGACGTAAAACACCGAATCAGCGGTATCCCCTTGAGCAAAAATCCCAGTTTTCTTCGGGAAAAGCACAAATTTCCTGCCCTCGCCGATGGTACTGAGGAATGCATGCGGATCGAAATCGCGTTTTTCCTTGGCGCTCATAGCTTTTGCAGAAAGAAAAGTCGCCACGAAATCGCAGCCTTATCGAAGAATGAGGCGAGAAGTAGGAAAGACTGTCACCAATTATGACAAGCGACCGGGGGAAGCGCAAGGGTTTTATATCTACGGATGGTTTCCAAAGCGCGGAGAGAAGGAGCGGCGTTAAGTCGCTCAAGGGCTCCTCCATGTCGCTGGTCCAATGATCCAATCAGGGCGTAGCAATGGTGCAGGATCGTGGTTTACACATGACGACCTTCAGTACGGATTCGGGCTGGAGAGGTTAACCAGCATAGGCGTGGTCTCCGCGAAGAGATTTGAGGTTTGCCTGAAATTCCTTCGTCATCGCTACATTATTGAGCGCGAAGAATTCCTTCTTGCAGTTTCCACAGATGAATCGGCCAGCATCGACCCGGTCAAATTCGTCGACGAAGGAATATCTAGTCGATTGATGGCAATCGGGGCACGTCAGCATTTTCGTTTGTCGCAATGCAGCCTCGTAAGGATCATACTTTACAAGGAGCAGTCTGGCGTTGTGACGATGTCCCAAACTACTCGCCAGTCAAAAGCTTGTCTGTCCAGTATTGAACACCTCTGTTTGAAATGAGTGTTCACAGGGTTGTCATGCTGAAGGAGAACCGCTTCGTCACCGACCAAGCCGATCTTGGTTCTTAGTCAATTGTGCGTAAAGTGAGCAATTTTGAACAGACGGGCTGAGCGTGGGCAAACTATCATGCACTCTGTTTGACAAGGCAGTCATGGGTTAGTGTCGATGGATCGTATCGACGTTCGGGCCCTCACGACTGCTTTCCTTTTCGTATCTAGACCACCGCACGTTTCAGGCCGAGCCCACCAAGGTTCGGCCTTCTCCTTTAGCCTTCGCGATGCACGAACAACCTCATTCCCAAATCGGGAAAATTGCCCATTTATTTCAAATCCTGTGCACTTGTGAACAATTCACAGATATGCAACGGGTTATAAAATCTGTTCAACGAGCAGGAGTGTGGAAGAACTACGCGGCCCACGGTCGTTTGTTCCTCTGATGGCGCAGCGCCACCCGCTGCGGTATGTTTTTTCGGCTACGGTGTTTACAGATGTCGACTAGTGAACCATTCACGCCGCGTACACCCGACCCGATAAAGCACCTCGGCCGCCTACGCATCACCGACCGCCAGCGGGCAAGCCCGGCAAGCCGATACTCGTCCCAGCAAGCGCAACGTTACAATGGCCGCCAGATTTGTCTTCTGGCCGTTCCCCGTGACTACCAGAAATGACGGTTGGGACAGCGATGCCTGACAACCATCAAGCGCAGTCACGGTACGTGCGACCTCCGGGCCTCATTCTTCTTGCATTTGCGAGTCTTCCAAGGCTCCGATCTCTTCCTTAATCTTTCTTTTCACTTCGTAAAATTGCCTTCGGTTTTGTCCCGCGTGCTGGGTCTCATCGTTTTCTCCTGCGTCCTGGAATGTCCTCGTCTGTGGTTTTCCGTCCTGCCATTTAGGCTACGGCTTTGGTTTCAAGAGGCATTTGCACGAGTTCCTCAAACAGGGAACGGTAATAGATCATCGCCGAGCGAAGATCTTCCGTACTTGCTTCTCCCCTAGCCAGCCGCGATGCTATGGCGTGCGCGGACCGGTAATTTTCTACCACTTTAGGATGGTCGACAGAAATGTCCGCGGCACACTGATCAAAATCGGTCACGGGATAGCCGCGAGCCTGCATTAATGAAGACACAAGTTCACCCGCTTCCGTGACTGCTCCTTTTGGATAATCGACAAAGCGAGCCTGCAATGAGACCCACTGAGCGGAAAAGCGCTCACGTTCCGCGGCGTCGAGTTCGCGGATTTTCATGATCCCTACTCCGACTCTCCCGAGCCTGTTGGTTGGCTTTAGCACCACCAACTTTACTCGGCAGCGGGAGCCGACATTGTTATGGAATCAATTACACTCATTAAGCCTCAAAACCTTGACGTGGCTCGAACGCTTCTCCTCGACATCAGAGTCCGTACTGCACACTCGTATCGCTGGCAAATGGTTCCGTAATGAACTTTCTCATCTCGGGACTTTTATCTCTGATCAAAAACGCTCAGTGTGAGCGGCGAATCGAGACTGACCTTCTGCTAGGTAAGATCGCGGCCCAAAGCATTCGGCGTACTGTGACGGGTTAAGTTGCCAATCGAGGCCCTCGCGTCCTGAGGCTGCTCCCGACAGCACTATTTGCGGAGCGATCAATTCTGACCAGTTTTCAGAGTGCGCAAGGATGATAATCACGAATTAGAACGCTCTGCACATGCAGAGGCAATTTCGTTAACCAACCTGGGATTGC
>Ga0207044_1016_pt1 | contig 54372 bp, 48 predicted proteins | sample Alteio_BWMinCont_68_FD_153300 | JGI IMG/M metagenome (GOLD analysis project Ga0207044, IMG submission 153300) | Enriched cells from forest soil in Barre Woods Harvard Forest LTER site, Petersham, Massachusetts, United States -... | ecosystem: Environmental > Terrestrial > Soil > Temperate forest >... | reverse complement strand
CCGTCCATGACTAATTTTTCGAAGCCGCTAGCCATAAAGGAAATCTAAACTGGTGATATGGCAAAAGCAATATGGGAAGGCGCTGTTCTCGCTGAATCCAATCACTGCGTCGAGGTGGAAGGCAACCAGTATTTCCCCCCTGATGCCATCAAACAGGAATATTTCAAACCCAGCGAAGCTCATTCCGTTTGTCCGTGGAAGGGCACAGCCAGCTACTACGACCTCGAGGTAAACGGCAAGAAGAATCTGGGCGCGGCGTGGTACTATCCCGAGCCCAAGTCCGCAGCCAAGCAGATCAAGGGACATGTTGCTTTCTGGAAGGGCGTGAAGGTCGAGAAGTAGAGAAGTGGATGGGCAAATCTCCTACGAGGGCGAGGGGCGGCAGCGCTTTACTTTGTGCTAGAATGTAAAGTGATGGCACAAGCGACGGTTTCTTCTAAGAATCAAATCGTAATTCCGCGGGAGGCGCGGGAGGCGCTCGGCTTAAAAGCCGGCGATAAGGTGCTGGTGGTGGTCCGAGGAAAGAGAGTACTGGTGCTGCAGAAACCCAGGTCTCATAGGGCGGCGATTCGAGGTTTGGCCCGTACGGCCTATCCATCTCGGCATCTCCAAGCGGAGCGTCAGAGTTGGGAGTAGAGCGCCTTCGGCTTTTTCTCCGGCGTCACCGCCGGATCGCTCTCGACACCAGCATCTTCATTTACCAGATGGAAGCGAATACCCGGTACCTCGCGCTCACAGATTCTGTCTTTTCATGGGTGGAACGGGAAGGCCATGAGGCCGTGACCTCCACAATTACGATGACGGAGTTGCTGGTTCCATCGTATCGCGACAGCGACGAGCAGAGCGTTGACGCATTTTACGGTTTGCTTTCCACGTATCCTAACTTGCGATGGATGGCGCCTGACCTGGAAACGGCGGACCTGGCAGCACGAATGCGCGCCATGTATCGCCTCCGGACGCCAGATGCGCTGCAGGCAGCCGCCGCCCTCCGAGCGCAGGCGACGGGGTTCGTCACAAATGACCCAGTTTTCGCGCGAATTGGAGAGTTCGAGACAGCAATCCTGGATCAGCTCCTCTGATGCGCGGCAGCGCGGATTGTTTTCGATACATGATCGCTAAAGTACAAGACCCGGCAGGGTTATTGGCCAATGGCTAAGCGCTCGGGGATCGTTGAGCTTCCGGTTGGCTCCTAAAACTCCATGTGGGCGCGGAACGAGGGCACAACTACCGGGCCGCGATCGCGGTTGTATCCGGGATCGTTGATGTGCTGCACGCCCGGAGCGACATAAATGCCACGCCACACGTGGACCGTGTAATACGATTCCACGATATACTCCCGGCCATAATTCAACCTGCCATCACCGAGGAGAAAGCCGAGACCTCCGTCGGCAAGATAGGTCTGATGATCTTTGCAAATTGCGTTGGTCACGAAAGCTACGCCCGCCCGGTCCTGCTTGCGATGCCACCACGCGCCCTTAGCTCCGACACCTAAATCGACAGTTTGGTCGACTTCCGTGTAGGCGAAAGATTCCGTCTTGCCGTTGTTCCAGCCGAAGCGGCCAAACGCCGTCAGGTATCGCGTGAGATTCTGCTCCAGGTTCACGCCGAATCCATATTTGCGAGTGATGTGCCAGGGATGGGCGGTGATTTCCGGAGTGGGCGTGAGGCCTGCTTCAAAGTTGGCGTTGGCCTCGCGATAGATTCCCATGTTGGCGTAATTGGTGTAGGCCAACAGACGGACTACCCCGGCCTTTTTCGGGATTACGCCGCGCCGTAATTCATATTCGAAGTTTTCCGCGTGGGCTTGCCACACCTTGTATACCAGATCAATTCCGTTCGCGACCTTGGGCATCAGCCCCTCGACAAAGCGGAAGCCCCAATTGCGGTCTTCGTAATCGGCAGTTGCGCCCACAGTATAGCCGCGCGTATCGGCGGCATAGTCCCAGGCTCCGTTGTTGTCGACAGTCCAATTCGTGAATTGAAAGTGAGTATCCGAGCCGACCGAATTGATATCAAGAAAATCTGGCAGGCTGAACTTTCCGAAGCGAACTTCGAGCCGGCGGCGCGGCAGTTCGTCGAAGAGGGAGAAAGCAGTGCGATCGCTTTCAATCTTATCCTTGCTCAACGCAAATACTTTGTGAATCATCCCCCGCGCCAGATAAGGCGCTTTGCTCAGCAGTGGGTTGCGCACGATATCGAGATCGGTATTGCCCGCCAGCCCGAAGCCCTGGCTCAGCGCTGATCCGCCGGCTTCTTCCACGTCGGCCAGAATCTCAGTCGAGTTATTAAGGCGCACGCCGGTGTAGAGGGTCAACACGCGCGACGTAGCTTTTTCATAGTGCGGACTCAGGCTGTGCGCCCCGCTGTAGAGCGCGGGGAATGAAGGATGGGTCTGGAAAATGAAATTCATCTGCCCCGAAAGCCAAAAACGTGTGTCCTTAAAATGGGGGAACATCGTCTCTACGCTGTCGTCCGGCGATGCATCAGAGGGCGGATCAGCCTCATTTGTCCCAGACGCCGCGCTCACCGCCTGCACCGCGTTCGGCTGCTGCGGCGCAGATTGATCCTGCGCTTGCTGCGCAATCGCGGAGAAAGGGCCGGCCAGCGCAATCGTCAACCATAAAAAGAGAGGCAACCTTGTCCGCGATCCCGCCATATTGAAAATGAATTTCAATTTCATAATCGCAGACTAGCCAGAGGAAGAATTTCACTCAAGGTGCGTTATCGCCCTCCCTTGTGATATTCGTCACCTTGTTAACCTGACTATATCATGGGATATTAACTATAGTTAACCACCACTAGCCGGGCATTCGGCCAGGTAGTTGACGAGCATTCAAAGCTGAAGCAATGCTCGTCAATTCACCCAGCCTACGCAGCGTTCGTTAAAGGAATGTTACAGGTTGCGCTTGATGCCCTCAGCGTTGCTCGACTGCGGCCCAGTGCATGCGAAGCTGCCGCCGGCCGCATTCGTCGGTGACCACGACCCAGCTCATGCGCAAAGACTTGTGTTCCGTCTTCGGTTCCACGCGCCAAGAAAAGTTCTCTTCGCGGTGAATTGCGCTCGCGAGCTGCGTCGTCGCCATCGCCATTGGCGGTGCGAATCGAGTCATGCAGTTCATCGTCGTTCCCCTCCTTTCTCTGGATTTCAGCTACCATGCGATTTACGCTCCTTAAGGGATTTAGGCGGCCTTGGCCCGCGATGGATTTCCCTTCTGAGAATCTTATATCATACCCCCCTACGGTATTGTAAAGGGAAAAGTCGAAGAAAGCAGGCAAAAATGCAAGATAAGATTCCCGAAATTTCCAAAGAGAAACAGAAGCTTCTGTTTCGCATCAAGCGAATCCGTGGCCAGTTCGCGGCCGTCGAGCGCGCCCTCACTGCCGGGGATGAATGCGCCGACATCCTTATGCTCTTGGCCGCCATTCGCGGCGGGGTCAACGGTTTGATGGCGGAGATACTGGAAGATCACATCCGCCTGCACATGATGAATCCCGATCACGCCGTGGATTCGCCCGAGGAGTTGGGTGAGGATTTGATCGGCCTGGTTCGCGCGTACCTGAAGTAATTAAGCAAGGACCAAAAAAATGAGGACAGCTCGGAGCCCCCCGAAGCTGTCCTTGAAACCCTCCCGGTTAGAAGGGCGTGTACTGAGCAGAGACTACCCAAAACGTGTTTCAGGACTGTTGCGAGACTGTAAATATCCGGTGAATTCCATATCTTCCGTGAACCAAGTCCGGGCCACAAAAAGTACGATGCACCTCTCAGTGTTGGCTTTTCGCGGTCTTGCGGCCCCCGCTGTTACCATATAGGACCAGTTCTTCGGAGAGCCACATGGCCCGCAAAACCGAGATATCCCGCAAGCTGCAGCAACGCGCCGAGCAGATGATTCCCGGCGGCGTGAATTCGCCGGTTCGCGCCTTTGGTTCCGTGGGCGGTGACGCGCCCTTCATCGTGCGCGGGCAGGGTTCGCACATCTTCGATGCCGATGGCAACGAGTACATCGATTACGTCGGCTCGTGGGGTCCGCTCATTCTCGGGCACGCTCCGTCCAAAGTGATCGAAGCCATCATGGATGCCGCCTGCAACGGCACCAGTTTCGGCGCCTCCACGCCATCCGAGGCCGATCTTGCGGAAATTGTGCTGTCTGCATTCCCTCACATGCAGAAAGTCCGTTTTGTGAATTCAGGCACGGAAGCGACCATGTCCGCCATCCGCCTCGCGCGTGCTTACACCAAGCGCAAATACATTGTGAAATTCGAGGGCTGCTATCACGGACACTCCGACGCGCTGCTGGTGAAGGCTGGCTCAGGAATTGCCACACTCGGCATCCCGGGCTCCGCTGGCGTTCCGGAGGAATTCATCCAGTTCACGCTGGCTTTGCCTTTCAATGACACCGACGCGCTTGAACATGCATTCAAGAAGTTCAAGCACGAGATTGCCTGCGTCATCGTCGAACCTGTGGTGGGCAATATGGGTTGCGTGCCGGCCCCTGGCGGATATCTCGCGGCCCTGCGGTTGATCACACAGCGGGAAAAGAGCGTGCTCATCTTCGACGAAGTCATGACCGGATTTCGCCTGGCGTTCGGCGGCGCGCAAGAACTTTACGGCGTGACTCCGGACTTAACCACGATGGGTAAAATTATTGGCGGCGGACTTCCGGTGGGCGCTTACGGCGGCCCCTCGGAGATCATGAACATGGTGGCGCCGCTCGGGCCTATGTATCAGGCGGGCACACTCTCGGGAAATCCGCTGGCCATGGCTGCTGGCTTAGCGACGTTGCGTCACTTGCGGGAAAACAAACAGGAAATTTATCCGCGTCTCGACAAGCTTAGTGGCGAATTGGTCGAAGGAGTCGCGGCTGCAGCCAAAGACGCAGGCGTGTCTCTTTGCTATAACCGCATAGGCTCCATGTTCACTTGGTTCTTCACTCCGGGTCCAGTCACGGATTGGGACTCGGCGGCGAAGTCCGACACTGAAGCCTTCGGCCGCTTCTTCCGCGCCATGCTGGATAATGGCGTCTACTTACCGCCGTCGCAATTCGAAGCAGCGTTCTTGGGCGCAACGCACAGCGACGAGGACATTCAAAAAACAATCAACGTGGCCAAGCAGGCGTTCGCGTCGGTGCACGCGTAACCCACACCGGAGCCCGCTAGGCGAAGATCGCGCAGCTTCCGGGGTGAAAATTCCACTTTCCGTCTTGTTTTCTGCCCTGAATGTAACCGCCCTGCCCGCACTCGCCGAATGCGCAGGCGTCGAAGAATGCGAACAACGCCTCGGTGTGGTCACGATTAAAGGCTACGCGTGAAAACGTGATCAGATGGAAAGTGCCGGGCGGCAGATCTGGAGCAGTATCCACTTCTTTGTAACTCCACGGAATTCGCAGATTCCCTGAGGAACCGAAATCAAGCGGATATTGCGCTTCGCCCAAGCCATGCAACTGCTTTATGAGCGACCGATTCACGCCATCTTTCTCGAGTGCAGCCTGGCAAGACGTCTGGAGCGGATCAAACGCGCCGGTTCGGCTGGAAAAATAAAGATGTTCGGGCGGATTCTTTCCAAAGTGCGCTATGGTCCACTCCGAATAGAGCGCGTACTCGTCGGCTCCGACTCGGTTGGGGATTTCGCGCGCACAACCGGACAACACCGCAATCGAAACGAGAGCAGCCAGCAGCCTCAAGCTCATGGCGCAACCTCAGCAGGCAACTGAGGACAGATTGCTGCCTGCGTTTTCATGCATCATCTCCGGGATCGTTACAAACTCGTACCCTTGCGCACAATAAGTGGCAATAAGCCGATCGGCGGCGATCACAGTTTGCGAACGATCCGCTCCAAATGCCGCATGGCCGCCGTCGTGCAACAGGATTACATCGCCTCCGCGAATCTGTTGGCTGATTCTTGTTTCGACGTATTCCGCCGGCTTTCCCTTCCAGTCCCAACCGGTCACATTCCACATCACCGGCTCTAGACCAAGGGCTCGCGCAATTTTCAAAGTGCCAGGCCGGCGTCCGCCAAATGGAGGCCGAAAAAGCCGGGAATGTTCTCCCACGGCATCTATCAGGGCCTGCTCACAATCCCGCAGTTGCATCGTGGTCTCGCGCGCAGAAGCAAAGATCAGATTCGGATGGTTGAACGTATGATTGCCAACGATGTGTCCTGCCCGCACCAACTCACGTGCGATATCCGGCCGTTGCTTCACGTAGCGCCCGATCAAGAAAAATGTTGCCTTCACATTGTGCCGGGACAGAACCTCCAACAAACGCAATGTGTGTGGGTCGTTGGGTCCATCGTCGAAAGTCAGCGCCAGTTGCCTGGATCCCCGCCTCAGCCCAGTGAACGCCCGGCCATAGCACTGCCCGGTCGGCGCCATGGACTGGTAGCCAGCCGCGACGGCCGCTGCTGCAGCGAAACCCGCACCGATGACGAAGCTACCCATAATGTCGCGATTGTAAATTGTTTCTCTGCCTCGCTGTGACTCTGGGATGCACAGGGGTTACTCTTCCCTCAATTGCGCTCGAAGCTTTGTCGGGATATCCTGCCATTCGAAGCTCGAGCCCATGGCCAACCTTTTCGAACTGCCCCGCTACATTGCCGTAGAAGGTCCCATACGCGTCGGTAAGAGCACGCTCACGCGGATTCTGGCAGATCGTCTCAACGCCCAGCGGGTCATGGAAACCGAGGACAACCCCTTTCTGCGCGCCTTTTACGACGGCGAACGCGGCGCGGGATTCCAGGCCCAGTTCGCTTTCCTGATTCGCCGCTTCGAACAACTCCGGGCGCTGGATCTCGGGCCCCGGTCGCAGAAATCGGTGGTCACCGATTTTGTGTTTGAAAAAGACAAGCTTTTCGCCTGCCTCAATCTCAACGATCAGGAACTTGAAACCTACAATCGCTACTACAACTATTTTCGTGAACAGCTACCCACGCCTGACCTGGTGATTTATTTGCAGGCCAGTCCCGAAGTTCTAAAGAAACGTTTAAAGAAAAGGAACGCGCCGGGAGAGAAAGCGATCAACGAAGAGTATCTCGAAGAAGTGATCAAGGCTTACGAACACTTCTTTTTTCACTACACCTCATCCGACCTGCTGATCGTGAACACTTCAGAAATTGATTTCGTCGAGCGCAACGAAGACCTGCAGGAGCTACTGAGAAAAGTCTCCGCCCCGATCAAAGGCACCCAATATTTCCTGCCCCTGGGAAACCAAGAAGCCGCATCAGCTTGAGGGTCCGTTGACGAACTTCGAACTGGGTGACCAGCTGATCTCGCATGATACGGACGCCACTGTCGCCGCGTACTCCGAAATAGCGAACGGGGGCGCTGAACGATGCGGATGCGCCGACTGTCGCAACTTCATTTTGCAGCGAGTAAACGCCTACCCTCAAGACTTTCTGAATCTACTGAGTCGGCTCGGGATTGATGTCAGCAAAGAAGGGGAGGCTTTCCACTACGGGCCAGCAAACGATGACGAACAGCTGTACGGTGGCTGGTTTTATTTCGTCGGAACGTTAATCGAGGCTGGAAATCGAGCAAAGATCGAGCGCGCCGCTCAATCGGGCTTTCGGTATTGGTTCTCTAACAACTTTCCACGCCCACCCGGTTGCTTTGGGAAGGATGTAGCAGCCGTAGAGTTCGTCACTCGGATCCCTTGGGAACACGAACAAAGTCCCTAGCGAGCGAGGAGCCCGCCTGGTCAAACCTACTTCTCATGCCTCGGCAGCGCATAGACTGCGAGCGTCTTCCCAACTTTTGCAAACTCGGGATCGGCCGTGACCAGCCACGCGCCACGTTCGATAGCCAGCTCGGCGGCGAAGGCATCGGCATATCCCAGACTGTGTTGTTGCTTCAACGCACCGGCCCGGGAGGCTCGCTCCCGATCCACACTGACTACGGCGACGGGCATCTCCTGCAATCTCGCTTCGGCTTCCCGGGCCTTTGTCTCGCCGTGGTAACGCCATTCCATATAGAAGACTTCGCCCCAATTCACGGCCGACATCAACAGAGGCAACTCTTGCTGCACAGCCTCGCTTAACAGCCTCCGTACTTTATCCGAAGCGCCAGCCCGCCCTTCGAAGAACCCGATTAGGGCGTTCGCGTCAAGAACGTATCGGCGCGTGCTCATGCGAAAAGAGCGGGCCACTATTTCTCTCTCCTGCGCTCACGTTCCCGCTCTTCAAAAAAGGCCTCGAATACCGACGGCTCGCCCGGCGCCGGCTTGAGAAATCCCATGATCTCGTCCAGCCGGCGCTCCGTGATGGGCGTGAGCACCAAACGGCCTCTTTCTTCAATCCACGTTGCGGGCGTACCTTTTTTCAGCCCGAACTGCTCGCGCAACTCAGCCGGAATCACCACCTGTCCCTTGGAACTGATGACTGTGCGGTAGGCTTTCATGCAGCAATCTTACCATATAGTAAGACATTCAGTAAGAATCTTACTTGCTCTCCTCCCGGGAACTTACCCTCCTTTCGATACCACTATCCCCATCGACGAACCCTCGCTCTCGGGTCTACAATATCTCCAGTAGCATCCAAGATGGGTACGGGCTCTATCCGCCGAGGCGGAGGGGCACTGGAGGACATCGTGAGCATCGCACCGGTTGGCGAACCTCGCCAAAAAATTACTGTTGCTTCCCTTCGCGAGAAGAAACTTCAACATCAACCCATCACCTGCCTGACTGCCTACGACTACGCCAGCGCCCGCTTGGTCGACGAAGCTTCGATCGACATCGTTCTGGTCGGCGACTCGTTGGCCATGACCATGCTTGGCTATCCGGATACGCTCTCGGTCACAGTTGACGAAATGCTTCATCACACCAAAGCCGTGCGGCGTGGCGTGAAGCACGCGATGCTTGTCGCCGATATGCCCTACGGCTCTTACCACGTAGGCGCGGATGATGCATTGCGCAATGCGGCCCGCTTCGTAAAAGAAGCAGGCACCGAAGTTGTAAAGATCGAAGGCGGAGAGAAACGCGCCGACCTGATTCGCCGCGTCCTCGATGCCGAAATTCCCGTGGCCGGGCACATCGGGCTGACTCCGCAATCGGTGAATGTCATGGGTGGTTACAAGGTTCAAGGCAAGTCGCTAGCCGAGATCGAACAACTGATGCGCGATGCGGTGGCTCTCGATCGCGCAGGCGTGGCCTTTTTAGTTCTCGAAGGCATTCCGCGCGAGGTCGCCAGCATGATCACGGCGGAGGTCGCGACTCCGACTATCGGCATCGGTGCAGGCCCGGACTGCGACGGCCAGGTGCTCGTGTTCCACGACATTCTGAATCTCACCTTCACTCCGCCTGCGAAGTTCGTTCGCCGCTACGGAGACGCGGCCGCGCTCATCACTGACGCTGCGCATGCCTTCCGCGAAGACGTGATCGCGCATCAGTATCCCGCGGATCGTGAGTCTTACCATTTGTCCAAAGAAACGCAGCAGGCGCTCGAAACCGTGCTCGAACGCAAACGAGGCATGCGTCGATAGTAAACTGCTGGCATGAGATATTTGCTCTCTAGTGTTTTGGCCGCGAGTCTGGTAATGCTCGCGAGCTGCGCCAAGCCGCCCAGCGCACCCGCGCAAGCCGCTGCGTCTGTCGGCCCGGAGGCTCGTATCCAACAAATCCCTCCGGCCGATCCGCAAAAATACGCCACGCTGAAAGATATGAAAGCCTGGCGAAATCCCTATTTGATCGTCAGGCTCGACGGCGTCGGACTGCTCGACGTCAGCAACAACGAACAGCAGATCGTCGACCCCGATAAATTGCCCGAGGCGCTCGCCAAGCTGCCCGCATCGGCGTGGCCCTACGGCCGCGTAGTTGCGATTCAGGAGATCAGCGCCAACGCCTCTGATCAGGACCACGCTACGCTTCGCAAGAATCGCGCTTTGGTCGCCGGATCGTTAGAAAGCATGAAAGTAGAAATTAACTGGGTTCCATCTTCCTGAAACCGGTACCATGAAAATCTGCAAAACGATCGACGAAATGCGCGCCACTTCGCGTGCGGCGCGGCACTCAGGAAAGCGATTGGGGTTGGTCCCAACCATGGGCGCGCTGCACGACGGCCATCTGTCGCTGATGCGCGCAGCCAAATCGAAATGCGATGCCGTCGCCGCTTCGATTTTCATAAACCCTCTGCAGTTCGGCCCCACCGAGGATCTCGCGAAATATCCCCGCACCTTCGACCACGACGTTCAGATGCTTGAAAAAGAATCCGTGGACATTCTTTTCGCGCCCACGCCCGTCGAAATGTATACCCCGGGCGCCGTCACCTACGTCACCGTCGAAGGCCTCAGCGACAAGCTGTGCGGTAAATCGCGTCCCGGACACTTTCGCGGCGTCGCCACAGTCGTCGCCAAGCTGTTCCACATCGTCGAGCCCGACGTGGCATTCTTCGGACAAAAAGACGCTGCGCAAGCCACCATCATCCGTCGCATGGTGCGCGATCTGAATCTGCCCATCGAGATCGCCGTCTGCCCCATCGTTCGCGAGCCCGACGGCCTGGCCATGAGCTCGCGCAACGTGTACCTCAGCCCGCAGGACCGCAAGTCCGCGACCGTCCTGAACCGCTCTCTGATTGAGGTTAAACAACGATTCGATCAAGGCGAGCGCAACCCGACAGCACTAATCAAAGCCGCCAAGAAAATCCTGGCGCAGGAACCCACCGTCCGTCTGGACTACTTCGAGATCGTCGATCCCTCCACCCTCGACCCCGCGCCCAAGCTCACAGGTCCAGCGCTGGTAGCCGTCGCCGCCGTAGTCGGCACCACCCGCCTGATCGACAACATTCTGCTGCAACCCTGAGAGGGGCCCACCCTTTGTCATTGCATGTCCCCTTTGTCATTGCGTGTCCCCCTTTTGTCATTCCGAGCGAAGCGAGGAATCTTGCTTTCGCTCGTCCCCGCTACTCCCGCCTCCCCGCGCAGCAAATGCCGAGCCTACCGCCGCCTGCGCCATAAAACAGAGCTCAGCCCGCTCGTCCGCGTGCTTTTCACACCATGCACCAACTTTCATCTACCTCAATTCCCCAAAAGCAGTTATAGTTATTCCGCTCAGCGATTCACTGACGACAACTGACCTGTTTTGATGGCGCGAAAAAGCGGTTCCACCATCTCGCAGGAGGAGTTGTATCCACCGGCCCACGAGCCGGCGCGCCCAGCGCCCGACGGCGCTCTCGACGATGCGCGCATGCTCGACCTGGACGTGGAACAGGAATCGCCCTTCCTGCGCGGACAAAAGCGCGTCTCCGTTCGCCGGGGATCTTTGCCCAAAAAAGCCGCCACTGGCCTGACCTGGGGCATTCTCGCGGCGGTCATCTTATTCGTCGGCAGCACGGCGGTTGCGGCCTTGTATCACTACGGCGAACATTCATGGCGCTTCCGGGTTGACTCCAGCGATGACATTGAAATCACGGGACTGCAGAACGTCACCCGCTATCAGGTGTTGGAAGTCATGGGCGGCGACATCGGGCGCAACATCTTCTTTGTGCCGCTAAGCGAGCGAAAGCAGACTCTCGAAAAAATCCCCTGGGTGGAATCGGCCAGCGTGATGCGCTTCGTTCCCAATCGCCTAAAGATTGAAATTCACGAACGCACGCCCGTAGCCTTCGCCCGCGTCGGCTCCAAAATCCTGCTGATCGACCCCGTAGGTACGCTCATGGATCTGCCCGCGGCGGGCAAGAAAAAGTATTCGTTCCCGGTGATCCTGGGAATGAATTCTGGCGAGCCCGCCTCCACGCGCGCCGCGCGTATGAAAATCTATAACGACCTGGTCAGCCAACTGGACGCGGCCGGAGCACACTATTCGCAGGAACTCAGCGAAGTGGATCTCTCCGACCCCGAGGATGTAAAAGTTCTCCCCAGCGATCCTCAAGGCGAAGTGCTCGTGCATCTGGGATCGTCCAATTATCTCGAACGCTACAAGGTGTACGTGAGCCACGTGCGCGAATGGCGCCAGCAGTTCGACAAGCTGGAATCCGTCGACCTGCGCTATGACGGGCAGATTATCGTGAACCCCGATTTACAAGGGACGATCAAGCAACCGCCGCTTTCGAAGTCATCTGCTAAGGTCGCCATGGCAGCGGGAATGAAACCGGCCGCGCTGATCACGCAAGTTCCCGCGCAAAAATCGACGCCCGTTCTCGCTCCAGCCTCAAAGCCGCTGACAAAAGCCGTGGCAAAGAAAGTCGCAAAGAAACCGCACCACAAAGTGGCAGCAAAAGCGACACCCGCACAAAGCGCGCCGGCTCAAAATCTATCGGCCCAAAATCAAAGCGTCGCGAAAACCATCGCTCCGACGACGCAGTCACCGTCCGCTCCGAGCCCGATCAAAACAACTCCAGCTGCACCGCCGGCTACAGGAACAGTCGCCGTGAAACCAGGAAGCAAACCGAGTCCATCGATTGCCAAAGGAGAGGACCACCCATAGGCATGGCGAATCCGCAGCACAATTTTCTGACGGCAATTGACGTGGGCAGCGCGAAGACCTGCGTGCTGGTGGCCGAGGTCACCGACTCCGGCCTGCGCTACCGCGGACACGGAATTTCCGAATCGCGCGGCTCGCGTAAGGGCGTGATCGTCGATCTCGAAAAGGCCGTGGCGTCGATCCAGAAAGCCGTCGAGCAGGCCGAAGATGTTTGCGGCGCTCCCATCGAGCATGCGCTGCTTGGCGTTGCCGGTTCGCATGTTCGGGGCATGAACAGTCACGGCGGCCTCAGTCTGGGCACGCGCGCGCGTGAAATTGCGCGCGACGAAATTCGTCTTGCCGTCGACAAGGCTCGCGCCATTCCCCTGCCCGCGGATCGTGAAATTCTGCACCTGCTGCCGCAGGAATTCATTCTCGACGAGCAAAGCGGTGTGCACGATCCCCTAGGCATGATGGCCATGCGCCTCGAAGTCCGCGTACACATGGTCACCGCCGGATCGAGCGCAACGCAAAATGTTGTAACGGCGGTGAACCGCGCCGGCGTGCATGTCGACGATACCGTCTTCGAGCCCCTGGCCTGCGCCGATGCTGTATTGCGCGCCGATGAACGAGAACTCGGCGTATGCCTGATGGATTTGGGTGCAGGCTCAACCAGCCTCATCGTTTTTCAGGAAGGCGCGGTTATTCATACCGCTGTCATCCCGATCGGCGGCGATCATTTCACTAGCGACCTTTCAGTTGGACTCTGCACTCCGTTGGCCGAAGCGGAAAAGATCAAGAAGCTGTATGGCAACGTGATCGTGACCCTGATTCCCGAAGGGAACGAAGTAGAAGTCCCTTCGGTTGGCGACCGGCCTTCGCGTCTAATTTCGCAACGCATGGTCGGAGAAATTCTCGAGCCCCGGGCCCGCGAACTGTTCGAGATGCTGCGCGACAACCTGCGCCACAGCGGCATGCTCGATGTTTGCGTAGGTGGAATTGTGTTGAGTGGAGGCACGTCGCGTCTGGCCGGGATTCTCGATATCGCCGAATCCGTGCTGAGGCGTCCCATGCGCTTATCCTGGCCGACGGCGCTGGCGAAAATGCCATCGACTTTAGCCGAGCCCGAGTACGCCACAGTTCTGGGAATGATTTTTTACGGCCATCGCTCGCGAATCGCCCGCGGCCTGCAAGACACCCGCTGGAGTTCGCGTCTGATGGGCCTGTTCGCAAAAAAGGGAGCATGAATCTTCACGGGTTTAGCAGTGCAGAACAAAATCCATCGAGGTGCAGTAACCATGAAAAATGAAAACGACATTCGCATCAGCTTTAACGAAGAAGCCCGCAACGACGCAAAAATCAAAGTCATCGGTGTGGGTGGAGGCGGCGGCAACGCCGTGAACCGCATGATCGATGCCGGCATGGAAGGCATCGAATTCGTGGTCGCGAACACCGACCTGCAAGCCCTGCGCATGTCGCGCGCGCCCATGAAGATTCAACTCGGCGTCAAGCTCACCAATGGCCTCGGCGCCGGCGCCAATCCCGAAGTCGGACGCAAAGCCGCGCTCGAAGACTCCGACAAAATCATCGAAGCCCTTGAAGGCTCCGACATGGTGTTCGTCACCACTGGCCTCGGCGGCGGCACCGGAACCGGAGCCGCTCCAATCATTGCGTCACTCGCCAGCGAGATGGGCGCGCTCACTGTCGCCGTCGTTACCAAGCCATTCGCCTTCGAAGGCAAACGCCGCATGCAGCAAGCCGAGCGCGGCATCTCCGAGCTGATGGAATCCGTCGACACCACCATCGTGATCCCCAACGAAAAATTGCTCGCCGTCGCGCAGGATGCCGGCTTCTTCGAATCCTTCCGCATCGCCGACGACATTCTCCGCCAAGGCGTGCAGGGAATCTCCGATATCATCACCATTCCCGGCATCATTAATCGCGACTTCGCCGACGTGAAAGCCATCATGGCCGGCATGGGCTATGCGGTCATGGGCGCAGCCACGGCCAACGGCGCGCGCCGGGCTACCGAAGCCGCACAAAAAGCGATTGCCTCGCCGCTGCTCGAAGCCGGAGCCATCGACGGCGCCCGCGGCATCCTGATTAACATCACAGGATCCTCTTCGCTGAAACTCGCCGAAGTCCAGGAAGCCTGCACCATTATTCAAAGTGCCGCGCACGAAGATGCCAACATCATTTTCGGCGCCGTGATGGATGAAAAGATGAAGGACTCCGTGAAGATCACAGTCATCGCCACTGGCTTCAAAGACTCCGACCGTCATCACCGGCGGCACGAAGAGCGGCCCACTTTCATAGTTTCCCGAGAGAACGCTTCGCCTCACGACGATTTTTTCGACGAGCCCAGACAAGAACGCGAGCTTGATCCCGAGCCGCCGCCTCCGCCGATGGTGATGGAACAATCCGCGCACCAAGTCGCAGTCTCGACCGAATCCATTTCCGTCGACAGCATGCGCAACGCTATGATCGCGAATTTCGAGCAGTCCGACCTCGACGTTCCGGCATTCTTGCGCAAGCGGAATGAAACCATGTAGTAGCTCGATTTAGTGGGAAAACATTTTCCTCTTTGGGAGGTATCGTTCCAGTAACATCGCTAAAGTTACTAAAGGCCCGTACCGTGTGCTTGAGCGACCGCAACCCAATTATCCACAGTGGGTTACATCAAACAGAGGATATTTTGCGGAAAGCAAGTTTTAGATTGCGTATCCAGATGAAGTTTCATAACATCTAGTCTGGTGAGGACTTAGCCGGTGGCGTCGATCATTGGCCGGTTTCTTGCTACATATAGCAGTGAACTCCGGGGACAGGTACAGTAAAGTGAATTCAGGGAATCGTTCGACTGGCATCGGCCTTTTTCTCGCAGGCATCTTTCTTGTAGCGGTTTGCCAAGCTGGCATCGCCGCAACCGTCAGCACTCATTCTCTGACCACTCACAAATCCAAGTCCCAAAAAATCAGCGAAAGTCAGCACGCGCGCCGGCGCATGCATCACTTGGCGCACGCTCGCGCTACCACGGCCGCAACCACGACGGCGCATACCACGCTGCATGCCCGACATCGCTACTACGAACGTTTCTACACCAGCTCCTTCGCGCAGGATATTACTGAAGGCGACGTCTCCACCGGCGAAGATCCCATTGTGCGCGAAGCCGCTATCGATGCTCTCGGCGGCATGAATGGCACAGTCGTAGCCATCGAGCCCACCAGCGGACGCATTCTGGCGATGGTGAATCAGAAGCTCGCGCTTTCGAGCGGTGCACAACCTTGCTCCACTATCAAACTCTCGGTCGCTCTCGCCGCTCTCAACGAAGGCATTATTACCAAGGAAACCGAAGTTCGTTTGGGTGGCCGCTATCACATGAATTTGACCATGGCACTGGCGCACTCCAACAACGCATACTTCGAAGCGCTCGGCCGTCAATTAGGATTTGAGAAAGTCAGCTACTACGCGCATCAATACGGACTCGGCGAATTGGCCGGCTACAGCATCCCTGGCGAACAGCTGGGCATTTATCCCAACGAAGAAATCTCCTCCAAGCTCGGAGGCGTCGGGAAGATGTGCTCTTTCGGTGAAGGCGTTTCCGTAACTCCGTTGCAACTGGGCGCACTGGTCTCGGCCATCTCCAATGGCGGCACGCTCTACTACCTGCAGCATCCGACGACCCCCGAAGAGATCGCGGACTTCCAGCCCGTTGTAAAGCGCCGCCTGGATATCGCTCCGCTGATCCCTGAAATTTCTGACGGAATGGAAGGCGCCGTGGAGTTCGGCACTGCCCGCCGCCTGCGCACAAATTTCAATGAAGAAGAAGTTCTAGGCAAGACCGGAACCTGCTCTCACGCCGGAACCCGCTTTGGCTGGTTTGCCTCTTACGCCAAAACTAATGTTGGTCACATTGTCGTAGTCGTCTTCCTCGAAGGCGGTCGCCCGACGTTCGGTCCCAAGGCAGCGGAGATTGCCGGATTGATGTATCGCAATCTCTACGATCACAATTTCTTCATGGCAAAACCGACCTTGCCCTCAAATACCGCGACCATCAATCAGCTCAGCGACCCGCGATAAACTTTCTCTGACGCAGCGAAGTAAACGTGCTCATCGCGCGGGAGGCCCGGCGCTCGGTGCCAGACCCGCACCGTATGACTCCGACAAAGCCTGCCTCTCCTCCTCAGTCAATTGCGTCGCAATGCTGCGCATCCTCAAATTAATGTCATTGGCTCGCCTGCCGCTGGCAAAGGCTTCGATCTGCTCCAAAAGGTACGGAGCATTCTGCGTTGTAAGCGACGGGGCCCCGGTCACCAATCCGATAGGACCATGGCACGCTTGGCAAGGTGGCAATCCGCGGCTTCCATCACCAGCGGTGATAAGCCGCACCGCCACCGCTTCATGCTTTGGATCAGGCAAAGGCTGCGGGAAGGCGCGATCGTCCATCGGATCCGGCGCAATCGGCATCATCCAGTAGTAAGCCGCGACGTCGGCCGTGTCTTGCTCGGATAACGAATTGGCAATCGGTTGCATCACCGGAGAGCTTCGCTTGCCCGATCGGAAGTCATCCAGTTGTTTCCACACCACCAGCCGGTCCATGGCCGCCAGGTTTGGCACGGCAGGACTCGAGCTGAAACCCTCGCGGCCGTGGCAGCGGTCGCAACGCCGCGCAATGATCAGCCCGCGAAGTGGATTTCCCGAGGAAGCCTTCGCGATCGTTGTCGCCGTCCACGCCACGTTCGAAGGAATTCGCACCGGAGGTTCAGCAGCGTCCGACCCCAGAAGAAGCGCACTTCCCGAGATCATGACTACGATCGCGACCGTCAGTACAGCAGAACCGATCCGCCTTAACCCCCTACTGTAAAGCACAATCCCTCCTCGCCTCCCGACTCAAGTTTCGAAACGCTTCCGGAGGAACCGCGATCAACCGGCTTCGCATTGTGTAATGTCCCGGCCCGCAGAACTCATGGCACGGCATCTCGTATACCCCCGCCCGCGGAAACTGCAACCGGGTCTCGACCACATAGCCGGGCACTGCTTTGATCTGGTCCTCGGTCCCGCTGATCGTCAGTTTGTGGACGACGTCGGCGCTTGTGATCCGAAAACGGATCGGAACCCCGGCCGGCACCACGACACACTGCGGAACAAAAAGATATTGCTCCGCGATCATCCGGACCGTCACTCCGCCGCCCGCATCGTCGGTTGATCCCAAATTACTTTCTACAAATTCGCCGCGAAGATGCAGCGTTTGCGGATTCACGCTGTTGGGCCCATTCAATAAATACTCAAGGCCAGACTCAGCCTGAAATGGAAATCGGACGGTCAGCCACACGCAAACCAGGGTGATGCTGATCAAAGCCACTCGAATCATCTTCCTCGCACTCGACTTCACTTCGCCGCCGGACTGCTCTTCCGCCGGAGGCGGTGCCAGTACGACTTTCGAGTTCGAATTGGGCAAAGTCTTTCGCTCCGTCCTTCGCGACTTTACATCAACTCCGAACACAAGGATGCAACACTCGAATCCCCGGTTACATTTACCTTCACTTGACAAGAGCACCAGGCACAGAATCCCGGCAGACTATAATTCACCGATAAGCAATCACCGGCCGCGATCCTCCAGGGAGCACGCCACGATGGAAAAACGCGCCATGGAAGAACTTTGGAAACTCCACACCGACGAGGAATTCCTCCGGCACGACGTCGAAGCCACGCTCGCAACCATGACCGACGACGCCTTCGTCCTCAACATCCCCACCGGCATGGGCGGACGCGGCAAGAGCGAAGTGCGCGCTTTTTATCGCGACAGCTTCGTCCATTTTTTGCCCAGCGACATTGCCATCCAGCTTACCCACCGCGTGCTTGGCGACGATGCGCTGGTCGACGAAATGGTCCTCACCTTTACCCACACTACGCAAATGGACTGGATTCTGCCCAACCTGCCGCCCACCAACAAGAAGGTCGCCGTCGATCTGGTCGCAGTCGTCTACTTCCGCGACCACAAAATATGCGGCGAGCGCATTTATTGGGATCACGCCAGAGTCCTGCAGCAAGTCGGTTTGATCGCCCCGCGCCAGCCCACTCAGATCGTCTGAAAAAATTGAGATCGGAGAACCGCCAACTGACAACCCGTTTTATGTGATCCCGTTTCCAACCATCGTTACTCGTGTAATGTTCGGCAACGGATTCGTAGCCAGCCCCCGTCGTACCTTCGGTGTAAACTCTCAGTAGGATCTTCCATTACGGGCATATTATGAAACGAATCCCATCTCTCATCCTGCTGGTCGCGTTGAGTGCCGTATCGTCGATGCCGGCCACGGCCCAAATCTTCACCGGCCCCAATAGCGCGCGCCAAGCCGACAAGGCAGGCATCAAGGAGCAAAAGGCGTTAAACAAAGCCGCCAGGAAACAGCAGAAAGCCGCCAACAAATACCAGAAGGCGCAACGCAAGACAACCCAAAAGGCCCAACGTCACGGCTAAACTCTTTACACAAAGACGTCGAGAACCGAGAATCCAACCTTAGTTCACTCGGAATTGTTTGTTACTCACCAACGTGCCACCCGGCGTAGCGACCGTCACAGAGCCAGTCGTCGCTCCACTTGGGACCGTAGCCGTCAAGTACGTGTCGGATTTGACCGCAAAAGCAGCCGGGGTGCCATTGAACGAAACCCCGGTCGTACCTGCAAACCCCTGACCGAGAATCCCGATGGTCTTCCCAATTCCGCCCGAGGTGGAAACCAGACTCACGAATGGGGCCAGCCCGATATCGAAACTGTAGAGCGTACCGCAGCCCGAACCATCGAAGCCACAACTCAGGTCACCACCGTAGGTGGTTTCTCCGTAGAGAAGTCCATTGGTATGTTGGATCGGTTTCACGAAGGCGTCGAACCCGCCAGTGAGGGTAAAGACGTAGAGGAACGAATACGCGCGCTCCAGGGTTATCCGGTAAATCACGCCGGGACCAGTAGAAGGCCCCCCATTAGAAGAGGTAACTCCGTAAAGATTTCCATCCGTTGCTTGGATCAAGCCAGCAAAGGGTGGACCGTTCCGGCCCCCACCAGATTTGTTACCGAACGAATACAGGGCGGTGGCATTACCGTTCACATCCATCTCGTAGGCAGCTCCGCCGCTAGACGCGCCACCATCGCATGTTCCGTAAAAATTGCCATCGCTACCCGCAACAAGCACACTCAGCGGACTGCTAGGGTCGCCCTTGAAACTGTGCAGCGCGACATATTTGCCACCTGCGGTAATGCTGAATCCCACGCCCGCCCCGTGGACGCCTCCCGCCTGTGTTACTCCGTAAAACTTGCCATTATCAGCCTGAACAAGACCGCCAGCGGGAAATTTTCCGTCGGTCACGTCAAACTCGTGAAGCACCGTGATCGCCCCCGAAGGCGTCATCTTGTATATTCCCCCACATCCGGTAAAACCACCGGGGCACAGTCCTGCCATTCCTCCGTACTCCGTCGTGCCGTAAAAATTGCCGTCTGTGGCTTGGATCGGGGCCGCGTAAGGTTGCGCTCCATCGTCGCCTCCAGTAAAATTGTAGAGCGTGGTCAGATTCCCGCTCGGCGTAATCCTGAATACGGTCCCGCATCCGAGACCGGAACATTCGCCAACTGTGCCACCCAACCGCGTCGTGCCATAAAAATTCCCGCCCGTTCCTAACGTCAGTTCGCTAGCAGGGTATTTCCCATCGCTCCCCGTGAAACTATGAAGGACAGTCAGTGTCCCACCCGGCGTTATCTTAAAAACTGCGCCAAAGCCCTGAGCTCCACCTGCTTGTGCCGTGCCATATAAGTTGCCATCACGGCCTTGCACTAAAGTGTTCTGGCTCTCTTCGGGAAGCGGGTCTCCGCTGTTGGTCCCGAAGTTGTATAGGTCGACGTAAGTCTGAGCATGCGCGATCGGGTTCGTGGCAGCTAAGGCAAGCGCGATGATTGCTACAAGACTACAGATTCGATTCGTCGGCATTTTTGCACCTCCGCGCCGAGTTTCTTAATGTGCATTTCCGCCCCGGTCGGCGCGCTCACATGAGAGCATTGTATCGCCTGAGAACGCGTGCCACTGCAACATTGCAGATGGAAGTTGATTGTTGGCTCTCAACCTGGGATCAAAACACCCCCGCCAACGAGCACCAAGCCCAACCGCAGATCATTTTGGAAATAGCCGCTAGAAGGTGAATGCCACGCCGCCGCTCACCGCTCGTGCCGATTGCACCAGGTAAACGGTATGCCCATCGCTCCCTAGGACGGGAACGTATCCCTGCGCCAGAAGATTGCGCAGATCGACGATGGCTTCGATGTGGCCGGGGAAGAATCCGGTTCCAGGAATCGGTTGCCGGAAAAAAAGATTCAGGAATGGATCAGCGCGTCCCGCCGACGCATTGAACATATCGACCGGAGTCAGCGCTTCTCCACTCACCCAACGATAGGACGCCATCCAGCGTGTCTTCGACTTGGGAAGGATGCCGCTGATTTTCCCCGCCGCACTCTGCCGCTGCCGCAACACACTCGATTGCGAAACATTCGCCAGGCTCACATTCGGCTGGACCAGATCCAGCACGCCGCCATAGGAATAATCGAATGCGGCCGTCACGTTCGGTGTCAACTGGCGCTGCACCACAAAGCGCGCGCCTTCCGTATGAAAAGTGCTTCCCTGATAAGTAAACGTCCCGGAGTATACATCTGGAAGCACCGTCCCATTGTCCGTCGTGAATTCCCCAACCCCGTTCAGCGCCGGATCGGATACGCGGTCCGCATACGCTGCCAGTTGCAGGTTGGTCTTGCCGATGCGCCGCGAAACCGAAACCTCGTGGTGATGCGCGTGTTCGACCGTCGGCGAGTACGCCGTCATGCTCACCCGCGGCGTAGATTCGTCCGGATCCACAGGCACCGAGTCAAAGCCTTTTTCCAGCCGGCTATCCGGTTCCGACGTCGTGTAGGCATATTCCAGCACCGTATTCGGCGAGAGATGGAAATCGGCCTCTCCAAATGGACGGAACGTAGTCACCCGTCCCATGAACTGGATGCTCTCCAGTTCACTGCCGAATTTCACTTCCATTCTGTCGCCCAACCTCACGTCGTCAGAACTGGTCAGCGCCAGCGCCTCGAAATTATGCAGGACGAGGTCGGGCGCGGGTGCATTCCACATGGTCACCGCGATCGATGGCCCTGAACCGTCCATCATGTTGTGCTGGAAGGACGCGCGCAGAACCGAAGTCGGGCAGTTGGTTCCGTATCCCACATTGCCGCGGAATCCAATCCTGTCGGAAGCGAAAATCGACTTCTCCACCGAGAAGCCCGTGCTCATATCGGCGACGCTGCCAAATCCCTCCGACGGTGCCCCAGTGACAAACGACAACGACCCCTTCAGTTCTCGATCGCTTCTTTCCGAATCGCCCAATAGAATCAGAGACTGATTATCCGCGGATGGATCGTCCACCAGCCGCAAGATGGGCCGGTTCGAAACCGATCGCAGCACCCACTTCCAATTATCCCGTTCAGCTGGAGTGTGCGCCGGAGTGATCTGAATGGCATCGAACAACGTGTTCAAAGTCACGTTGACTACGGTGTTGCCACCCGCATGAAGTCCAACGTGCTCCCGCAGGGCGGGTAGAAACGCAGGCGCGGAAACTTTGAGATTGTAGACTCCAGGCAACAGCCCTTCAGCGGAGTAGAAGCCATGCTCGTCGGTGAATACCTTGAGACCTTGTGCCGCCGCGCCCAGCACTTCCACCGCGGCTCCCATCTGCGGACTGCCGCCGGCCGCGCGCACGTATCCCGAGATTGTGCCCGGCCTGTCCGCGCTCCACGCCGGAAGCGCCAAACCCAGCATCAGCAACGAGAACCCAAGCTTGCGGAGTATCACCAGCCCGCCACCTCAAGGGAGACCAAGCGCGTTTACTCTACGGCGAAAGTCGCCGAAGGGTCTAACGTCTGCTTGGAGATGTTGTCGTTCACTTTGATTTGAATACGATAAACACCCGGGTCAAGATTGGCCGCCGAAAGAGTTTTCTGCAGGGTCATTTGGTCGCCAATGTTGCCCATCGTGTCCGTGGATTCTACGGTATGAACCACGGCTTTATTCGTCGTCGCATTGATCACATTGTACTCAACCGTCGCCGACGGCTTGTGCGTTTTGTCGTCGACACCAAGATTGTAAACTTGCATCCAGAAGTTCAGCTTCTGGTTGCGCTTGAACAGCATCGGTTTACCATCCGCCGGAGGAACCCGCGGCCGGACTTTTGTCGCCCCTATCACGAACATTCCCGTGCCGATGTTCTTCGAGGCTACCGGCTCGACCAGGTCCGCCACGATCAACGAGGAAGCGTCCAGCCGGTCATCCGCGAAATCCGGAACTTGAATCCCTTTGCTCCACGTTCCCACCCGGTCGCCGTTCACATCTTTTACCACGATGTCCACGCGATAACGCCCCGGTCGCAGCGGTATCGCCTTCCAATACACTTGCGAATTTTCCGCCGCCTTGGCCAGCAACTCGGCGGGAATATCCGCCTGCACCGTGTCTTCAAAAGTCTGCGCGATGTGTCCGCTCAACGTAGTAACCCGCCCGAAAATGTTGACCACGCCGCGCTGTACTCCGTCCTTGTTCGCGAACGTGATGTCGCGGTTTTTCAATTGCACAGTGAAAGGAACCAGGACAGTATCGCCCGTGATTTTCACGAAGTCCGCGCGCACATCGAACGGCATCAAGTTCATGCTGATCTTGTGGCTGACCACTTCCTCCAGATCCTTGAACTTCACTGGCGGAGGAGCTTGCAGCTTGGCAAACCGCTCCAGGCGGTCGAACTCTTTGCTCGCCTGGGTTGTGCTATTTGGCCCCGGTCCTAGAGTCTCCAGTCCATTGCTGGTAAAACGATCGGCTTTACTCGCCATTCCCATCTGCTCGTAAAGCGTCTCTCCGCCATTGGGCGTGTGCAGCAGCGCATCTTTCTCGCCGCGGTCGATGGTCATGTGATAATCGCCGCACATGCAAGTGTCCACGAACTCGATTTCCACTTCTTGCCCAATGCCTTCGAGATAGCGATAGCGCCAGTCTTCAAACGGAAACGTCGAAGTGGTTCCCCCGCCTTCTTCGATGGGACGGTCGTAAGTCCCCCCACTGGGATGCGCATCGATCTCGTCCGCCGGCCCATACATGATATAGATGCGGCCGCGGTCGGTCTTCCAGCCGGGGAGGCCGGCGGCGAAGTGTTCGTTGGCGTATTCGATGCGGCGGTAGTGTTCTTCTTTGAATTCGTTTTCTTCGGTGTCCGGGGTGGGATCGCGGCGCTGCCAGAAGGCTTCGATGAACTGATCGCGTTCTTCGTCGTTGGAAAGTTGCTTGAAGGCTTTGCGCTCTTCGTCCGAAATAATGTAAACGACGTCTTCGTCCAGCCACTTCTTGTAGGTCTTGCTGAGTTCCTGCTTCAGGGCCTTCGCGTTTTCTTTCTTCTGCTTTTCGCTGATGGGACGCTTTAAAGGATCGACGGCCTGTCCGGTCTGCGCGGAATTCGTTTGAGCTGGAGTGGTTGCGGGAGCGGTTTGGGCTTGGCCTTGATCAGTGCTAGCTGGCTTGGCATCCTGCTGCGCTGCTGCGAACAGACTGAGCCCAAAAAGGGACAGTACTAGAACTAAAGAAGATGAAAGAAGGCCGCGACGTAAAGCTACCTGGAACATAGAAGGGGGTACTCCTCGCACACACACTATCTCGTGCATAACATTCTATGTCTTCGGGTACCTGAAGGCAAGGCTAACCCGCACGCACTAAACAAATTGTACGATGCAGGCAACCTTGTAAGAGGTGCCTGCCTCGCCGGGTTCGCATCCGATGTTTTTCAGGGTTTATTAGACGCTCGCCCTTTCGCGTGGTTGAACCAAAGCACTAACCACAAAGGGCACGAAGGTCCACAAAGGAAAGCACATAGACGTTTGCCCGCGGTCTCTGGCTTTTCAAAATGGCTCGAAATGGGATTATCTGTTTGCTGAAGCTAAAGCGTACGTCGCGAGAATCTTTGCCGTCTGCTCATCCATCGTCCGCTTATCCATCGTCTGCTCATTCATAGCAGGCTGCCGATCCGGCAGGATGGTTTTGCCTGCCAGAGTCTTGTTCTTGAGGCCGATGTAGACGGCGTTGTAGGCGGTATCGCCCAGGTTTTCGACCTTATGCTTGAACGCTGGGTACCATCGGGACTCGCCGGGTTTGGCAAAGACTTCTTTTACCTTTCCGTTTTCGTCGGTGAAGCGGAGGTGTCCAGCGGTAAGAACCACCACGACTCCGCCGGGATGATCGTGCAGGCCCGACTTCTCGTGTGGGCCATAGTGAACATCAACGACCTGTACCCATTCATTCTCGAATGCCAACTTGTAATGCTGGGGTTCGACTTTGGTGGGATCCTGTGCTGAGACACGGTGAAGAGCGAGACACACAAACAGCACCGTCCAGAATAGCCTGGAAAACATTCCTGTCCTCCTGTGCGCGCGAGCTTTAGAAATTCTGCAGGTTTGGGCAACGCTACTCCCGACCCAAGACGCTGTCAACGAGCGAAACCGAAAGCGACCCAAAGTGGTTAGTCGGGGAAATCTTGTCAATAGGCAAAAGCTACACGAATGAGGTTAACTCGTTGCATCCAATCCAAATATAATTCTGGCAAACATGTCATAGTTACCTATTTCACATTGATATAATAGAAGCAGACAGTAAAAGAAAGGAACGCGGCCTCTCCAGGCCGCGTTTTTTATTGCCCAAATGAAATCACCCAAGAAATCCAAAGATCATATACAGAATTGCAAGCGCCGAGGCGAATGGGCGGAACTCGAGTTTATGGCGCGAGCCGCCAAGGAAGGTTTACGCATGGCCAAGCCGTGGGGAGATTCGTCGCGGTATGACGTGGTGGTTGAAACCGGCGGGCGCTTCCTGCGGGTGCAGGTCAAGTCAACCGCGAACTGTCAGGCTAATGGTGGATACGTCTGCGGCGTCCATCCCAGCCCGAATGGTGAACTTTACAAGCGGGGAGACTTTGATTTTCTGGCGGCCTATCTCACTCCTGAAGACATTTGGTTCATCATTCCGGGGGGATTGATCTTTCGACCAAAAAGGAACTCGATCACGCTGTATGCTGACGGCCTGGCGAATGAGTGGACGGCTTATAAAGAGGCTTGGGAGTTGCTGCGCAATCGCCGATGATGAGCCGGAAGATATCACCTGGAGCAGCTATCGGAGTTATGCTTTTGGGGGAGAGGGTCCGGTACGAATCAATCAGTGGGGCGAGATCAAGATGAAAACCCCGGCGTCGGCAGCATGAGTCCCCACCTTTACAACGAACGTAAAGGTGGGCCAGCCACGTAGCCGATTCCTGAAGTAAAATCCGTGAATGCGCCCCGAAGCTAAAGCTAGGCGGAAGATCGAGGCCTTAGAACGTCGGCGTGCCATGATCGACCATTTGATCGAATTCGTCAGAACCCATCCCATGTCCGTCGATGGCGGCGACCTGTTTCCTCTCGCGCACAGAACCGGGCTGAGGTTCGATTACGCGGTGATCCGCCCTTTGTGGGACAAAAACAAGAACGGCGTCATACTTAGACTGGAGAAATGGCTTGAGGACTGGGAGAGTCAGTACGGGGAGGCCTTTGAATGGATGGGGGTCAGCAAGGATCGCATCGTTAGCGAAGATGTGACTAACATCCCGGACGAGCAGCTATCCAAAATGCTAGACGACATTCACTGCGAGTTGATCCCAGAGGACTGCGAGGAAGAGCAATAACCATACCTCTGATAAAATCTGCTCGTAGATGCTTATCAAAGAAAAGCTGGCGCCGGGACATATCTATCCGCAGATTACGCAAGCTCCGATCAACTACTTTGAGTTCCTGAATTTCTTCCGTGGCGGTCACACTATCGACGACAATCTAGGTGCTACGTCTATCGCCAGCACCCTGCAAGCCAGCTTGCTTAAAGCTGCAATCAGCAGCGGACATCTCACGAAAACGAAGAACATGGCGGTGCCAAACGAGTCCCTTGCTGACATTGTTCTAACGGAGCTGGGGGCGGAACAGCTTACGGCGCCACAGAGCGGGCAATTTATGGAAGGACCGCAATCAGAGTGGGAACGAGTAAAACCGGAGCCATTGGGCGAGGGTGGACAAAGCAAGGTGTATCTCGTCCGCACTCCTGAGAGGACGAAACAACGTAAGCGCAGTCTCGAAGTGATCAGTTCGCATGTCTCGATGACGACAGGTGCTAAAGAGTCGATCTCGCGCCATAATTTGGAATACGTTGAAGCGATTCGAGACTATACGCGCCCGGACCTTCCCGAAGAACTCGGTGCGATGAAGCAATTTAAGATTCGAGATAATGAAGAACAAAGTCTCAACCGTTTGAGGCAGGAGATCGAAGTTCTACAGCAGAATCGACCGGGTCTGCCGAAACTCTTAGCCTTTGACGTAAAAGAACGGTGGATGGTCACCGAATTCTTTCCCAACGGAACGCTGGAAGATCATCTCTTGGAATACAGAGGTAACGCGGCTCTCGCGTTGAAAGCCTTCCGATCAGTAGTCGCTACGATTGCACTACTTCACAACGAAAACATTGTGCACCGCGATATCAAGCCCGCGAATATTTTCATCGGCAAAGAACACAATTTTGTTCTTGGCGACTTCGGGCTGGTCTACGTCCCCAACCGAGAACCGCGTATCACCCGTTTACAAGGGGAGACCGTGGGAGCCGGCGATTTCATCCCTCCAGCGACGTGGCGAGGCATGGGTGCCAGACTTGAAACCGTTAAAACTGACTTCGACGTGTACATGCTCGGCAAAGTTCTTTGGTGCATGGTCGCTGGTAAACCCAAACTCGACCGCGGATTTTGGGATGAGCCTGAGAACGCCCTAACGAAGTTGTTCCCAAGTGATCCACACATGCACATGATTAACGTGATCTTGGGACGCTCCGTCGTCACCAGAGAAGATAAATGCTGTGGAAGCGCCAACGACCTTTTGATCCAGGTGGATACCAACCTTGAGCAGATCAGACGCGGTGGCCAGTTATTGAACGATGGAATTCCACGGCTTTGTCGTGTGTGTGGGGTCGGTCACTATGTTCACCAAACATCCGCCAGCAATCAAACCGCCGACCGTCTCTATCTAAATCTGTCGGGTGGGCACGGAACAGTGGCGGCACTCTCAATGACCGTTGATGTGTGGACGTGCGACACTTGCCAGCACGTCCAGTTTTTTCAGCGGTTGTGAATCCGATGGCTGATTCGACACGCTAGGCCGATTTAAATCTTCCCTTCCCGTTTCTCGGCATGGCGCATTTGCGACCGCGCCAGAACTTTTTTCGCGATTGAGACATCAATCTCTTGGTGGCTGGCCGAGCTTTATGTTTTTTGTAAAGGTGGGGACCACAAGGTCGGATGTCACCGCTTCTCTTTGCGGATGGCAGTAGGCTGGACTTGTGTCCAACCATCCCCGGCGCTATTGCGGGACCAATGAGCTGCACTTCATCACCTGGAGCAGCTATCGGAGTTATGCTTTTGGGGAAGAGGGTGCGGTACGGATCAATCAGTGGGGCGAGATCAAGATGAAAACCCCGGCGTCGGCGGCGTGAGTTCCCAGCTTTACAAAGAACGTAAAGGTGGGCCAGCGACCTGCTTTCCTCCGAAACAGTTGCCGGTCGCGTTCGAAGTCAAAGTGATCAAGGCTCCACTCGCGCCCAAGCCGAATCCACAGAGTCCGCACGTGCATACATAAGATTCCTCCGAGTCCGGGCCATGCGCTCTGCTATCAACAGCTAATCATTTTCCAATGTTCCGGCGCGCTACTTTCTAACTTTCTCGGGCGCTATAATGGCGAACGTTCTTTGTCATTCCCGCTGAATGGAGCAAAAGCTATGACAACACCTGAGGAAAAGACCTGTGCCCACATTCCTTGCACCTGTGTGGTGGAAAGTGGCAAGAAATACTGTAGTGACTCTTGCAGCGATGCCGGATCAGGTGATGTGGAGATCGCTTGCGAATGCGGTCACCCGACCTGTTCGACAAGCATCGAAGAAGTAGCCTAGAGCACCCCAAAAGTTTTCGCCCTTGATCTGCCGGGCAGGTTTTTTGGACTGCACATTTCAGTTCACCCAAATACATTGCGAGGGACCCCTATGAAACATTGCAAATTCTTCCTGGTTGCAGTTGCAACCATAGCTGGCCTTGCCGCCCTCATCGCCCCCGTACCAGGACACGCGAACGGGCAATCCGCCGCTCCCTACGTCACCGAAATTCCTCAGGGGTACCGCGGCTGGAAGTGGATCTCCTCGGCCCATGAAGCAGGCAAGCTCAACAGTTTAGGCGCTGTCTTGGGCAACGATATAGCCTTCAACGCCTTCCGGGACGGCAAGCTTCCGTACCCGGACGGCACGATCATTGCCGCTTTGCATTACCAGAACGTTCCATCCGATGAAAACAACAAAATCTTTGGACAAGTCCAATCTTTCGTTCCCGGGGCCCCGACGAACATTCAGTTTATGGTCAAGGACTCAACCAAGTACGCCGCAACCGGAGGCTGGGGGTTCGGCCACTTCCAGGACGGCAAACCTGCCGATGCGGCTTTCATGAAACCCTGCTTCCCCTGCCATGAGAAGGCCAAAGCGACCGACCTTGTCTTTACTCGTTATGCACCTTGATTCTGGGCCTTGGGTTGTGAGAATGCCTTGAGATAGTTAGATCACGATTGGCGACCGCGGGGTCCTTCGACTTCGTAACTGGTTCGCTCTCGCGAACCAGTTACTGCGCTCAGGATGACAGGGTTTTGGCGGGCCCCGGATGACAGGGTTTGGTGGGAGCGCCTGCCCTACGAGTTACTTATTCTTTTCGGTTTTCTTTTCGACTTTGGCCCAGGTGTCTTTTAGCGCTACTGTGCGGTTGAAGACGGGCTTGCCGGGAGCGGAGTCGTGATCGACACAGAAATATCCCAGGCGCTCGAACTGATAGCGACTGCCCGGTGCGGGGCTGGCGAGGGACGGTTCGACCTTGCAACAGGCGAGCACTTCGAGAGAGTTTGGATTGAGGTTGACGGTGAAATCCTGGCCCTCTTCGGTGTGATTGGGATCTTCTTTGGTGAAGAGGTTTTCGTAAAGGCGTACTTCGGCATCCACGGCGTGGGCGGCTGAGACCCAGTGGATGGTGGATTTTACTTTGCGTCCATCGGGAGGATTGTTGCCGCCTCGGGTTGCGGGATCGTAGGTGCAATGCACTTCGATCACTTCGCCTTTGGCATCTTTTACTACACTCTTACATGTAACGAAGTAGCCGTAGCGCAAGCGGACTTCGCGTCCCGGAGACAGGCGAAAATACTTCGGCGGGGGGATCTCGCGGAAATCATCCTGCTCGATGTAGAGCACGCGGGAGAATGGCACTTTTCGCGTGCCCGCGCTGGGATCTTCGGGGTTGTTGACCGCTTCCATTTCTTCGGTTTGGATCTCCGGATAATTGTCGATCACTACTTTCAGCGGGCGGAGGACAGCCATGGCGCGGGGAGCGCGTTTGTTCAGATCTTCGCGAACGAAGTGCTCGAGCATGGCGAGTTCGATCGATCCGGTAGTCTTTGACACGCCGACGGCTCCGCAGAAATTGCGGATGGCCTCGGGCGTGTAGCCGCGGCGGCGAAGGCCGGAAAGCGTGGGCATGCGGGGATCGTCCCAGCCGTTGACGCGGCCATCGCGTACGAGCTGAAGCAGCTTGCGCTTGCTGAGCAGAGTGTAGGTCAGGTTAAGCCGGTCGAATTCGTACTGCTGCGACGGGAAAATGCCCAGCTCCTTGATAAACCAGTTGTAGAGCGGACGATGGTCTTCGAATTCGAGGGTACACATCGAATGCGTGACCTTTTCGATCGAGTCTGACTGCCCGTGCGCAAAATCATAAAGGGGATAGATGCACCACTTGCTGCCGGTGCGGTGGTGGTCGGCGTGGAGGATGCGGTACATGACGGGATCGCGCAGATTGAAATTGGGCGAGGCCATGTCGATTTTGGCGCGGAGGACGCGGGCGCCGTCGGGAAATTCGCCGGCGCGCATGCGTTCGAAGAGATCGAGGTTTTCTTCGATGGAACGATTGCGGAACGGGCTGTCCTTGCCGGGTTCGGTCAGGGTGCCGCGGTATTTGCGGATCTGGTCGGCGCTGAGATCGTCGACATAAGCCTTTCCGGCTTTGATGAGTTGCACGGCCCAGGCGTAGAGCTGATCGAAATAATCCGAGGCATAGAAAAGGCCGCTCCACTCAAAGCCGAGCCACTTGACATCCTGCATGATGGAGTCGACGTACTCGGTTTCTTCTTTCTCGGGATTGGTGTCGTCGAAGCGGAGATTGGTGTGGCCGCCGAATTCGGCAGCGAGGCCGAAGTCGAGGCAGATAGCTTTGGCATGGCCGATGTGGAGATATCCGTTAGGCTCGGGAGGGAAACGGGTTTGCACGCGGCCGCCGAATTTGTTGGTTTTGAGGTCCTCGAGAACAGCGTCGCGCAGGAAGTTCGAAGGACGAGACTCGGGGGACGGAGCAGCGGCAGTTTCGGTCTCGGGATTCGAGGTGTTCATAACGGTTTTTCAGGGCGTGGCGTGGGTGTTTGATATTCGCCGCCTAGACGCCCGGAGATGGCCCTGCGAGGGCCAGAATCTCATGTGGAAATAACACTATAACTCATCTGGGCGGTGGGTGTACGGAGTCGTGGGTGGCGCGAGGTTGCGGGTCAAGTATCGATGGTAACCGGGGGTGGTTACTTCCAGGTGACTGCGCACCGGCGGTTCTCATCTAAAGACTATTGTTTTGTATGGGAGGGTATGAAAATATTGGGGTCGCAGATTTCCATTATTTAAAGCGGATCAGGGGAGCGGCAGAGAACTGTTCCCAAGAGTATGGATAGCACTACCCCCATCGCCGTGGTTGTCCTGCCGGGCCTCGTCGCCCTGTTGCTCTTCCTGTTGTTCACCTACCTCTACGAACAAAGCCGGCACCAATACTTCCGCGCATGGCAGTTGGGCTGGGCCGCGTACACGCTTCATTACGCGCTCGATGCCTGGGGGGCGGTGCATCGACCGTCGGCGTTGATTTCGTTCTTGAGTTCCCTGTTGTTGATCGCGATGGCGCTTTGCATCTTCATCTCCACGCGGCTGATGAAGCGGCAGAAATTCAAGCTGCGATGGTACGACGTGGCCGTGGGCCTAGGCGGCATTGCATTGGCATTGTGGAATTTGAAGCTGCAGTTTGTGGGAGGTGTATTTCGTCCGGCGGAGGCGGTTGCCAATTCGCATCTGCGATTGGAGGTTGGTCTAGGCGTAGTGCTGCTGTATTGCTCTTTTTATTTCTATCGTTACGCGCATCAAAAAAATTCGCTGGCCTTTACGTTCCTGGCGATTTCGCTGGCGTTGTGGGCTGTGTTGATGATTTTCAGGGGACTGCAAAACCCGTTCGCCGCGTTCGGAGATGCGGGGCATTTCCTGGGACCAATCCCGCAGATGCTGCTGGGCATCGCGATGGTGATGGTGCTGTTCGAGAGCGAGCGCAACGCGGTGCAGGAAAATGCGCTGGCATTCTCTACCTTGGGCGTGGATCCGATGCGGCTGCTTTCGGCGGACGATCTGGTGCCGAGCCTGCAAAATATTTTGGAGCGGCTGGTGGCGCCTTTGCCCACAGGCCGCGCGATGATCTACGTTTCAGAACGGTGGCGCACGATTCTGCCTTCGGTGCAACGCGGATTTTCACCTGAATTGATTACCAAGATGGAGAAGAGCGGCGCCGGGGAATACATTGCCGAACTGGCGTACCGCCGCGGCGGATTCGTGACCTTTCACAACTTCGCAGAGATGTCGGAGCCGCTGCCGGCATTTCCGGGCGCGCGCTTCGAGCAATTTCGCCAGGTGATGGCGGAAGAAAATATCCGTAACATTACCGCGGTCAGCTTGCAGACGCGGGAGCGCAACTTTGGCGTGATCATTTTTCCGCACGCGGAACGGCGGGTGTTTGGATCGTCGAACCTGCGCCTGCTGATTGGCTTGGCGTTGCAGATTGGGCTGACGCTGGAAAACTACCTGACCATGCACAACGCCCAGCGCCGAACCAAGGAATACGAACTTCTGACCCAGATTGGCCAGGCCATCAGCTCGCGTCTCGATCAGGAAGAGATCCTGCGCACGGTTTACAAAGAGCTTGGACAGATCTTTGACACCGGCGAGTTTTATGTGGCTTTTCAAGAAGGCGAGCATATCCGCTTCGAGTTCGAGGTGGAAAAAGGTCAGGTTCTGCCCAAGCGATCGAGGAAGGTCGATAATGGTCTGACCGAGTACATTTTGCGAACGGCGCAGCCTTTACTGATTCGAGCTGATCTGGAGAAGGCGCGAGAACGCCTGGGCGCAACCTACATTCCGGCACGACCCTCCAAGTGCTTCTGCGGCGCGCCCATTCTACAGGGCGGCAAACCTGCTGGGGTTATGGCGGTCATGAGCGCGGAGCGTGAATATGTCTTCGAGCAGCGCGATTTAGAAGTGATGCAGACCGTGGCTGGGCAAGTGTCGGTGGCGGTGGAGAATGCGCGGCTGTTCGCCGAGGAGCAACGTCGATCACGCCAATTTGCATTTCTCAACAGCATTTCGAAGACTGCCATTTCGAGCGAGGACGCGGAGCAGATGCTGCTGGAGATTGTGGGACACATCCAGAAAACCTTCCGCTTCGATCATATTGGCATCGGCATCTTTGACTACGTTCGCAAAGATATCGAAATCAAGGCGGAAGCCGGCGTTACCGCCCAAGCTTTAGGCATGCGGATTCCGCTGGGATTTGGAATTCTGGGGCGGGTGGCGCGCACCGGAGAGAGCGCGCTGGTTCAAACGACAGGCGAAGAAAACCTGCAGGGAGTGTTGCCGGATTCGCGATCCGTGCTATGCATTCCGATCACGTATGGCGAGACTCTGCTAGGCGTGCTGAATGTTGAGAGCCGGCAGGAGGATGCGTTTTCGCCGGAAGACGTGCTGATCATGAATACGCTGGCCGACCTGCTGGCCACGGCGCTGCACAATTCGTTCGTATTTCAGAAGCTGCAACAGACGGCCATCACCGACGGCCTTACCGGCATCAAGACTCGCCGCTTTTTCTGGGAAGCTCTTAGTTCGGAGTGGAAGCGGGCTTCCCGCTCCGGGCGTCCTTTCTCAGTGGTGCTGATTGACCTCGACAAGTTTAAGGATGTCAACGATACGCTCGGGCACCTTGAGGGGGATCTGGTGCTGGCGCGGGTGGGCCGTTTGCTGGAACAGAAATGCCGGCAGTCGAATGTGGTAGCGCGTTACGGAGGCGACGAATTCATTATTCTTATGCCGGAAACCGGCGTGGAGCAGGCCCAGGCTCTGGCTGAACGTTTGCGCCTATGGCTTTCGACGGACCCCATGCTGCAGGAACATCTCATAACCGGCAGCTTTGGAGTCGCCAGTTTTCCGGTGCATGGCTTCACTGCCGAGGAGATCATTCGGGTCGCGGACGCGGGGATGTATATCTCCAAACATGCGGGCGGCGATCGTGTATCCACTACCGACCAATCTGCGGACACGGAATACGGCGCGGTACAACGGCAACTTATCTCTGGTCACATCGAAGGCTTCCTGCACCGCGAGCACACCGGGCCCGAACACCTTGACGAACTCCTGACTACGCTGCGCAAACTCAGCGACGAGGAGGGTGGAGATGAGGAGGGCAGTGTCCAGATTCTGCGGGACGCGATTGAAGCCCTGGCCCGAGCGGCAGAATCGCGTGAACTGAACGGCACGGGGCACGGCGAAATGGTTGCTCGGTACAGCGAACTCATGGCCCGGGCTTTGGGATTGTCTCCGGAAGACGTCGATGATCTGGCCTACGCCGCCCGGGTACATGACGTGGGGAAAATCTTCGTGCCGGAACGAATCCTCAACAAATCTGGTCCGCTCAGCGACGAGGAGTTCTGTTTAGTAAAAATGCACGCACACGTGGGAGGGGTAATTGTTGCGACCCTGCCGAACAGCGATTCGTTGCAAAAAGCGGTTGAGCATCACCACGAGTCCTTCGACGGGACCGGCTATCCGGGCGGCCTTCAAGGTGAGCAGATCCCTCAGTGGGCGCGAATCCTGGCGGTCGCCGATGCCTACGTCAACATGACAACCGAACGTTCTTTTGCTTCGTCCAAGAGCAGCGGGCAGGCTTTGGCGGAATTGGAACGTTTAAGCGGCGTCCGCTATGACGGAATGCTGGTGCGTTTACTGTTGCGGCAACTGAAGACGGAGCGGGCTTCGTCGAGCTTCGGGAACTGAAGCTGAGGCGTTGGTTCGGCGATATTTCTTAAGAACGTCTGGCATCCCACCTTGAGGTCCATTCATGTCCAACAGCCAGTCGAGCAGTGCGGCGAAGGTCGGCTTTGAGTGCGTGATTCCGATTCTGCGAGTTAACAGTCTTGCAGCCAGCATCCGCTTCTACGTGGATGTGCTCGGCTTCAAAGTGGATTGGGGCGGGGAGGGTGAATCGACTTTTGCGTCCGTTTCGCGGGACCGCCAGACAATTATGTTGAGTCAGGGTGAGCAAGGGCACCCTGGGACGTGGCTCTGGATTGGCGTCGAAGACATCGAACCCCTATTCGCGGAGTACCGCGAAAAAGGTGTGAAGTTTCGGGAGCAGCCAACCAATTATCCGTGGGCGTATGAGATGAAAATAGAGGATCCGGACGGGCACGTTCTGAGGTTTGGTTCGGACACGAAGACGGATTAGCTCACGGTGATGGATGGTCGAACGGGGTAGATCTCACTGCTACTGAAAACTGTAATTTTCTGCGCTCAAGTTCGGCTCACCCTTGGGATCCCACCTGGAAAAGGAGCGTAATTTGCGGCCTCTTTCTGCAATTTTGGGCTAAAGTAATTCGGGGCTGGACGGCCCCGGATTCCACCAGGAGGGATATCTATGAAAAATCGCAAGCTCACAATACCAATGCTGCTGATGTTCGTGATTACTTTCGCGAGTCTTGGCAGTATTACCGTTGCCCAACAACGTCCTGCCACCGCTCCTATTAATTTAGTAGCTGGAGTTGGTGGCCCGGTTTCGACCTCGAGTCAATGGGAAAACTATTCGGCGCTGAACTTGATCGCGGGCGCCTTTATCTTCCCGGCTGTTTCCACCGTCAAGACCACAGTCTTGTACATCGGCTTCACGGCAGGGACCGAGGCAGACTTGGGGAACATGGTGCTTTACACTACGAAGCGGGGAAACACCAAAATCACGGCGGTGACACCGGTGAAGCTGAAAGGCGTTTCCGACCCGATCATTTCTCTGACCAACAAGAAAGTCTGTCCAACGCAGCCAATAAGCACAAGCAATCCCTGCGTCATTCGGTTGGATCCGATAGCGCTGACGCCGTCGCCCTTGTCGGACTACTACTTCGTAATGTATTTCGGGGAGAACTCGAACAACGCGGCGGTAGGCGCCGCCAACTCGCAATATCCGATCACGAGCCTTACAGGCTGGTACGAGAGTGGCGACCAAACCCGGTTGACGGTTGGCTCGCAGATTCCGGCCGGCTACAGCGGGAGCCATCCGTACTTTTTGTTGTACGTCATGAACAATTAGCAACAGCACGGAGCCGCGGCGGGAAACTGGAGCTTCGACGGCAACAGCACGGCTTCTGCGATTTCACCCAGTTATCCCGGAAAATCTTTCACAAATTCGAGCAGGTTGGTGACTCGGCGGCGATTTCATGCTAGAAATGCCGTGCTGCAAATCTCCGTCAAGGACTCTACCAATGGGAAATCCGGTGCAACAACAACTTCCTGGGAAGACTGGTTCGGTGTTCGCAAAAGCCATACTGATGTCTATTCTCGCCCTCGGCGTCGGACTGCTTACAAACTATTCCGCGCAAGCGCAGACTCTCCACGTGCTTTACAACTTCGGGGGATCCTCGGACGGCGGCGATCCCTACGCAAGTTTGATCCGCGACGCCGCGGGCAATCTCTACAGCACCTTTGGCTATGGCGGCGGCGCATCTTTTTCGGGGGGAGTGTTTAAGGTCGCCCCTGACGGCACCGAAACCGTGCTGTACAGCTTTACAGGTGGGGCCGATGGAGCATTTCCTATTTCAGCCTTGGTCCGGGACAGCGCCGGCAATCTTTATGGAACCACGACCCAGGGTGGATCTGCCGGCGCCGGTGTGGTGTTCAAAGTAGACTCTAGCGGTACCGAGACGGTGCTGCATAACTTCACCGGAGGTACGGACGGAGTGGATCCCGTTGGAGGTTTGCTGCGGGATAAAGCGGGTAACCTCTACGGCACGACTTCGCAGGGCGGCTCTTCCAACGACGGAGTGATTTTCAAAATAGGTCCTCACGGCAAAGAGACGATTCTGCATACCTTCACGGGCAGCACGACGGACGGGAAATATCCCACCTACACCAGTTTGCTGATGGATGCGGAAGACAACCTCTACGGCGTGACCGAAGAGGGCGGGAGTGCTGACGGTGGGATTTTGTACAAACTGAGTAAGACCGGCAAATTGACCATCCTGCACAGCTTCACTGGTGGAACGACCGACGGATGCAATGTACTGGGAGCGCCTTTCATGGACGCGGCAGGCAATTTCTATGGCACAACTTCCTCCTGCGGTGCCCACACTCTGGGAACCGTATGGAAAGTCAGCAAATACGGCAAGGAGAAAGTGTTGCACAGCTTCGCCGGCGGAACGTCGGATGGCGAATATCCCCTGGCAGGTGTGATTGTGGACGCGGAGGGCAATGTGTACGGCACTACCGAGACAGGCGGCGCGTCCAACGTTGGAACGGTTTACAAAGTGAGCGAGAGTGGCAAGTTTACCCTTTTGCATAGCTTCGATGGGACGGATGGAAAATACGTGTACTCGGGCCTAGTCCTGAATGCAAAAGGCACTCTGTTCGGCACCGCCCAAAACGGCGGGACCATTGGTTATGGGACGGTGTGGAAGATCGTGAAGTAAGCTTCGGTTGCGTGCAGATTACCGTTATGGTACCTTTTAGAATTGTCCCGGACATCTGGAAGGGATCAGAGGGATATATGCGCCCGCGAGGGCCCGTTGTCTCCGACTGCTGGCGTAGCTCAGTTGGTAGAGCATCTGATTTGTAATCAGAGGGTCGGGGGTTCAAATCCCTTCGCCAGCTCCAGCATTTGATTGGTTTGATTGGCAGGATCGGTTCCGGAATATAGGGCTTTGCGCGGCGCGGCGGCGTAACAGATTTTTTCCCAACGGCACTCCATAAGGAATTTTTCCAAGTGTGGTGTTTGCGTGCGAGAGGATTTTCGCGCGCACTCTGTTTTTCTATTGGGTCATTGCCCGCTGTAGCATCGTTCTCCGCGCATGCGCAAGAGCCGCTGGTTTGCGGATTGTGGCCGGGAAGGCCCGAAAGTTTGCACAGGTGGGTGAGTGGTTAAAGCCAACAGACTGTAAATCTGTCCCTCCTTGCGAGGTACGAAGGTTCGAATCCTTCCCTGTGCACCAGTACACTTGTGAAGCGTTTGATCATGGCGTTAGCCGCGTACGTTGGGCTGGGCGGACTGGCTTGGGCGACGATTGATGACCGCCGGATTCGCCTGGGGACGCTGGCTATTTTGGCGATGTTCGCAGTGAAAACCTGGGTGCGCCGGAAAGATGTGTTGCACCCGGACGAGAAGGATGTAGAGATGTAGCTTGCTACGTCTCCGGTGTTTGCGAAGTGGTTGGCCGATGTAGCTCAGTTGGTAGAGCACTCCCTTGGTAAGGGAGAGGTCATCAGTTCAATCCTGATCATCGGCTCCAGGAATTGGGTTGAGGCGGTAGAAGATGCCGCGAATGCTGGTTTGGGTGGCTCCTGGAATTGTCGCCTGGGCTGTGCTGCAGATTATCGCGGTTCAGTCGCTGACCGGGTGGCGCGAAGAGAAGGCAAAGTATGGATTCATTGCGCTGGGCCTCTTCGCTTGGTGGCTTCCGAATCTGGTCTTCGGTGAAAGCGGCGCCCCAGAAGTTGAACAAGGTGTGCTTATAGTAGGGTTCCCGGTGGCCGCAATTTATTTAGCTGTGCTGCTGACCGCGGAGTTAGTGGAACGACGGAATTCGAAGGGGCTGAAAGCTGACGGCTGAATGCTGAGAGCTGATACGGGCGGGAGTAACTCAGTGGTAGAGTCACAGCCTTCCAAGCTGTTGGTCGCGGGTTCGATTCCCGTCTCCCGCTCCAGAGTTTTGGTAATCGAGGCGTAGCTGGCTACGTTCTACAAAGAATAACGGAGAGAGCTAGGCAATGGCGAAAGAGAAATTTGAGCGGAATAAGCCGCACTGCAATGTGGGGACGATTGGTCACATCGACCATGGCAAGACCACGTTGACGGCGGCCATCACCAAGGTGTTGCAGAAGCACAACCCGAAGATCGTGTTCCGGTCGTTCGATTCGATCGATAATGCGCCGGAAGAAAAAGCGCGCGGCATCACGATTGCGACGGCGCACGTCGAGTACGAGACCGCGAACCGGCACTATGCGCACGTCGATTGCCCGGGTCACGCGGATTACATCAAGAACATGATCACGGGCGCGGCGCAGATGGATGGCGCGATTCTAGTCGTCGCGGCGACCGATGGTCCGATGCCGCAGACGCGCGAGCACGTGCTCTTGGCTCGTCAAGTCGGCGTGCCTTATATCGTGGTCGCGCTGAATAAGTGCGATGCGGTTGACGATCCCGAGTTGCTGGATCTGGTTGAACTCGAAGTGCGTGAGTTGCTGAAGACCTATCAGTTTCCGGGCGACGATGTGCCGGTGATTCGGCTGTCGGCCTTGGGCGCGCTGAATGGCGAAGAGAAGTGGGAGAAGCAGATTGACGCGTTGATGGATGCGGTGGACAAGAGCGTTCCGCAGCCGGCGCGCGAACTGGACAAGCCGTTCCTGATGCCGATTGAGGATATTTTTTCGATCTCGGGCCGGGGCACGGTGGTGACGGGAAGAATCGAGCGCGGCAAGGTGAAAGTCGGCGAGGAAGTGGAAATTGTGGGCTTCCGCGACACCCGCAAGACGGTGGTGACCGGGGTCGAAATGTTCAAGAAGCAATTGGACGAAGGTCTGGCGGGCGACAACGCGGGCCTGCTGTTGCGCGGCATTGGCAAGGACGATGTCGAGCGCGGCATGGTGCTGGCGAAAGGTGGATCGATCACTCCGCATACGAAGTTCAAAGCCGAAGTTTACATTCTGACCAAAGAAGAAGGTGGACGGCATACGCCGTTCTTCAAAGGATATCGTCCGCAGTTTTATCTGCGAACGACAGACGTGACGGGCGTGGCGGAGTTGCCGGCAGCAACCGAGATGGTGATGCCGGGAGATAACGTCAGCCTGGTAATTGAGCTGATCACGCCGGTGGCGATGGAAAAAGGTTTGCGCTTCGCCATCCGCGAAGGCGGGCACACGGTAGGCGCGGGCACCATCAGCGAGATTGTGCAGTAGCGTTGATGGGGCGAGAACAACAAGTCAGTTCTCGTTCTCAGTTGTGGAGTTGAGCAAGAAGCTGAAAGTTTAGGAGCGGTTTTCTTATGCCCCGAGAGATTATTACGATGCAGTGCGGTGATTGCAAAGAGCGGAACTATTCGACCACGAAGAACCGGAAGACGACTCCGGACCGGTTGGAGATGAAGAAGTTTTGCAAGAGTTGCCGGAAGCATACGCCGCACAAAGAAGTGAAGTAGAAAAGCGAGCCGCGCGATTGTCCCGCGCGGCTCGCCCAGATCCTTCGCGAGGCAAAAAAGCGCCCCGCTCAGGATGACATACCAAGTAGGGGCGTAAGCTCAACGGTTAAACTGTCGGTCTCCAAAACCGAACTTGGGGGTTCGAATCCCTCCGCCCCTGCCAGAGATCGAAGTACGAGAACGGAAGTTGGGGTGGAGTGATGGGAGCCGAGACAAAGAGAATGGCAAAATCAATCGCAGCCGCCGCAGGCGACGATAGTTTTGGAGGCCGGCTGAAGTCCTGGCCCGAGCGCGTCAAGACTTTCTATAACGACGTGCGCTCCGAAATGAAGAAGGTCACCGCGCCTTCGTTCAAGGATGTGCGGGCCACGACTGCCGTGGTCATCATTACGGTGTTCCTGTTCGGGATCTATTTCTGGATCGTGGACAACACCATCGGCAGCGGGATCAACTACCTGTTTAAGTATTTGACCCATCGCTGATGCCAAGGAAGGAAGCTGAAATCTTACAGCACGCTATGCAGGAAGAAAAAAACGAAACCGCAGCCGGCGCCGCAGAACTGCCAGCAAACGCTGACGGGACCGTTGCCCCCGAGGCTCCGCGCAATCCCAATATGAAGTGGTACATCATCCACTCATATTCGGGATTCGAGCGCAAGGTGAAGGAGTCACTGGAGTCGCGCATCCAGGCATTCGGACTGCAGGAAAGAATTGGCAAGGTGCTGATTCCGACTGAGTCGGTCACGGAAGTGCGCAGCGGCAAGAAGTACACCAGCGAACGCATGTTCTATCCCGGCTACGTGCTGGTCGAAATGGATATGGACGACCACGTGTGGCATGTGGTGAAGTCCACCCCGCGTGTGACTGGGTTTGTGGGCACGGGACAGCAGCCTACGCCGCTGTCCGAAGAAGAAGTGCAGCACATTGTTTATCGTGTTGGTGAGTCGCGAGACAAGCCCAAGCTCAAGGTCAAGTTTGAGAAGAATGAATCGGTGCGCATCACCGAGGGTCCATTCGCCAGCTTCACCGGCATAGTGGATGAGGTCAACGAAGATCGCGAGACGTTGAAGGTGATGGTCACAATCTTCGGACGCTCGACACCGGTCGAGTTGGAATTCAATCAGGTAGAGAAAGTGGCGTAGCGGTATGGGCACATTCAGTGTGAAGTTACGAGTGTGGAATCCCGCGCAACCGGGAGACGTGGAGGAGTTGGATGCCTACGTCGATACAGGTGCGGCGTTCAGTTGGATTTCGCGGACACGGCTTCAGCGCTTAGGTGTCGTTTCATGTCGAAAAATGAGTTTTCGTACGATTGAAGGCCGACTGCTGGAGCGGGACATGGCGACCGTTTATGTCGCAACTGACAAATATTCCGTTCCTGATGTGGTCGTTATGGCCGAAGCCGGAGAGATGGAAGTGATGGGCGCCCACACTATCGAAGGATTGGGGATGGCAGCTGATCCGGTGCAAAAAAGACTCGTGCCGACAGTGATGTTGGCGCTGACCGCGCGATAAATACGCGAGCTGCGGCTCGCTTGAAGAGAGATTATGGCGAAGAAAGCAACAGGTTCGGTAAAGCTTCAGATTGCGGCGGGTAAGGCTACGCCCGCACCCCCGGTGGGTCCGGCTCTGGGCCAGGCGCAGATCAACATCATGGAGTTCTGCAAGCAGTTCAATGCGCGCACCGGCGCCAAGGAACTCGAGGGACTCATCATCCCGGTGGTGGTGACGGTTTATAGCGACCGCACTTTCACCTTTATTACCAAGACGCCGCCAGCTTCGATTCTTCTGAAGCGGGCTGCCGGGATTGCCAAAGGGTCTGGAACTCCGAACAAGGACAAGGTCGGTAAGGTCACAGCCCGGCAGGTGGAAGACATCGCGAAGCAGAAAATGCCGGACTTGAATGCCGCCTCGGTCGAGACCGCGATCAAAAGCATCCGCGGGACGGCTCGGTCGATGGGTATCGAAGTAGTGGGATAAATTCTGTAGACGCAGCTTGCTGCGTCTCAAGTCAACAACACTACGGCTCGCCTGAACAATGACGAGCGGTGGGAGACGAGGAAACGGTAATGAAGAAGTCAGGAAAGAACATCACCAAGGCGCGAGCGGCAGTCGAAAAGCGCCCCTACCCAATGCAGGAAGCGGTCACGCTTCTGCAAAAAGTGAAATTCGCGAAGTTTGACGAGACCGTAGAGATCACCATGCGTCTCGGAGTCGATCCCAAACACGCTGACCAGATGGTGCGCGGCACGGTCGTGCTTCCCCACGGTCTTGGGAAGTCGAAACGGGTTCTGGTCATCGCCAGCGGCGACAAGATCAAGGAAGCCGAAGCGGCGGGAGCCGATTTCGTTGGCGGCGAAGAGATGGTCGAGAAGATCAACAAAGAAAACTGGACCGACTTCGACGCGCTGATCGCTACTCCAGATGTGATGAAGTCTGTTGGCCGTCTGGGTAAGGTTCTTGGACCTAAGGGTCTGATGCCTAATCCCAAGACTGGCACTGTCACGTTCGATGTCGGCAAAGCGGTGCAGGAAGTCAAGGCCGGCAAAGTGGAGTTCCGCACCGACAAGACTGCGCTGGTTCACGTTCCGGTGGGAAAGATTTCGTTTTCGCCTGACAAGCTTGTCGACAACGCTACGACAGTAATTACGAGCGTGGTGAAAGCGAAACCGACTGTTGCAAAGGGCAAATATGTGAAGGGCTGTTATCTCAGCTCCAGCATGGGCCCGGGAATTTCGATTGACACCAGCGCAGTGGAAGCTGCGGCGAAAGCTTAAGGAAAGCGCGCCAAACGCGCGGTTTATCGTGCCGCCAAGAACGCGGCACATCGCGCGGCGCGCTCAGATCCTTCGGCGACGAAAGCATGTCGCCTCAGGATGAAAAGTTTCGGATTGGCCGGACAGTCGAAGGCGACTGTCCCCACGGAATTGAAAAGGGACTAACAATATGGCTGTTTCCAGAGCAAGAAAAACCGAGCAGGTTGAGAAGCTGGGCAAGGAGTTGCAGAACGTCTCCAGCTTGATCGTGACCACGTACAGCAAGCTTACTGTGGCCCAGGACTACGAACTGCGCAAGACTCTACGATCTTCCGGCGCGAAGTATTTGGTGGTCAAGAATACTTTGGCAGAACGCGCAGCCAAGGGCACCAAGGTCGAAGAGGCTCTCAAGAACCTCACGGGCGTGACTTCGATCGCATACACATTGGGCGATCCGGTGGCGTTGGCTAAGGCTCTTTCTAAGTACGCCAAGGATAATCCGGAGTTCACCTTCAAGTCCGGCATAGTCGAAGGCCGCGTGATCTCGATCAATCAGATCCAGGCGCTGGCCACCATGCCGTCGAAAGAGGAGATCTATTCCAAGCTCCTGTTCCTGATGAACGCCCCGGCGCAGCGTTTGGTGACGGTGATGAATGCCGTCGGACGCGACATTGCGGTGGTGATCAATCAGGGCGTGGAGAAGGGAAAGTTCAAGGCCGACGCACCTGCGGAAGCCTAGGGGCAACAAAAAGTTTCGGGACGGTGAAAGCCGTCCGAAAGGATTTAGTTATCTTCAGTCGAGGGTTGCGCGGTTTCGGCTCTGCTGCGTGTCTGGCGTGGCGGTTCAGAAGCTTGGTCGCACTGGAAACTTTGACCGCGGATAGCGAAATCGGTAATCGATACTGTAGAGACATAGCTTGCTATGTCTCACCATAAAATTGGAGAAATGACATGGCGGATCTGGCGCAGTTAGAAGAGCAAATCGTAGGCTTGTCGCTGCTTGACGCGGCGGCTTTGGTGAAGCGGCTCGAAGAGAAGCTCGGCGTCTCGGCGGCGGCCGCGGCTCCGGTGATGATGGCTGGCGGTGGCGGAGCGGCGGCAGGCGCGGCTCCGGCTGAGGAAAAGACCGAATTCAGCGTCGTCCTCAAGGAAGTGGGCGCCAATAAGATCAATGTAATCAAGGCGGTCCGCGAAGTCACCAGCTTGGGCTTGAAGGAAGCCAAGGATCTGGTCGACGGAGCTCCGAAAGAGATTAAAGGGGGCGTTTCCAAGGAGGAGGCGGAGACCATCAAGAAGAAATTCGCCGACGCTGGAGCGACGGTCGAGGTTAAGTAGAATCGATAAATCGAGGACGGGCGTCCTCGCCCGTCCCGCCGCGCGGTAACGCCCGGCTTTCATATATTTGTCTCTGGCGAAGCTTTTGGGACGGTGGTATCATCTATATCAATAACACCGCTTCCTGCTTCATAGAGTGACTGCGACCATCCGATGTAACGAGCCCGGGAAGCGGGGGCGTGGTCGCTGACACGAGTTGGCAGACTGTTTCGCGGGCAGGGCGAAACGGGAACAGGCCTTTAGATACTGGCGCGGAAACGACACATTTCAACAGAGGCCAAGCGCTGCAATCGGCGCCTACGGGGAGTCATGTCCCTGCGGGCGCATATCTGTCTTTGCCATATTACTGGTTCTTACGAGTAGAGTACCGCGGCGCGGATGACGCGCCCTCACATTCCGCGGTTTTGTCGCAGCGACGCTGCGCATGAAAGTTTGGGAGTATCCAAATGTCAAAGAGCAATGGATTCCGCACACGATTTGATTTTTCCAAGATTCCAGCAACCATCCAGATTCCGAACCTGATCGAAGTGCAGAAGCGTTCCTACGATCGCTTTCTGCAAATGGATCGTTTGCCCAGCGAGCGCGACGACGGCGGCTTGCAGGCGGTTTTCCAGTCGGTGTTTCCGATTACGGATTTCCGCAACGTCTCGCAACTCGAGTTCGTCGACTACGCCATCGGCAACTGGGAGTGCAAGTGCGGCCACTTGAAAGGCCTGCATCACCTGCGCTCCACTTGCAAGAACTGCGGCAACACCATCGTTACCGATCCGTTCCATCCCGGCGACGTGCTTTGCGGCAAGTGCGGCACATACAACGCCAACACGCCCGACTTCTGCAACAAGTGCGGCGACCCAGTTGGACTGCAACTGAAGTACGACGTGAGCGAGTGCGAAGAGCGCGGCATGACTTACTCTGCGCCGCTCAAGGTCACCATGCGTCTCACCATTTTCGACAAAGACGCGGAGACCGGCAATCGCTCCATTCGCGACATCAAGGAACAGGAAGTTTTCTTCGGCGACGTTCCACTGATGACGCAGAACGGCACCTTCATTATTAATGGCACGGAACGTGTCATCGTCAGCCAGTTGCACCGTTCGCCTGGGGTGTTCTTTGAGACTGCGAACAATCGCACCTACTTCCTCGGCAAGATTATTCCTTACCGCGGATCGTGGGTCGAGTTCGAATACGACCAGAAGAACGTGCTCTACGTGCGCATCGACCGCAAGCGCAAATTCCTGGGAACGATTTTCCTGCGCGCCCTTGGCCTGCGATCTGGCGAAGATATTCTGCGAACGTTCTACACCGTTGACCGGCTGGTCATTCGCGACAAGAAGCTGTTCTGGACGCTCGATCCCAACAGCGAAAAAGCCACCAACCTGCTGGGCATGAAGCTCGCGCACAGCATCAAGAACAAGTCGGGCGAAGAGATCGCGCACTCGGGACGCAAACTGAATGCTGCGACTCTGAAGGAAATTCAGAAGGCAAAGATCAACGAAATCGAAGTCGACATTTCTGACCTCGAAGGCGCATGGGTCGCTGCCGACGTCGTCGACACGACCACGGGCGAAGTCCTGCTCGAAGCCAATTCGGAGCTTACCGCTGACAAGCTGTCCAAGATCCTCGAGTCTGGAGTGGTCGAACTCAGCCTGTTCTTCCCAGAGCGCGACGATGTGGGCACAGTCATCAGCCAGACCCTGAAGCGTGACTCGGTGAAGACGCCGCAGGAAGCGCTGATTGAAATCTACCGCAAGCTGCGTCCCGGCGATCCGCCGACACTGGATACGGCAACTGCGTTGTTTCATGGGATGTTCTTTGATCCGCGCAAGTACGATTTCTCGCGCGTAGGCCGTCTGAAGTTCAACATCAAGCTGTTCGAGAATCAGGATGCCACGAAACTGGAAAACCGCACGCTCGAGCCGCAAGATTTCTACGGCACCATCGGCTACTTGCTCAAGCTGCGCAAAAACATTGGATCCGTGGACGACATCGATCACCTTGGCAACCGCCGCGTGCGCGCGGTTGGCGAACTAATGGAGAACCAGTTCCGCATCGGCCTGGTCCGCATGGAACGCGCTATCAAGGAAAAGATGAGCGTGTACCAGGAAATGTCGACGGCCATGCCCCACGACTTGGTCAACGCCAAGCCGGTAATGGCCGCCATCCGCGAATTCTTCGGATCCTCGCAGCTTTCGCAATTCATGGATCAGACCAACCCGCTCTCGGAAATCACCCACAAGCGGCGTCTCTCGGCCCTTGGGCCGGGCGGTCTGTCGCGCGAACGCGCGGGATTCGAAGTCCGCGACGTTCACCCCACGCACTACGGACGTATCTGCCCGATTGAGACCCCGGAAGGTCCGAACATCGGACTGATCTCGTCGTTGAGTTGCTACGCCCGCATCAACGATTACGGTTTCATCGAGTCGCCCTACCGCCGCGTAAAAAGTGGCCGTGTGATCGACTACATCAGCATCGTGAATGCGGGGGACAGCGATCTCAAGGTTGGCGATCATATTGAGAAGCACGAAATCGAGAAGATCAACGCCGAGATCAAAGATCGGCGCAAAAAGCCAGCCGAAATCGAGCCGTTCTCCTTCTACCTTTCGGCATGGGAGGAAGATCGCCACGTAATCGCCCAGGCCAACGTTGAGCTCGACGAAAAAGGCCGCATCGTCGGCGATCTGGTCAACGCCCGCAAGGCCGGCAACTTCGTGCTGGTCAGCCGCGACGAGGTTGATTACATCGACGTCAGCCCGAAGCAGTTGGTCTCGGTAGCAGCGTCGCTCGTGCCCTTCCTCGAACACGACGATGCGAACCGCGCGCTGATGGGCGCAAACATGCAACGTCAGTCGGTTCCATTGCTCCGCGCCGAAGCTCCCATTGTCGGCACGGGAATGGAAGGAGTCACGGCGCGCGATTCTGGCGCCGTCATCCTGGCCAAGCGCAATGGCATTATCGACTCCGTGGACTCGGAACGCATCATCGTGCGCGTCGAGGGTGAGCACCATCCCGGACAGCTTTCCCGTGAAGTTGGCAGCGACATTTACCAGTTGATGAAGTTCAAGCGCTCGAACCAGAACACCTGCATCAACCAGAAGCCGATCGTGATCAAAGGTCAGCGTGTAACCAAAGGCCAGGTAATCGCGGACGGTCCTTGCACCGATCATGGTGAGTTGGCGCTCGGCCGCAACGTGCTGGTCGCGTTTATGGCATGGCGCGGATACAACTTCGAAGACGCAATCCTGGTCTCCGAGAAACTGGTCAAAGAGGATTACTACACCTCGGTCCACATCGAGGAGTACGAACTGGAATCGCGCGATACCAAGCTCGGACCGGAAGAAGTCACGCGTGATATTCCCAACGTCAGCGAATCCATGCTTCGTAATCTGGATGAAGCGGGCGTGATCCGCATCGGCGCCAGCATCAAGCAAGGCGACATTCTCGTCGGCAAAGTAACGCCCAAGGGCGAGACTCAGCTCACGCCAGAAGAGAAACTGCTGCGCGCCATCTTCGGTGAAAAAGCCGGAGACGTTCGCGATGCTTCGCTCTACTGTCCGCCTGGAATCGAAGGCGTGATCGTCGACGTGAAAATCTTCTCCCGCAAGGGTCAGGAAAAAGACGAACGCGCCAAGGCAATCGAAGCCGCGCAGATTGGCAAACTCGAACGGAACCTTTCGGACGAAATCCGAATTCTGACCGACGAGCGCCTCAAGCGCTTGGACAACATTCTCGGCGGCAAAGTGGTGCAGGCCGATCTGCACGACGAGCGCACCAATAAGCGCCTGCTCACGAAAGACACGGTCCTCGATCGTGACACCATCGAGCGTATTTCAACCCGCAATCTGAAGCGCATTAAATACCCCGATAAAGACCCGCGGGTCAATGAGCAGATCGACGAGATCGAAGAAATGACTTCGCGTCAGATCGATGTGCTCAAGAAGATCGTCAACGAGCGAAAAGACAAGCTGACCAAGGGCGACGAACTGCCGCCGGGCGTGATCAAGCTGGTCAAAGTCTACATCGCGATGAAGCGCAAGCTGAGCGTTGGAGACAAAATGGCCGGCCGTCACGGGAACAAGGGCGTCATTGCTCGCATCCTGCCGGAAGAGGACATGCCTTACCTCGATAACGGCACGCCGGTCGAGATCGTGCTCAACCCGCTGGGCGTTCCCTCCCGTATGAACGTGGGACAGATTCTTGAAACCCACCTCGGATGGGCAGGACACGAACTGGGCGGCAAAATCTCGAAAATGCTGGCCGAGAACACTCGCGAGGACGCAATTCGGCGCGAGCTCAAGGCTCTGTTCAAGGACACGGTTCTGGCCGACACCATTACCGACCTCAGCGATGACGAACTGATGGCAATCGCGCCCACTCTGACTCGCGGCGTCTTCACCGGTTCGCCGGTGTTCGACGGCTCGAAAGAGAGCGAGATCAAGGCGCTGCTCAAACAATCGGGTCTGCCAGAGTCCGGCAAAACCTACTTGTTCGATGGCATGACCGGAAACAAGTTCGAGCAGCCGATCACGGTTGGCTACATTTACATGCTCAAACTTTCGCACTTGGTGGACGACAAGATTCACGCTCGTTCGATCGGTCCGTACTCGCTGATTACGCAACAGCCGTTGGGTGGAAAAGCCCAGTTCGGCGGCCAGCGTTTCGGAGAAATGGAAGTCTGGGCGCTGGAAGCGTACGGAGCGGCATTCATTCTGCAAGAGCTGCTCACCGCAAAATCGGACGACGTTTATGGCCGCACCAAGATTTACGAGGCCATCGTCAAGGGTGAAGCTGCCATGGAGCCGGGCGTGCCAGAGTCGTTCAACGTCCTGATTCGCGAATTGCAATCGCTGTGTCTGGATGTGGAATTGATCAAGGCCACGGAAAAGAAGCCGGTCCTGGCCGCAGCAGATTAAGCAGCCTGTAGAGACGTAGCTAACTACGTCTCTACGGTGCAGAAATTTCAAAGATCGTGGAAACCGAGACCCGTTGTTGAGCTCTCGAGCAGGCGGGTACAAAAAGTTGTCTTCGAGAGCCGCCCGCGGGGGCGTACTTCCGCAGGAAGCCGAGGATTACCTTGTTTCGTTCGAGCCCCTTTGACCTGGCAAACCCTATCGCCGATTTCGATGCCATTCGCATCAGCCTCGCATCTCCGGAAAAAATCCGGAGCTGGTCGCACGGCGAAGTCACTAAACCGGAGACCATCAACTATCGCACCTTCAAGCCGGAGCGCGACGGCCTGTTCTGCGCGCGCATCTTCGGCCCGGTAACCGACTGGGAGTGTCTCTGCGGCAAGTACAAGCGGATGAAGCATCGCGGCGTCATTTGCGACAAATGCGGTGTGGAAGTCACATTGTCCAAAGTTCGCCGCGAGCGCCTCGGACACATCGAGCTGGCCTCTCCTTGTTCGCACGTGTGGTTCTTCAAAGGACTGCCCAGCCGCATCGGCCACCTCCTCGATATCTCTCTGCGCGATCTCGAGTCCGTTCTCTACTTCGAAGCTTACGTTGTTGTCGAGCCCGGTGAAGCTCCGGTAAAAGATCACGAAGTCATCAAGGACGAAACCAAGTACCGCGAACTCGATCAGCAGTTCCGGCCCACTGGCTTCAAAGCCATGATGGGCGCCGAGGCAATCAAGGAACTTCTCAAGCGTGTGGATATCGAAGGCTTGTCCACCGAACTGCGCGAGAAGATGAAGCACGAGAACTCGCTGCAAAAGCGGCTGAAGTATGCCAAGCGCTTGAAAGTTGTCGAGGCGTTCCGCAAGAGCGGTAACAAACCGTTCTGGATGATCCTGGACGTGATCCCTGTCATTCCTCCGGAGCTTCGTCCTCTGGTTCCATTGGACGGAGGCCGTTTCGCAACCTCCGACCTTAATGACCTGTATCGCCGCGTCATCAACCGCAACAACCGGTTGAAGAAGCTGATGGACCTGCACGCACCCGAAGTCATTGTGCGCAACGAAAAGCGCATGTTGCAGGAAGCAGTTGATGCCCTGTTCGACAACGGACGCCGAGGACGCGTTCTGCGCGGCGCCAACAACCGCCCGTTGAAATCGCTCTCCGATACGCTCAAGGGCAAGCAAGGCCGCTTCCGTCAGAACCTGCTGGGCAAGCGCGTTGACTACTCGGGCCGTTCTGTGATCGTGGTTGGACCGGAACTCAAGTTGCACCAGTGCGGTCTGCCCAAGAAGATGGCGCTCGAACTTTTCAAGCCATTCATCTATCACCGCCTCGAGCAAACCGGACACTGCACCACCATCAAGCAAGCCAAGGAAATGGTGGAGCAGCAGGAGCCGATTGTCTGGGACATCCTCGAAGAAGTCATCAAAGACCATCCCGTGCTCTTGAACCGCGCCCCGACGCTTCACCGCCTCGGTATTCAAGCGTTCGAGCCGGTGCTGGTCGAAGGCAAGGCCATTAAGATTCACCCGCTGGTCTGTACCGCATTCAACGCCGACTTCGACGGCGACCAGATGGCAGTACACATTCCGCTGTCTCCGGAAGCGCAGGTCGAAGCCAGTGTGCTGATGCTGTCTTCGCACAATATTCTTTCGCCTGCATCGGGCCATCCGATCACCGTGCCTACGCAGGATATGGTGTTGGGTCTCTATTACTTGACCAAAGCCAAGCCCGGCGCTAAGGGGGAGGGCCGCGCCTTCGCCAACATCGAAGAAGTTTTGATGGCGCTCGAATCCGGCGAAGTCGAAACGTTGACTCCGATTCGTCTGCGCTATACCGGCGAAGTGATCGACCTGACCGCAACCTATGACGATCAGGAAATTACTCACACCGAACCCGTGCAGTACGAACGTAGCTTCCTGAACACGACCGTGGGCCGCGCCATTTTGAACGACCACCTCCCCGAGGGCATGCCATTCATCAATGGCTTGCTGAAGAAGAAGGGCATCGGTCAATTGGTGAGCTACGGCTATCTCCGCTTCGGCCTCGAAGTAACAGTAAAGATGCTCGACGAGGTCAAAGACCTGGGATTCCGCTTCGCTACTCGCGCCGGGTTGTCCATCGGCATCGACGACATGGTCATTCCGGACAACAAAAAGAGCCTGGTGAAAGACGGCGAGAAGCAGGCTGTACAAGTGCAGCAGCAGTATCTCGACGGCGCTATCACTAACGGTGAACGTTACAACAAAGTCATTGAAATCTGGTCCGGCATCACCGAGAAAGTCGCGGACGAAATGTTCGGCCAGATGCAGCAGCGCGACAAGGAAGGTTTCATCAATCCGATTTACGTCATGGCCGACTCCGGCGCCCGCGGATCGAAACAGCAGATCCGCCAGCTCTCCGGCATGCGTGGATTGATGGCGAAACCGTCCGGCGAGATCATCGAGTCTCCCATCACGGCCAACTTCCGCGAGGGATTAACCGTGTTGGAATACTTCATCTCGACGCACGGTGCTCGCAAGGGCTTGGCTGATACGGCTCTGAAGACGGCCGATTCAGGCTACCTCACCCGTCGTCTGGTCGATGTGGCGCAAGACGTGATCATCAGCGAATACGACTGCGGCACGGTCGACGGCATTTACGTCGCGGGTATCGTCGAAGCCGGCGAAGTCATCGAGCCATTGCGCGACCGCATTGTAGGCCGCGTGTCGCTCGAAAAGCTGAAAGACTACGACGGCAACGTGGTGGTCGACATCAACCAGGAGATCACGGAAGAACTCGCTGGCACGGTTCAAGCCGCCGGTATCGAACGGGTAAAAATCCGTTCCGTGCTCACCTGTGAATCCAAGCGCGGCGTCTGCGTGATGTGCTACGGCCGCAACCTGGCCTCGGGCCGCCTCGTCGAACTCGGCGAAGCCACCGGAGTCATCGCAGCCCAGTCCATCGGCGAACCCGGAACCCAGCTCACCATGCGTACCTTCCACATCGGCGGTACGGCATCGCGAGTCTCCGAGCAATCGCGTTTGGAAGCCAAGACCACGGGCGTCGTACGATTCGTTGGTCTCCAGACCGTGAAAGCCAAGTCCGGCGATTTGGTCGTCATGAATCGTCAGGGCTCGATCGCGGTGGTCGACGACAAGGGACGCGAACGCGAGCGTTACGCTGTCGTCTACGGCGCGAAGGTTAAGGTCAACGAAGGCGATCCGGTTCAACTCGGCAAAGTCATGGTCGAGTGGGATCCGTATACGTTCTCCGTCCTGACCGAAATCGGCGGAACCATCCAGTTCAAGGATCTGCAGGAAGGTGTCACACTTCACGAAGAAGTGGACGAAGTCACCGGACTGTCGCGTCACGTCGTTGCCGATTCGCCCGACGAGAAGCGCCAGCCAGCAATCGTGATCAAGGGCAAAACCAGCAAGCGTTACCTCATGCCGTCACGCGCTCACTTAATGGTCCAGGACGGCGACACCGCCTTCCCGGGCGACGTGTTGGCCAAGATCCCGCGGGAAACCACCAAGACGAAAGACATCACCGGTGGTCTGCCCCGCGTGGTCGAGTTGTTCGAAGCCCGCAAGCCGCATGAAACCGCGGTCATCAGCGAGATCGATGGCACGGTCAAATTCGGTGAAGTCTCGAAGGGACAGCGCAAGATGTATGTCATCGCCGACAACGGCACCGAAAAGGAATACTCGGTTCCGCGCGGCGTTCACATCAACGTGCAGGAAGGCGAGCGTGTCAAGGCGGGCGAACCGCTGATGGACGGCCCGCTGAACCCGCACGACATCCTCGCGGTGCTCGGCGAAAAGGAACTGCAGTCGTATCTGGTAAACGAAATCCAGGAAGTTTACCGGCTGCAGGGCGTGAACATCAGCGACAAGCACATCGAAGTCATCGTTCGCCAGATGATGCGTTGGCGCAAAGTGGAAGACGTCGGCGACACGCAGTTCCTCTTGGAACAGCAAGTCGACAAATTCCGCTTCGCTGAAGAGAACGAGCGCGTGATTTCACAGGGCGGACGTCCAGCCACAGGCCGGCCGTTGCTGCTGGGCATCACCAAAGCCTCGCTCTCTACCGACTCGTTCATCTCCGCGGCTTCGTTCCAGGAGACAACCCGCGTCCTCACCGAGGCATCGATACAAGGCGCCGTAGATCACCTGCGCGGCCTGAAGGAGAACGTCATCGTCGGACGCCTTATTCCTGCGGGCACCGGCATGGAGTATTACCGCAACGTTCGCCTCTCGCCAGAAATGGAAGAAGCGGCCGCGAAGGTGCAGGAAGAAGTTTCGCAAGCGTACGAGGAAGCCGAGCGGGCGCTCGAGCTGATGCGGCACGAAGGCGAGACCGAGGAACTGACGGCCGAGTAACAGCAAAACCAGATGGGGCGGTGTTTTATCCAAGCCGCCCTTTCTTTTTTGTTCCTCATCCCCTATGGCAGCTAGTCCACAACAATTGCACGATCGGGAACGCGATCTCACTTCCCAGTTGCACGCCGTGCCTCCGCCCTCTACTCTGGGACCGGTGGTCTTGCGCTTTTTACGCTTGCTGCGGCTTGCTTTCTGGCGCGCGTTTCAGCATGACGCGTTCGCCACCGCGAAAGCGTCTGCCTACTCGTCAATTCTTACTTTCTTTCCCGCGTTGCTGGTCGTCGGATCGGTACTGGCTAACTCCCGCAAGACCGCCGCCTATCTGCGCGAGATTACCTACGCCCTCGACAGAATCCTTCCCGCCGGCAGCGGCACCGCTTTGTCTTATCTCAAGGGAAGTGGGCCGCGCTCAGTCGGCCTCCTGATCAGCGCGTCTCTCATCACCCTGTGGACCGCCTCCGGAGTCATGATTTCGTGGATGGAAGGTTTTCGCCGTTGCTACGAACTCCCCAAAATCTGGGGCCTGGTGAAAGAGCGGATGATCGCCTTCGCCTTGGTTATTCTCGCGGGAGCTCCTCTCACCTTTGCCACCATCCTGGTAGCTTCCGGAAGCCGCATCGAGCGCAACATCCTCTTCCACCTGAATCAGGAGTTCGGACTTTACGTCCTGCTGATGTGGACCGCCATCCGCTGGCTCATCGCCACCCTCACCAGCATCGCCGTGATCGCGCTCATCTACCACAACGCCGTGCCGCGCACTCAGCCCTGGCATAGCGTTTTGCCGGGCGCCACCCTGGCTACGGTCCTGTGGTTCCTTTCGACCGCGTTATTCGGATGGTATTTGCAGAACTACGCGGATTACAGCATCATCTACGGTTCGCTCGGCGTAGCCATAGCCTTGCTGATTTGGATGTACCTGATCTCTCTTGTCGTCCTGGTG
>Ga0207044_1015_pt1 | contig 56407 bp, 52 predicted proteins | sample Alteio_BWMinCont_68_FD_153300 | JGI IMG/M metagenome (GOLD analysis project Ga0207044, IMG submission 153300) | Enriched cells from forest soil in Barre Woods Harvard Forest LTER site, Petersham, Massachusetts, United States -... | ecosystem: Environmental > Terrestrial > Soil > Temperate forest >... | reverse complement strand
TTACCGCAATGTCGAATGGGTGTAAATGGAACAGCGATGACTTTGCGATGAAATGGGAGTGAAATCAGGAAGTTATTGATTCTTAAGGACATTCTCGGAACAGTCTTGTTGCACTTTATTCGACAATTCCGGGGTCGCATTGGTACAGTTCTTGTTCTGTATTTTGTGTGCGGTTCCCATGTATACCCTTCCCTCAGGACGCGTTCAGTTCGGAGCCTTTGAGCTCGACCTCACCACTGGCGAACTGCGCTCGACTGAGACGCCAGATCCTAACCATAAGGTTCTCCTCAGAGAACAAGTGTTCCAGGTTTTGCGGATGCTCCTCGAACGTGAGGGCAAGATTGTCACTCGCGAGGAGATCAAGAGCAGGCTGTGGGCGAATGATACGGTCGTCGATTTCGACCAAAGCATCAATGCGACCATAAAGGCCCTACGCCGCGCCCTGGGGGATTCAGCGGACAACCCTCGGTACGTCGAGACCTTGGGACGGCGTGGCTATCGATTGATGCCGGGCATCGAATATCCGGGGTCAGCACCAGGGACCGCACCTGGAGAGGTCGCCGCCGAGGCACATCCAACCAGAGGATGGAGGCGAAGGGTGTTGACGGCGGTCACGCTGCTTGCGGTTGGCACGCTTAGCGTCTGGCGCTACGAAGTTTACCGCCATCGCATTACGCTCGCTCCCACCGACACGATCGTGCTGGCCGACGTCGACAACCGGACAAACGACCCTGTTTTCGACGATGCTTTGAACACTGCATTGCGCTATGAAATGGCACAGACGCCATACTTGAACCTGCTGGGATTGGACAAGACGTATGCCACCATGGGGCAAATGAAGCTTCCACCGACCACCAGGATCACAGCAGAGATCGCACGCCAGACTTGCAATAAGACAGCAAGGTGGTGATCTCGGCTTCCATCGCCGACGCCGGCAACGGATATCACCTGGGGATCATCGCACTCGACTGCGGATCAGGAGCGACCTTGGCTGAGGAAGGGACCGACGTTAGCGCTCGTAGTCAGGTAGTCCATGAATTGGGAGCCACGGCCGCGCGCCTTCGGAGGAAGCTGGGAGAGCCCGCCGAATCGCTGGCGCGGTTCAATCAGCCTCTCGAAATAGCGACCAGCGCCTCCCTGGAGGCACTGCAAACGGGCACCGAGGGAAGAAAGCTCTTTCAAGCCGGCAACCCACAAGCAGCGCTCCCCTGTTTCAGAGGGGAATCGAACTGGACCCTGATTTTGCGCTCCTGTATGAAGAGATTGGCAGGGCAAACGGAGCTCTCAGTCATTACGACCTTATGACCAGTGGAATGATGCGTGCCTACCAACTGCGCGACCGAATGACGGAAAAGAACAGGCTAAATACCGAGTATCTATATTACAGTCACGCGACCGGCGAGCTCGACAAGGCATATTCCGCTCTACTTCGTGCGCTAGAAATATTTCCTCGCGATGTATCCTTTCATAATAATCTGGCGCACACGCTGCTTGCACTCGGCCAGCTCACTCGTGCGGCTGACGTAGAGGATGAGACGGCGCGGCTGCAGCCCAGTCCGCTCTATTTTTCCTCGGCCGCCGGTGCCAACTTAAACGCAAGCAGGTTCAATGAGGCGGGGTCATGGCTGGCTCGGGCGGAAGCCTCCAAGTTTGACAGCCCCGACCTGAGGATGTGGAAGGCGCGGCTGGCATTCATTCAAGGTAATCGGGCAGCTCTCGACCAGGTCTTCAGTCGCGAAGCGCATGTTCCGGATCGAGTCGTTGTCCAGCGTGAGCGATATGAAGCTCAGCAGGGTCACTTTGGTTCCTCCGATCGTTGGCGACTCCAGGCATCGAAGCTGTTTTCGCACCCAGTAGATATGTCCCGAGGCCTCATTTTTTCGGCCCTTGAGAACGCGGAGGCGGGCAGGCTAGTCCAGGCGCACAAAATCGAGGAGCAGATCCTTCAGAGCGACTTGGAGCGTGGCGACAGAATGGTTTTAGCTCTCTCGCTCGCGCGGTCCGGGAGAAGCGAAGAAGCCAACCGGATCGCCGACGAAGTCAGCCAGGCCGCACCATTGGATACTATCGTGCAGAAATATCTTGTTCCGACCGTGCGCGCTGCGGTCAAATTACAGGAGCGCGCTCCGGAAGCCTCCATCGATCTGCTCCGCGAGACGGTTCAGTACGACCTCGCGTATACCCAGTCGTTCGACTATCTCTACCCGGCCTATATCCGTGGCTTGGCCTACCTAGAGTTGGGGGATGGCCGATCAGCAGCGCGCGAATTCCAAAAGCTTATCGACAATCCCGGTTTGTGCTGGGAATTCATAACCGGACCCCTGGCCCGGCTTCAACTCGGCCGTGCGCAGAAGATGATGGGCGACAACGCATCCGCCCGCAAATCTTACGAAGAATTCCTCAGCATTTGGAAAGATGCCGACGCCGATCTTCCCGTCTATCGACAAGCCAAAGCCGAGTACGCCCAGCTCAAAAAGTAAGAGGCGATGACTACAACACTTCCGGTCGGCAACGGGTCATAAGGATTTGAGCTTGTCCGCCATCCTGACAAGCTCAGGCAAGGATTTGGCCTGCATCTTTTTCATGACCTGGCTGCGATACATTTTGACGGTCGCTTCGCTGGCACCGAGTTCCGCTGCAACCTGTTTGTTAAGCATCCCAGTGACGACCAGCTTCATCACCTCACGCTCGCGAGCGCTGAGTCCTTCGCAACGATGCCGCAGGTCAGCTAACTCTCGCTCTTTTTCACCCAGGATGCGAGCCCGAGTAAGGGATCGCTGGACCGCATCAAGCAGATCCTGGTGCCTGAATGGTTTGGTAAGAAACTCAACCGCCCCAGACTTCATGGCCTTGACCGACATCGGAACGTCAGCGTGAGCCGTGAGAAAAATAATGGGGATACGTATTCTCCCTCTTTTCAATTCGTGCTGAAGCTCGAGGCCGCTGATACCGGGAAGCCTCACATCCAGGATCAGGCAACTGGGACCGTCACCGTGTCCAGCGGCTAAGAACTCCTGTGCAGTTCCAAAGGACTGAGAGTGCAGGCCGACAGACTCCAGCAACTCCTGAAGAGACTCACGCACGTCGGCATCATCATCGACAATGAATATGGTCGGGACCTCTTGTGCACTCATCCCCCGTGCCCCTATCAAAAGTGCGGTGAAAACACTATGTCACAAGCTTCTGTGTTCTGTGCCTGCGGTTATGTCGCATAGATTGTATCGGATGAGGCGACATAGAAACTGCGAAATCTGCCCGCGTCTGGAGTCGCTGACCGTCAACAGCGGCCTTGAGCGACCGGCCCCGATTCGGATGGTACATTCACCGGTTCAGGTTTGATCTCTCGCGCAGCGCGTATTCCGAGAGTTCTTTGGCGAAATTGAAGCCGGTGGGAGCGTCGCTGTTCAATCGGTAGAAAGCACATCAAATCCGCCGCCTCTAATGATTACCTTCCTGCGTTCGCTCACTGCTTTCGTCCTGGATGGCTCAGGCAACTTTCCAACTGAGAGCAGGGACGAGAGTCGGCGCTGGCCTACCGTGCAGCACGGCCTCCACATTGTCCAGGGCCAGCATGCCCATGGCTGTCCGAGTTTCGATGGTGGCGCTGCCGATATGTGGCAATAGAAATGTATTTTTCAGCGAAACATATTCCGGGTGAAGTTTTGGCTCACCTTCAAATACGTCAAGCCCGGCAGCGGCGACCCGTCCGCTCTTCAGAGCAGCGATGAGGTCCTCGTCGACTACTAATCCGCCGCGCGCGGTGTTCACCACGATGGCCCCGGGGGGCAGAAGGCTTATGGCTTTGGCGTTCAAGAAATGGCGCGTCTGAGGAGTCTCCGGAGCGTGCAGGCTCAAGAACTGGCTTGCACGAAGCAGATCCGACGGATCCTTGTGGTAGACGGCATCGCCTGCGATTTCCGCAGGCAACGCCGACCTGTCATGATAGTGAATCTTCATTCCGAATCCTCGCGCTCGACGCGCCACGGCCTGTCCCACGCGTCCCATTCCCAAAATACCGAGGACTTTGCCACCGACTTGCCATCCCAAGAGCATGTCGGGGCTCAGGGGTTTCCACGCTCCGGTTCGAACCAGTTCCTGAGCTTCGTAAGCTCGACGCGAAGCACCCAGCAAAAGCAACATTGCGATGTCCGCCGTCGCTTCATTGTTGACACCAGGGGTATAAGCGATTGGAATTTTCCTGCGAGCAGCGGCTTCCAGATCGATGTGGTCAAAACCCACCGAGTATGTCGCGATGATTTTTACAGTGGGCGAAACCCTCTGAAAAAACTCAGAGTCCAACTGGTCTCCGAGCGTGATAAACATCGCGTCGGCTCCTGCGGCCGCGGAGAGCAACTCCTGCTGGCTGAAAGGAAGCTGATTCGGGTTTCGCCGGGCGTTGTAATCGCGGTCGATACGGTCTTCAACGTCCTTTGGATAACGGCAGGTTACCACCAGAATCGGTTGGGTCATACCCGACATATCCTTTCTACGTGCTCAGACGATTCCAACGTTTCTCTCCATCTCCTTGATCACCGTGTCCAGCCTTCCGGTCAGCACTTGTTTGGCGAAACTCAGAGTAAACCCCTTGACGGTGTGGAAGGGTGAATGGGACGGCATGGCAAGCGCAAAGGGATCTACAACTGCGTCGACCACAACAGGACCATCCTTGTACGCCAGAGCTTCAGCCAGACCCTCTCGAACGTCCCCTGGCTCCTCGATACGAATCCCTTTCGCGCCCATTGCCTCAGCAACCTTGGCGAAATTTGGATTCTTGAACTCCACGCCAAACGGAATAAAGCCGGCCTCCTGTTGCTCGATATGGACGAAGTCGAACTTCTCGTTGTTGAGAATGACTTGAACCACGGGAGTTCGTCGTTCTATCTGCGTCAGCAGATCACCCATTCCCAGCATCGTGAAGCCTCCATCGCCGCATAACGCGATGCACTGTCTGCCGGGATATGCCAGAGCACATCCGAACGCGTTCGGTGCAGCGTTGGCCATGGACGCCCATGAGAATGAGCCAAAGAGCCTGCGGTTTTTTCCACCGTGGATATGCCTCGCGAGCCAGATACAGGCCGTACCCGTGTCCGCAAAAAACATTGCGTCATCCGAAGCGAGCTCGCTGAGCGTTGCGGCGAGGAATTCAGGACGTATCGGTTTGATGGCCGGTCCCTTTTCGACATAATGCTGCAGCAGTTTGTGGAAGGATTCCGTGTGCGAAAGCTGCTTCGCTAGAAATTCTCCATTCGTCTTTTCACGGACGGCTGGAAGCAATGCACCGACCGTCGATTTGATATCGCCGACAAGACCGAGATCCAGCGCTGTACGGCGGCCGATGTGCTTCGGATTCTTGTCAATCTGAACTTTTTTCACACTGGCGCCGGGCAGAAATTCTGAGAACGGGAAATCCGTGCCCAGCATGAGCAAGAGGTCGGCTTCATTAATTGCGTTGTACGCCCCTCCATAGCCGATCAGACCGGTCATGCCAACGGCGTTAGGATTGTCATGCTCAAGCCATTGCTTCCCGCGGAAGGCATAGCCGACGGGGGCCTTTAGTTTGCGCGCCAGTTCAATCACTTGGTCGCGGCCTTCTCTGCAACCGTCCCCACCAAAGATCGCCACTGTTCTCGCTTCATCAATCATCTTCACCAATTTCTCGAAGTCTGTATCGGAAGGCCTTACCACAGCTGGGGCTGCGATGGTCAAGTCGGTAGGCTGGTCCGGAGCATCGGCTGACGCGACATCGCCAGGTATGGCAAGAACGGTGGGACCCTTTTCCAGAACAGCCGTGCGGATGGCGGTGCTGATGACGGCACGGGCCTGCTCCGGATTCACCAGCCGTGCGGTATAGAGAGAAGCCGCCTCGAAAAACTTGTAAGGGTTCAGTTCCTCGAGCGCAGACGTGTCAATAATGCTCGACTCTACATCCCCGGCAATGGCGATAATGGGAGCTCCTTCTTTTCTCGCGTCCATCAATCCGTTGAATAAATGGACAACTCCGGGCCCCGCGGTTCCGCACACCACCACTGGATTACCCGTGAAGTAAGCCTCCGCGACCGCGGCAAACACTCCATATTCCTCATGACGGACGGGAACAAACTCGATTGCGCCATTTCGACGCAGTGCGTCCACTATGGGGTTCAGAGCGTCTCCGACGATTCCATAACAGCGCTTGACTCCAGCCTTCGCCAGCATCTCCCACAGTACGTCCGCGACTTTTTTCGACATAAGAGCCTTTCTGAATGTTTTGTGGACTCGTATCGCTTCCGCGCAATGCTCCCAGCGTTTAGGTCGCCGCTATGCTCACTTTGCCACTGAATTCGATGCAATTACCCTGCCATGAACTTGGCGGTCACCAACTACGTTTTATCTGGATAAGGCGAGCGCTGGTTCCCAAGATTCTGTGACAACGCAGATGACACTTGACGCACGAGGCACAGAGATGACACCCGCCCCGGCATGGGTTGTTCGCCACGGGAAGTTAATCAACGAGATCCGTGAGTGTTGGTCCTCATTGCAGTTGGGAGCAGTAAAAACGAGGGCCTGTCTCTTTGGTAGCAGGCTTGCTCTTCATTCAATCGAATTCCGGGCGGGGAGAATCGCGGCCCCCGATTTGCAACAAAGAATTAAGGAGAGGCTGCGAACCCTGGTGATGGCCGGCGTTTCGGAAGTGAAGAACGGAAGAAGAGAAATGTCGATGTTGAGAATGAAATCTCCGACAATGCGGATCCTTGCGCAGACGATACTCCTTCTGTTTTGGTCTGCTTTGGCAGGCTGGGCAAGCGAAGCAAACGGCCCGTCTTCTCACGGAACAAACATCTTCGCTCCCGAATCAACCCCAGCCAAGTCAATTGCTGACCTGTCCGTATTTGTACTTGCCATTACCGGAATCATTTTTGTCGTTGTCTTTACGTTAATTCTCTACGCTCTCGTTAAGTTCCGCGCGCGAGCAACGGATGGCGGACGCGAGCCAGCTCAGGTGTACGGAAGCACGCAGATTGAGCTGGCCTGGACGATCATTCCAATTCTGATAGTCGTTGTACTGTTCTTGGCCACTGCGCGAGTGATCCATGCGGTTCAGGATGCTCCAGAACCGGCGGGCGCTGTACAGGTCACCGCGATTGGACATCAATACTGGTGGGAGTTTCGTTATCCCAGATTGGGGATCGTCACCGCCAACGAACTGCACATCCCGGTGAGCGATCCCGGTCATCCGACACCAACGTTTCTCCAATTGCTCTCGGCCGATACTGACCACAGCTTTTGGGTGCCGGAGCTTGCAGGCAAAACGGACCTCATTCCGAACCACCCAAACAGAATGTGGATGGATCCGCAGCGCACCGGCATCTTTCTGGGCCAGTGTGCACAGTATTGCGGAGTGCAGCACGCGAAAATGCTCCTCCACGTTTCGGTGGACGGACCGGAGGATTTTGCCGCCTGGGTTCGAGCCCAGCAGAAACCCGCAGTGGAGGACGCCGGTGCAATCGCCGGCAGGCGGGTGTTTGAACGTAATGCCTGCATGAACTGTCATCGGGTGGACGGAACGTCAGCGGATGGACACTTTGGCCCTGATCTGACCCATTTAATGAGTCGCGCCACAATTGCAGCGGGGGCTGCTGAAAACACTCACGATAACCTCCGTCTTTGGATACAAGACCCAAGTGCGATCAAACCTGGTTCGCTGATGCCCGCCATGAAGCTGAGCGACCCGGACCTGGACGCCGTCGTGAGTTACATGGAGACGCTTAACTAGAACGCTCGGACGATTGATTATGGCATCAGATGCGATCACCGTTCCTGTCGGCCAGATAGAGGCCAGACCTTGGGTCGACGAGCTTCATCAGTGGCTAACCACTGTCGATCACAAACGGCTGGGAATTCTCTATATGTTCTCGGCTCTGTTGTTTCTCGTGATCGGCGGAGTCGAGGCGCTCATCATTCGCATCCAGCTGATGCATTCGCACAACAACTTCGTTTCGCCAGAAGTCTTCAACCGCATGTTCACCATGCACGGGACGACCATGATTTTCTTCGTGGCCATGCCAGTCCTTTTTGGATTTGCGAACTATTTGATCCCATTGATGATTGGTGCGCGGGACATGGCATTTCCACGCCTGAATGCATTCAGCTTTTGGCTTTCGTTTTTGGGCGGGTTGCTTCTTTATTTCAGCTTTCTCGGTGGAAGCGGTCTATATGGCGCAGGAAACGCACCGGACGTCGGCTGGTGGGCCTATGCGCCATTAGGAGCGCGGGCCTTCTCGCCCGGCCACAGTTCCGATTATTGGACGCTTTCGCTGCTGGTCTCCGGTTTTGGAAGCATTGGAACGGCCATCAACATTATCGCCACCGTTCTTTGCATGCGATGTCCTGGCATGAAGCTCAGCCGAATGCCCCTGCTAGCGTGGCTCAACCTTGTGATGGGCGGCATGGTTCTGATTGCGATTACACCCTTGTCTGCCGCGCAAATCATGTTGCTGATCGACCGGTATCTCGGCGGCCATTTCTTCGATACCCAAGCCGGCGGCTCGGCCGTACTCTGGATGCACTTCTTCTGGATCTTCGGTCATCCAGAGGTTTACATTCTCGTCATTCCTGCTTTTGCTTTCTTGTCGGAAATCATTCCGGTCTTTTCCCGCAAGCCTATTTTTGGATATCCCGTGATGGTTGCGGCGACAGTCGCCATCGGTCTCGTAAGCACGAGTGTCTGGGCCCATCACATGTTCACGATCGGAATGAATTCCTACGCCAACAGCTTCTTCGCGATCACCACCATGGCCGTCGGCGTGCCCACCGGAATCAAGATCTTTAACTGGATTGGCACGATGTGGGGCGGAAAGATTCAGTTCAAAGTGCCAATGCTGTTCTGCATCGGCTTTCTCTTTCAGTTCTTAATCGCCGGTCTCACCGGTATTATCCAGTCCTGCGTGCCCTTCGACTGGCAGCTTAGTCTCTCCTACTTCGTTGTGGCGCACTTTCACTATGTAATCGTGGGCGGAATTCTGTTTGCAATCTTCGGCGCGTTCTATTACTGGTATCCGAAAATGTCTGGCAGGATGCTGAGCGAGCGTCTGGGGAAATGGCATTTCTGGCTCTTCCTGATCGGCTTTCACCTGACATTCGACGTGATGCACATTCCCGGATTGCTCGGGATGCCGCGCCGGATCTACACCTACGAACCCGGTCGTGGTTGGGATACCTTGAACTTCATCATTACTATCGGCGCGTTTATCCAGGCGATTGCGATTCTCGTGTTCGTTGCAAACCTCATCATTTCTTATTTCAAGGGAGCCAGAGCCGGTAACGATCCCTGGGACGCATGGACGCTTGAATGGTCGATCTCTTCGCCGCCTCCAGCCTATAACTTTGCGACGGTTCCAACAGTAGCAAGCCGCCGTCCCTTGTGGGACTTGAAGCATCCTAAAGATCCCGATAGCCGTTATGAGTGAAGGCGAAATCATATGACTGCAGTGACAACTTCGTTTCCGAACGCAGCAACCGAGTGGCGTTTGCCATCTCGTGGGAAGGTCGCGATGGCCGGTCTCATCATCGCGGAATCCGCGATCTTCACGATATTCGTCGTTGCCTATCTCTTCTATCTGGGGAAGAGCATCGCGGGACCAACGCCGCGAGAAGTGCTTGAGACTCCGATCTTCTATACGATTTGCTTGTTGTCGAGCAGCCTCACCATTCACCTTGCGGCGAAGTCGTTGGAGCGGGACTACGGACGATTATTTCTCGGCTTGTGGCTGCTGACCATCGCGCTGGGCGGCTTGTTCCTCTACGGCACAGCCCAGGAATGGCACCGGCTGATTTACGAGCGCGGGCTCACAATCTCGACCAACCTGTTTGGGACGACTTATTACTCGCTTGTCGGCTTGCATGCCTTTCACGTCACGGTAGGTCTGATCATGCTCCTGGTGGTCGCGATATTCGGATTTATGGGCCGTGTAGGAGTGAGCCAGTCAGATCGCGTCGCAGTGCTCTCGATGTACTGGCATTTCGTCGACGCCGTGTGGGTTGTGGTTTTCACTGTTGTTTACGTTCTTGGACGCTGAGGTCTATATGGCGACACTATCCACGACAGAGCAATTGGGGCAGAGTCCCCGTGCTCCGCGCGAGATTGAAGTCCCCGCGTCGACAGCGTGGCCGTTCCTTCTGGCCCTCGGGGCGGCGCTGCTGTTCGCGGGCCTGGTGACGAGCGCATCAGTCAGCTGTCTTGGCGCCCTGCTAGCGGTAGCAGGCTCTGTCGGCTGGTTCCGTGAAGTCCTTCCGCGCGAGCATGAAGAGGCTGTGCCCGTCCTTCCCGAAGACATTCGCCTGATCACGGATCGCCGGGTCGTGGAACGGCTTCCAGTCCTTCCAGATCAGCTGCGAGCCTGGCTCCCGGTTCACAGCTATCCGATATCAGCAGGTGTGAAAGGGGGATTGGCGGGCAGCGTCGCAATGGCAGTATTGGCGTGCACCTACGGTGTGCTGAAGGCTGGGAGCGTCTGGTATCCGATTAATCTCCTTGCCGCGGTTGCTTATCGAGAATCCTCGAGGCTCGGACCTGCGCAGCTGTATTCATTTCATGCCGATGCTTTCGCGATTGCCTTTGTTCTGCACGGCGTTGTGTCCATTTTTGTTGGGTTGCTCTACGGCGCGATGCTGCCCATGTTTCCACGCCGTCCGATTGTGCTTGGAGGACTTATTGCCCCGGCGCTGTGGTCGGGACTACTGTACACAATCCTGGGCCTGCTGAATCCACTGCTCGCGAGTCGCATTGATTGGCTCTGGTTCATGGCTTCGCAAGTCGCATTCGGAATCGTCGCTGGACTTGTGGTAGTGCGCCAGCCGAGCTTTCCTACTCGCGAGAATGTTTCGTTCGTTTTACGGGCAGGAATCGAGGCTCCCGGAACGATGCCACCACGAGAGAGCGGGGAGAACCACTAATGAAGATGAAGTTGAAGTGGATGAAAACTCTCTCTGCGCTCGCGGTTCTCAGCTTGGTGATACTTGCTGCTTGCAGCGCTCCAGGCGGTAGACCGCAAACCAACACGGAATCAGTCGCCCCGAACCAGGTTTTGGACTTCAGCACTCTGTACGCCCAGAACTGTGCTGGCTGCCACGGCGCGCAAGGCCGTGGAGGAGCGGCTATCGCCCTGGCGAATCCCGTGTACCTGGCCATCGTCGATGAAACCAGAATGCGCAACGTTGTCGCCAACGGCGTCCACGGAACATCGATGCCCGCGTTCGCGCAGCGTGCAGGCGGAATGCTGACCGAGCAGCAGATCGACGTAATTGCGAGTGGAGTCTTCTCTCGCTGGGGGCGCAAAGAAGTTCTCGATGGAGCCAATCCACCCTCATACGCGGCAAAAGCCGCGGGGGACGTCGATCATGGCCAAGTCGTGTTTGGAAAATATTGCGCATCCTGCCACGGTTCCGAAGGCGGGGGGACCTCGAAGGGAAGCGCCATCACCAATGATTCATTCCTGGCGCTGGTCAGCGATCAGGCACTGCGCACGATCGTAATCACAGGCAGGCCGGAATTAGGCGCACCCGACTGGCGCGGCGATGTTCCCGGAATGCCCATGGCCGACCAGGAAATTACAGACGTGGTCGCTTGGCTGGCATCTCGGCGTTCGCAGAATCCGGGGCAGCCTTATTCCGCTTCAAACTATGCGCAACACCCCGAGAAATGACGGAGAAATAAGATGTCAACAAACACTGTCACGACCCCGCCCGCTGAAGCTGGCCTTTCGCGACGCGGATTCTTCATGAAGCTGGGAATCCTGTTCAACGGATTCGCCGCGATCGTAGTGGCTCTGCCGGTTGCGCGCTTCCTTTTTTCCTCCATCACTGGTGGTCGCGGGAATGGCTATCTTTCGTGGGTGCGCCTCGGAGATGTCAGCAACTTTCCCGAGGGAGAGACGCGGATGGCTACGTTTCAAAATCCCCTGGTCATGCCAACCGATGGAAAGACTGTAGACACGGCGTGCTGGGTGCGCCGCATCGCGGGCGATCAATTTCAGGTGTTTGCCATTAACTGCGCACATCTCGGCTGCCCCGTCCGCTGGTTCCCCCAATCCGGCCTGTTCATGTGTCCGTGTCACGGCGGCGCATATTATCGCGATGGCTCGCGTGCGTCTGGACCACCAGAACGCGGGCTCTTCGAATATCAATACAGAATCGAAAACGGAGTGCTCACGATTGACGCCGGACAGCTGCCAACCCCCGGCGACCCAGTAGCGCGTCTGACCTCGGAGAAACCGCAATGCGCCTGATCAAGAGAATCGGCGAATGGTTCGATCATCGCCTGCAGCTCGCGGCGCCGATTCGAGAAGCCGCTGAGCATCCCGTGCCGCGAAGTACGGCAAGCTGGTTCTATGTCTTTGGCAGCGCCGCTCTCACCATATTTCTTCTGCAGGTGGCCACCGGAATTCTGCTGGCGCTCATTTATGTGCCCTCGGCCGGCGAAGCATGGAGCAGCCTGCAGGCCCTGAATCATCAGGTCGCTCTTGGCTGGTTCATCCGCGCCATGCATGGATGGGGCTCCAACTTCATGGTTGCCATCGTCCTAATTCATATGGTGCAGGTGTTTCTCTTTGGAGCTCACAAATATCCCCGCGAGCTGACCTGGATTCTCGGAGTCTTTCTCTTATTGATGACTCTGGGCATGGCATTTACCGGTCAAGTCATGCGCTTCGATCAGGACGCCTACTGGGGCCTCGGAATCGGAGCGTCGATTGCCAGCCGCGTTCCCGTCATCGGTCCTTTTGTCGTGAAACTAATGCTGGGTGGGCCTATCATCGCGGGCGCAACGCTCTCCCGGTTTTTTGCTTTGCACGTATTCGTGATTCCCGGACTGCTGATCGGGCTCGTCTGCCTCCATGTCTTGATGGTCTTGAAACTGGGCATCAACGAATGGCCGATGCCGGGACGCATCGTAAGACGAGCGACCTATGAGGCCGAATATCACGCTTTGACTAAGAAAGATGGTGCACCCTTCGTTCCGTATGCGATATGGAAAGACATGTTTTTCGCCGGGTTCATCATTCTTGCGGTCACAGCGTGCGCTTTTTATTTCGGCCCTTTTGGGCCCACAGGTCAGCCTGACCCGACAATCATCCAAACTGCGCCCAAGCCCGATTACTTTTTCCTTTGGCTCTACGCGCTACTTTCACTTCTTCCTCCATCGCTCGAGACGCCATTCCTTCTCATCGTCCCGCCTTTAGTAATTCTTGGCTTGATTCTTCTGCCGTTTCTTTCAGGAGAAGGCGAAAAAAGTTGGAAGCGCCGGCCGATTGCGGTTGTTACCGTGCTGCTCATCGCGATTACTCTCGGCACCTTTACTCGCATGGCCCAGTTCACGCCCTGGAGTCCGCACATGAGCGCCTGGAGCGGCGATCCCGTGCCCGACCGCTACATTCATGGCACGACCGCGCTCGAGCGACAAGGTGCGCTGGTGTTTCAGGTCAAGCAGTGTCGCAACTGCCACTCTCTTGGCGACACGGGTGGACAAAGAGGGCCAGCCTTGGACAGCGTTGCGGTGCGGCTGACGCAGGACCAGCTCATTCGGCAGGTAATTCAAGGCGGCGGCAACATGCCTGCCTACGGGAACAACTTGAGTCCGGCAGAGACTACCGCGCTCGTAGCTTTCCTTGAGACCTTGCACCCGGCAGGACAACTGCCGGCTCGCGATGCGGCACGCGAACTGGTCCTTAACAACGGCCAAGTGAAAACGTCCGGGACTCAACCATAGGCCGCCGATGATCCCGCATATTCATCACGGCGCGTCCGAGTCATTCTGGGTTTCAGGCGCCTTGATCGTGGCCGCTTTTCTCTACTTGCGCGGATGGCTCGCCGCTCGCAGCCACGACCACGACAACGTCGAGGGCTGGCGCGCCGGCAGTTTTCTACTCGGCCTGTTGTTCATCTGGATTGCAACGGCTTCACCTCTGGCTGCACTCGATCATGAAACGCTGACCGCGCACATGGTTCAACATCTTCTTCTCATGACATTTGCGCCTGCCTTGATCTTGCTGGGCATGCCTCGAAAACTACCGGCGCACGGATTGCGAACGCGATTCTTCCGATCTGGACCAATGCAGCGATTGGCAAGCGTTGTAACTCACCCGGCACTCTGCTGGTTCGCAGCGGCAGGCGCATTAGTTCTGTGGCATATTCCTTCGGTGTTCATGCTCGGCATGCGATCGCAAATATGGCATGAGGCTGAGCAAGCATCGTTTCTCGCAACCGGACTTCTATTCTGGTTGCCGGTCGTCCGGCCATTGCAATACAGCTTAAAGTGGCCAGAATCGTCCATTCTTCTTTATCTGTTTTTGGCTACCTTGCCGTGCGATATTCTTTCGGGATTTCTGGTGTTCTGTGATCGTGTGGTTTACCCGGTGTTTTTGTCTTCTCCTCATTCCTTTGGCCAATCTGCTCTAGAAGACCAGCAATGCGCCGCTGCGTTGATGTGGACTTGCGTTACAGTCGTCTACGTAATCGCCGGGACGGTCTTCACCGCGCGTTTACTCTCGCCCCATCGATCGCTCCATCGATCGCCCTATCAATCGGAAGACCTCGCGATTCCGCAATTCGACTCGCGCGCCGTAGCACTACGGCACGCGGATCCGCACAGGATGGACGCAGTCTGAAATGTCACACCGGTCCGCACTTTCCGAGTTGTCTTCCACCGCAATGCAGCAGCGCCATTTTGGGAGATCTACGCTGCTCGCAGACTACTGGGCGCTCACCAAGCCAGAAGTGAACTTCCTGATCTTAATCACAACTTTTGTAGGGTTTTATCTGGCTTCGGCACGCGATGGGCAGTTTTCGTTCGCTGGGCTATTCAACACTTTGCTCGGAACCTTGCTGGTAGCAAGTGGGACCGGCACGCTAAACCAATACCTCGAACGAAAGTTCGATGCGCAAATGCGCCGAACCGCCCGCCGTCCAGCCGCAGCTGGCCGTCTGAAACCGTCAGCAGTTCTGGCCTTCGGAACCGCATTGGCAGCGCTCGGCAGCATCTATCTCGCGATAGCTGTCAACCTGCTCGCGAGTGTGCTCGCAACTTTGACCTTGTTGATCTATCTGTTCGTGTACACCCCGCTCAAGCGAAAAACACCGTTGTGCGTTCTCGTCGGTGCTTTTCCGGGTGCGGTACCGCCTCTCATTGGTTGGGCTGCGGCCTCCGGCCGATTGAATATCGAAGCGGGGATTTTGTACGCCGTGCTCTTCCTGTGGCAGTTTCCACACTTCATGGCAATCGCATGGATGTACCGCGAAGACTATGACCGCGCGGGCTATTTGGTTCTGCCCAAGGGCAATGCGAGGGTTCCATTCGTGATTGTGCAAACTCTATTGCCGCTCCTTGCTCTCGTCGCAATCAGCATCATGCAATTTCCAACACGGCATGCGGCGACTTTTTACTGTGCAGTGGCTCTTCTGGGAATAGGATTCACGTACTACGGATGGGAATTCGTGTTCCGGCGTTCGAGAGTTGCCGCACGCCGGCTCCTGACAGCCTCGATCGTCTATCTTCCACTGCTGTACGGGCTAAGCGCGACCTTATGCAATCGGGCCGGATGATCCAATACTCCAACCTTCTTGCAGAGAGAATCAGCCAAGAAGAATTCCGAAAATGCGACCTCGAAAGTTTATGACAAACTTTTACACATCGACCAACACGCTATTTCAGCCACCCTCGAATCCCGAAGGCCAGTTGACGCATCTCAATTTAGGCGCATATCATCTTCGTTTGGCCTTATGGGCGTGAACGAGCTAGGAAGGGCCACAAATAGTGAAGTTATTATCCATGGATAAAAAGAAGCTGGAAGCATTCAAGAAGAGGCTGGAGACGCGGCAACACGAGTTGCGCCGCATGGTCTCGCGGACGGAACAGGATGGGCGCACGGTCGATGAGGATTCGGCGCAAGACATCGCCGACCGCGCTGCCAGCTCTTACACCAAAGAATTTCTTTTTCACCAGAGCAACAACGACCGCCAACTGCTGCAGATGGTCGAAAATGCGTTGTCGCGCATTCGCGAGGGCAGCTTTGGCGAATGCATCTCCTGCGGCAAAGAGATCAACGCCAAGCGGCTGGAGGCAGTGCCGTGGACGCGCCATTGTATCGAGTGCCAGGAGAAGGCCGAACAGGGTTTGCTGGAAGAAACGCACGGGTAGGCCAGTGCATTGCGTTTGGTAATAGATGGGCCGCCGTTTTACTCGGCGGCTCGTGCTTTTTGATCTAGGAATCAGGACCCTTCGAAGTCGTCCCGTGAGATCCGCTCGGCTTTGCTCGGGGCAGGCCCTTCGCCCGCGTTGAGAAAAAACTCGGGTGGTTCAGGATGACGCTTCCTTAAGACTAAGAGAGAAATGATACGGCTGACCACGCAGACACTGTGCGGCTAAAAACACATTCTTGCCGGTTGACCTGACGGGGGATTTTGTACTAATGTCGGATTACACCGGAAAGGAGGTGGTCGAATGACAAGTTCTGATTGTAGTAACTGTAGTGGGAGTCTAAGACCAGGTGAGGTGGCTGAGACTTAGAGCGGGTTGCTCTAAGCGGGGCTGCCGGGCGTTCACGCGCTAGGCAGCTACAGTCCGCACACTATCGGTGAGTTTGGATTCGATCCGCCTGGCGTGAGGTCGCGCCAGGACCCGGAGTTGCCGTAGAGGCCACGTAGAGTGACCACCTCTTGGTCAATCCCAAACAGTCCACCGGACGGCCCGCAGGTTCAACTGCCTGCGGGTCGTTTGTTGTTTATAAGCTTCAGTGAACCCAACACTTCGTTATTTACGCATCCGGACAATTGCCGCCAAATGCCCACGATGCCTGCACCACGCTGACAATTACCGTTTCAATCTTTGTAGCGAAGCATGGCCATGAAGCCGAAATCCATGTGCAGTTGCATGTGACAGTGGAAGAGCGACGGCCCGGGGTTGTCGGCTAATAAATCCACCTCGACCTGATCACGAGCAGGCACCATGACGACGTCTTTGAGAATCCCGGCTGTAGGTTTGCCTGCGACCCTGGTCAATTCAAACGAATGCCGATGCAGATGGACGGGATGGGCTTCGGCACTCTGATTGTCGAATCGAAGCCGATACTTCTGGTTGGCTTTCACCAGGATGGGATCGGTCTTGGGATAAGACTTGCCGTTAATCGTCCAATGCTGAACCCATCGGTTGCCGGCAAACTTGCTGCGGAAGATTAAGGGAATGACTTCGATGTCTGGAGGTGGCGCGCTCGGGGCGCGCCCGAAAATCGTGTAGTCCCAGGGAGTGACGGTCGGGGCGAGCCATTGCGCCGGACCTTTCTCATTGGCATATTCGATTGTCGTGCCGAGACCCGCGCTCCGTATCTTGTCGTCGAGTTCACCGAGAATCCAGACGCCCGGTCGATTCATAGTGACGATCGCATCCACTCGTTCCGCCGGGCCGAGTTCAAGCACATCGACGGTGCGCGGCGTGGGCACCGGGTTTCCGTCGAGACTGAGCACCGTGAAAGAGTGACCGCTGAGCGCAACGCGGTGAAGCAACGTGGCGCTGGAGTTCACAATCCGAAAAATAACTCTTTGCCCCTTTTGCACGCGGATGGGATCCCCGCTCCCCAGCGCATGACTGTTGATCGAATAACTCTTGTAACCCACCTCCAGAAAACCCTCGTCGTCGCCCATGGTGCTTAAGAAAGGATCCCATCCGTGCAGAGTGAGAAACACTTCCGCATCGTAATCGCCAGGTTCGTTCTTGGGCTCAATATAGAGGACGCCGAACTGGCCCGAATATGTACTGCGCTTCAGATCGCGTCCGGCGAAGACGTGGGTGTGGTACCAGCGGGTTCCTGAAGGGCGTGGCACAAATGAGTATCGCTGTTTGCCATGAGCCGGAACGGCCGGCGTTCCCTCGTCTCCGACGCCGTCCACATCGGAGGGAACAAAGAGACCATGCCAGTGCACGAATTCCTGATCGGACGTGTCGTTCTGAACTTCTATGGTGACGGGTTTGCCTTCTTGCAAACGCAGGACTGGACCCGGCGCCGAGCCGTTGTATCCGATGGTTTTGATGATCCGGCCGGGCGCAGTCTCAAGCTCGACAGGCGAGATGCGCAGCGTGAAATCGGTAGGCAAGACTGGCGATTGTTGGGCCGCGAGACGCGACGCAGCATCCCAACACGCCGCGCCGCCTATCAATTCTAAGAATTGTCTCCGGTCCATCTCTTCCTCGTGCTATTGCGAAGACCGCGTTACGAGACCAGGATAATTGTCGCACCATTCTGTCGCTTGCAAGTTCGAACTTAAACCCCGAAACTAGGCATATGCATCTTTCCCTCTCTGGCAAAGTTGCCCTGATCACCGGCGGTTCGCGGGGCATCGGCTCGGCTGCGGTGCGAATGTTCGTGGCTGCGGGCGCGCGGGTGGTGTTCAGTTACGAGAAGTCGAAGACGCAGGCGGATGAATTGGTCAAGGAGTCAGGCGGGGACAAGTGTGCCGCAGTCGCCTGTAATCTTTCTGGAACCGAGACGGCGCAGGCACTGGTGGCAAGCGCGGTGAAGCATTTCGGGCGGCTCGATATCCTGGTTGCCAATCACGGTGTGTGGCCAGCTGAAAACGTGCCCGTCGATCAGATGGATGATTCGCAATGGCGACGCACGCTCACGGTTAACCTGGACAGCGTCTTCGCGTTGATTAAGCATTCCGTTGCTCAAATGAAGAAGCAAGAAAAGTCGGGCCGCGTCGCAGGTCACATCGTGCTCGTAAGTTCTACCGCCGGACAGCGTGGCGAAGCTTTTCATTGTGACTACGCAGCCACCAAGGGCGCATTGATCAGCATGGTGAAAGGGCTATCCACCGAACTGGCGCGTGATGGCATCTACGTGAATTGCGTAGCGCCTGGCTGGGTGGACACGGATATGTCGGCAGCCGCGCTGAATGATCCGAAGAGCCGGGCTACCATCTTCGCGACCATTCCATTGGGACGAGTTGCGAAACCAGAGGAAATCGCGGCGCCGATCCTGTTTTTGTGTACACCTGCGGCGGGTTTCATCACCGGGGAGGTTTTCAATGTGAACGGCGGTGCCGTGCTGGCGGGATAGTGTCGCAGTTCGATACGGAAGCGAGCCAAGCGCGCCCGTCCCACACTGGACGGACGGGCAGCTACAATGGCGATGTCCGCGTCTAATTAATGGCAACCATGAAGTATCTTCTATCCGCTTTTTTCTTTAGCGCGTTCGCCCTTGGGCAGGCGACCCAGCCCACACCTGCTCCTGCGTCTACGGCGCAATCGATTCCGGTTGACCAGGAGAATGCCCGCAAAGCCAAGGCTCTGCTTGATCAAATGTTGGATGCGCTGGGTGGCAATGCTTACCTGAATATCGAAGACGTCAGCCAGGAAGGCCGGACCTACAGTTTTCATCTGGGAGAATCGGAGGGTACTGGAGTGCTCTTCTGGCGCTTCTACAAATTCCCAGACCGGGACCGCGTCGAACTCACCAAGAAACGCGATGTGGTGTACGTGTACCGGGGCGACCAGGGTTTCGAGATCACGTACAAAGGTACCCGCACCGACGATCCCAAGGCGGTAAGCGATTATGTCCGGCGGCGCCAATATTCGCTGGATTGGGTGATTCGCAAATGGCTGACTCAACCGGGCATTGCGCTGTTTTACGAAGGGCATACCATAGCCGCGCAGAAAGATGCGGAGCAAGTCACGATCATGACCGCGAACGATCAGAGCGTTACGTTGTGCATCGATTCGAATTCGCATCTGCCGGTGAAAAAGACTTACTCCTGGCGCGATCCGACCGATAAGCAGCGCAACATCGAAGACGAGGTCTACGACAACTATCGCCCGGTACAAGGGGTCATGACCCCTTTCAGCGTTACCCGGTTTTATAACGGCGATATGGCCAACCAGCGCTTCATGAACTCGGTGAGCTACAACAAAGCACTGAGCGATTCCATGTTTGCGGCCGATGTTACTTATGATCCCAACAAACCCGCATCCAAAAACTAACCATCCCCGGATTGCTTTCTTCACAGGCTAAGTTCCTGCTGACGCTAGGTTTACCCTCAAGTCTCCAAGACACTCGTCGGGTAAAACCCACGAATCGTGGCTAAATTACCACAGCCAGACTCGGGGCCAGGGGCTGTAATCTCTTCATCTAACAACAGATAAGAGAACTGAAGGCTGAGACACGAGCAAACAATTCGTGGGGCGGTGGAATGCGCCGGGGTAGGTCTGCACAGCGGCGCTCCCGTCCACTTGAGAATTCTGCCCGCACCCGCGGGGTCCGGTATTGTGTTTCACCGCGTTGATCTGGACGGTTTTGAGGTCGAAGCCGTCAGCCGCAACGTCGCGCGCGTCAGTTACGCCACCAGTCTGATGAAAAAGGGCGTGCTGATTTCCACCACCGAACATTTGCTTTCCGCGTTCATCGGCACCGGCATCGATAATGCCATCATTGAGCTCGACAATCTTGAACTGCCTATTCTGGATGGGAGCGCGCAGCCGTTTGTGGAATTGATTCAGCAGGCAGGAATCCGGAAGCAGCGGCGCCCACGAACCTATCTTCGCATTCGGCACAGCCTCGAGATGCGCGAAGGCGACAAATTTATCGCGGTATATCCAGCAGATACCTATTCCGTGTCTTACACCATCGACTTTCCGCACCCGCTGATCGGCAAGGAAACCTTGAGCGTGGAGCTGGCGAACGGCAATTACTTCCGCGAAATTGCCGCGGCGCGCACCTTCGGTTCACGCCAGGATGAGAAGACGCTGCGCAATATGGGATTGATCCGAGGCGCCTCGCGAGAGAACTGCGTGGTACTGACGAGAGATGGCGTCGAGAATCCGCCGCTGCGCTTCGCCGATGAATTCGTGCGGCACAAGGTGTTGGACCTTATCGGTGACCTCGCGCTCCTGGGCAAACAGATTCTCGGCAACGTGGTTGCCGACCGGGCGGGCCATGCGATGCATACAGCCTTGGTCTCCCGCTTACTGCGTGACCGGACTTTGTGGGAGGAGACTACGATCGACGACCAACAGCTTCGGGAGTCTGAGTCTGTCCATGCCATGGCTGGACAGACGGCCTGAGCGCACCCCTAATCTCCATCAGTAGATCCCGGGCACCAGCCGCTTCGTGAAGCGGCTGTATTCCAAGTAAATCTTCGCCAAACCCCTCGGTCAACGCCATCTCCTCGACGTGGATGCGATATAACAAGGCCGCCGTGGGAAAGACCAGCATGATCGCCAGGCTCACCCAGTTGCGTTGGCTTAAGCCAATGGCCGTAAAGATCAGGAGCATCCCCGAGTATGAAGGATGCCGCATCCAGCGGAACAGACCAGTCTTGTGCACAGTCTGGGTTACATGAATCGCCACATTCGTGCGGGCGCACGAAGGTTCTATCTGGAAACCAACCATGCGCTGACGCCTGCGATTCGGCTGTATGAATCCGTGGGATTCAAGCACATCGATCCAAGCCGAATAGTCCCCTCCCCGTACGAGCGGGCCGATGTATATATGGAGTTATTTTTGGTTTGATGGCCGCGCCGACAAATCCTTGCTTGTCGACACAAAATGCTAGTCGGCGGCTTGGGGAGTGCGGTCGTTGGAATCCCAGAAGGAGCCTTCCTCGATCAGCTTTTCAAGTTCTGCGCGGGCATGTGCGGTGAGTCGGGCGGCATAGTCTTTAGCCGACTGCTGGCGCTCGGGAGTCAACGGGGCAACGCGGGCGGCGAGCAGCGGAGCATCTTCCTCCAGCATCCGAAGCAAACGCTGGGTGCGATCAATCTTGGCGTGAATCGAAAGCATTGGAGCTGTGACCTCAGTTGAGATTCTGTCAAGCGTGCCTTGACCACTTTCAAAGCGCAAGTCTTAACCTGAATACCCCGAATTGGCACTCGATCTGACTGATCCTACCAAGCGCCCTTGGAGCGTCTATTTCCAGCGCACAAAAAGCGGCATAATGGAGCAATGGCGAACACGGTAGTGGTTGGCGTCATCACGGTCATCTGGTTTTGCGGTGAGATTGCGGGGTATGCGCAAACACAGGCGTCGAATTCTGACGCTCAGAAAGGGTCGGCTATGGCGGCGCACGCAACTGGAGCGTTTGAAGTAAAGCTGACTCCTCAGCCACCGGAGGACAAGGCCGAGGGCGCGACCCTGGGCCGGATGTCGGGCGACAAACAGTTTCACGGCGATATCGAAGGCACGAGCAAAATTCAGATGTTGACCGCCATGACGGACGTTAAGGGTTCGGCCGGTTATGTCGCCATCGAGCGGGTCATCGGAACGGTGTATGGTCACACAGGGAGTTTCGTCCTGCAGCACAGCGGAAGCTCAAACAGGGGCGCGACACAACTGTCCATCACCGTGGTGCCGGATTCGGGCACTGGCCAACTGGTTGGCATCGCCGGCAAGATGACGATTACCATCACCGACGGAAAGCACTCGTATGACTTCGAATACACACTGCCCAAGGCGCCGTGACGAAAGGTCGTCGCGCCACGCAATTCTTCCTGGAAACGACTAAACTAACTAGTTGACATGCTGCTCCGGCTTGGTTCTTGCCGCCCGGGGTCGCATCTATTTTGTCAGGAAGGCAATTTTCTATGAACAGCTTTGGCAGTCGTTCTACCCTCCGCGTTGCTGGCCACGATTACGAGATTTACCGCATTGAGGCGCTCGACAAGCAGGGCATTTCGACCAGGCATCTTCCTTTCTCGCTGCGCATCCTTCTGGAGAATTTATTGCGCACGGAAGATGGCCGTAGTGTGACCAAGGACGATATCCGCGCGCTCGCAGCATGGAACAGCAAGTCGAAGCCGGACAAAGAAATTGCCTTCACCCCGAGTCGCGTGCTGATGCAGGACTTCACTGGAGTGCCCGCAGTGGTCGACCTGGCCGCCATGCGCGACGCCATGAAAGTGCTCTCGGGAGATCCAGCGTTGATTAATCCCTTGCAGCCCGCTGAGCTGGTCATCGACCACTCGGTTCAAGTAGACGAATTCGGCACGCCGCAAGCATTCCAGTTGAACGCCGAACTCGAGTTTCTACGCAACAAAGAACGCTACGGATTCCTGCGCTGGGGGCAAACTGCTTTCCGCAATCTGGCGATCGTTCCGCCCGACACCGGCATTGTGCATCAAGTGAATCTTGAGTTCCTGGCGCGCGTTGTCTACGTGCAGGAGTTGAACGGCAAGCGGGTGGCTTATCCCGACACGCTGGTCGGCACCGATTCTCACACCACCATGATCAACGGCCTGGGCGTGCTGGGATGGGGCGTGGGCGGAATCGAGGCCGAGGCCGCGATGCTGGGCCAAGCCGTGTCTATGCTGATTCCGCAAGTTGTCGGCGTGAAGCTGACTGACAAACTGCGCGAAGGCGCGACCGCGACCGACCTTGTCCTGACCGTTACCGAGATGTTGCGCAAACATGGTGTGGTGGGGAAATTCGTTGAGTATTTCGGACCTGGCTTGCAGGAACTTCCGTTGGCCGACCGCGCCACCATCGCCAATATGTCGCCCGAATATGGCGCCACTTGCGGCATTTTTCCCGTCGACAAAGAGACTCTCACATACTTGCGGCTGACCGGACGCACCGAAGAACAAATCGCGCTGGTCGAAGCTTACTGCCGCGAGCAAGGATTATTCCACGATGAGAAAACGCCCGAGGCGCAATATTCCGAATTGCTTGCGCTTGATTTAGGCACAGTCGAGTCCAGCCTGGCCGGGCCCAAGCGTCCGCAGGATCGCGTGCCGCTGCCCAAGGCGCGCGAATCGTTCGAGCAAGCTCTGCCCTCATTGATCAGGCCGGGCAAGGGCGACGTGAAACCCGGCGCAGCGACTACGGGTAACGGGCATCTTCACCACGGTAGCGTGGTGATTGCCGCCATCACCAGTTGCACGAATACATCCAATCCTTCCGTGATGGTTGCCGCTGGCTTGCTGGCGAAGAAGGCGGTGGAGCGCGGCTTGCAAGTTCCTTCCTGGGTGAAGACTTCGCTCGCACCGGGATCGAAGGTTGTACGCGATTATCTGGAACGCGCCGGCTTGACCCCGTACCTCGAGAAGCTAAAGTTCCACATCGTGGGATACGGCTGCACTACTTGTATTGGCAACTCCGGGCCGCTTCGAGAAGAAATTTCGAAAGCGATCGACGAACAGAATCTGGTGGTGGCGTCCGTGCTCTCCGGCAATCGCAACTTCGAGGGCCGTATCAATCCTGAGGTTCGTGCCAATTATTTGATGTCGCCGCCGCTGGTGGTGGCCTTCGCTCTGGCCGGGCGCATCGATATCGACTTGCGCAAAGATGCGATCGCGAACGACAAGCAAGGCAAGCCGGTGTATTTGTCAGATATCTGGCCGACTCGCAGTGAAGTCGATGATGCGATCAAGAAGTCGATTTCGTCGGATATGTTCCGGCGCAGCTATGGCGAGGTTTATCACGGCGACGAGCGCTGGCGCGGCTTGCCTGTTCCCAAAGGAGAAACCTACGCGTGGGATAAAGACTCGACCTACATCCGGCGCGCTCCGTACTTCGATGGCATGACGCTGAAGCCAGCGGCTGTAGAAGACATTCGGAATGCGCGCGTTTTGGCGGTTCTCGGCGACAGCGTGACGACTGATCACATTTCACCGGCGGGCTCAATCAAGAAAGATAGCCCTGCGGGAAAGTATTTGATCGAACACGGCGTCAAGCCTGCCGATTTCAATTCCTACGGCTCGCGCCGTGGCAACCATGAGGTCATGGTGCGCGGCACTTTCGCCAACGTCCGTCTGCGCAACAAAATGGTTCCCAACCTCGAGGGCGGCTTCACGCGGCACCTGCCCGATGGCGCCGAGATGAGCATCTTCGACGCTTCCGAGAAATATATTGCTGAACATGTGCCGCTCGTGATTCTTGCGGGCAAAGAGTATGGTTCGGGATCGTCGCGTGATTGGGCCGCCAAGGGGCCGCTGTTGCTCGGTGTGCGCGCTGTCATCGCTGAAAGTTACGAGCGCATTCATCGCTCCAACCTGGTTGGAATGGGCATTCTGGCATTGCAATTCCTTGAGAGCGAGACCGCACACTCGTTGGGATTGACCGGCGAAGAAGTTTTCGAGATCACCGGGATCCGCGACTTGATCGGCGGCTTCGCGCCGGGCCGTCGGGTGAACGTGCGCGCCACAGCGCGCGGCAAGACTACGGAGTTCAAGGCGTTAGTGCGAATCGACACTCCGCAGGAAGCACAATACTACGCCAACGGCGGAATCCTGCAATTCGTGCTGCGGCAGTTGCTGTCCAGTAAACCCAGCGCCGTCCACGCGTAAACCGCCTTGAGGGGTGGGCCACCCCAGAGACGCGGTAGAGACACAGCTCACTATGTCTCCTGTCGTAGGCCGAGGCTAAACTGGCCATAACAAATCCCTTGTAGGCAAGGAGGCCGGAGTTGACCGAGCATCCTTCGAAACGGGCCCAGCTGCTTGCTGAAATTCTGCGGCACATCAATGACGACAACTATGAGCCAGCGGGAGAAGGCTGGTTGTTCGGCGTCGGTCGCGGCGCATCTCGCGAGGCGGACTGCGGCGATGCAAACCAAGACGAGGCTGTCTTTCAGAAGATGCGCCATCTGGTTTATGACCATGTTGCGCGCACTGTCGCTATTGAACGAACCTCGCTTTCAAACCCTCCAACGGTAGATTCACTTGCGGACCAGTTCAAGAAACTGATGGATGAACTGACGCCTGAAACCCGGAAAGCTCTGGGACAGGCGTTTGGCCCGATCGCCGCTGGACGCGTTTCGCCGGTCCTTGAAAGCCAGCCCGCAGTCAAGGGCCAACTGGATGCGCTCGATCGTTACTACTCTGAAGAAATTCTCGGCAAGCTGAACAAAATTGTTTCCCGCGCCTCGGCGCTGAACCGCGTGGGGCTCGAAATCGTTCCTAACCGACGAGTTCAATTTCTCTTTGAGGAGGCCCATCGCTGCTATCTGTATGGTTTTCACTTAGCCTGTGCGGTGTTCTGCCGCGCCATTCTAGAGGGAGCACTCAAGGAAGTCGCCGATCCGCAAAGTGAAACCAATCATTCAATCCATGACATGCTGGGAATGGCAGTGGAGAAACACCTTTTGACTGATGCTCGTCCGCGTTGCGCCCGTGAAGTGGCCAAGGCAGGCAATAAAGCCATTCACGACCCTGAGATGTTCAATCGCGATTATTCCGCGGAAAAAGTTGAAGAAATCCTGACCAACACGCGCAAGGTGCTGGAAGAATTGTACCGGCTGCCGGCTCTGTAGGTTCTGTGCCTGGCGGCCTAGAAAGGCGAGGACGCCCGCGCCTGCATCGCACTCAGAAGATTTTCGCAGAATCCAGCAGAATCGTTACTGGCCCATCGTTGACCAACTCCACTTCCATCATTTCCTGAAAGCGCCCGGTCTGGCAGGGAAGGCCTGCGGCCCGGATTCGTTCAGCAAAGTATTCATAAAGCTGCCGAGCGTGCTCCGGCTTGGCTGCGGCATCGAACGACGGCCGCTTGCCGCGGCGCACATCGCCGTAGAGCGTGAACTGCGAGACCACCAGGATTCCGCCGCCCACTGCCGCGGTATCCAGGTTCATCTTTCCGTTCTCATCTTCGAAAACACGCAATCCAGCTATCTTGTCGGCCAGATAACCGGCGTCCACCTCAGTGTCAGCATGAGTCACGCCTAACAGAACCAGCAGACCGCGCCCAACTTCGCCCACGATCTCTCCGTCAATCGCGACCTGCGCACGGCTGACCCGTTGAACGACAGCACGCATGATTCTCTCATCGCCTCATTTCGATGCTTCGCTCACCAGGGACTCTTGCCCGGCTACCGCGAGCCAGCGGCCCTCACGGTAGACGAAGATGTCGGTGAACCGGACCTTGGCGCGAGGTTGCCCATCGGCGTCGATCACGGTGTTTAATCCACGAACATAGCCGAATTCTCCGTAGACGTGCGGATGCAATTCGCTCAATTGATTGCGTCCGGGTTGACGGTGGATGACGCTCGCCAAGTTTTCGGCACGGTCGCGCAGCATTCCATGAAGATCCACCTCCTGAAATTCGTCGGCCAGCAGGCAGCCACCGCGTCGGAATCGTGCTGATCGAGAGCCTGCGCCCAGGATTGCTCGGTCTTAATCAAGGCACCCTCGTCTCTGGTCTGCCCGGTCGGACAGCCGCCAAAGGCAAAGGGACAAATCAGAAGCGTGAACCATAAGATACGTTTCACTCTTACCCTCCTTGCTTCTTGATCGGCAACCATCATACCTCTTGAAAAAACCGCGCTTTCTGTTGACCATGACGTTTGACCGGGCAACTTTCAGCAGTTAGGATTCTTATGGGACTTCTTAGAGCCGACCGCAGTCTGATTTGGTTGCGGAGGACTCGCCTTTACATCGATTCGTGCTGGCCAGTACACTACTCGTTCCCTTTTACGATTCTTCGGGAGGTGGATTGCTATGGCCGTTGGAGAAAAGTTGAAAGAGATCAATGAAAAAGTAAAGCAGATTATCAGCGAACAACTGGGAGTCGACGAAGCCGAGGTTACGCCCAGCGCTTCGTTCGTCGACGACTTAGGCGCGGACTCACTGGACCAGGTTGAACTGGTGATGGCCCTCGAGGAAGCATTCGATCTGGAGATTCCTGATGAGGATGCGGAGAAGATCCGCTCGGTTCAGGATGCCATGGATTACATCGATAAGCACGCCAAAGTGGCCAAGTAAGTTGCACTTCCAAAATGGAGGCTGGGCGTCCCCGCCCGGCTGGACGGGTGCGACGCCCGTCCTCCATCGTGACATACACGCAATCGCAAGGAGAACTCATGGCAGCCGTTGACGAAAAAGTGAAACAAATTATCGTGGAACAATTGGGAGTGGATGAGGGCGAAGTCACACAAAATGCCTCGTTCGTGGACGATCTGGGAGCCGACTCTCTGGACACCGTGGAATTGGTCATGGCGTTCGAAGAATCCTTTGAGATCGAGATTCCCGACGAGGATGCCGAGAAGATCCGCACCGTGCAGGATGCGATCGACTATATCGGCAAGCATGCGAAAGGCGGGAAGTAGTTGGGCAGACGGGTCGTAGTTACTGGCATAGGCCTGATCTGCGGGGTGGGCAACACCACCGAGGAGATTTGGCGAAACCTGCTCGCGGGCAAGAGCGGAGTGGCGCGCATCACTCACTTCGATGCCGCACAGTTTGCTTGCCAGATCGCAGCGGAGGTCAAGAACTTCGATCCCCTGAATTTCGTTGAGAAAAAAGAATTGAAGAAAATGGGCCGTTTCATCTACCTGGCCCTGGCCGCCGCCGACGAGGCCATGAAAGCCGCAGGCCTGCAGGTGACGGAAGAGATTTCGACCCGAACCGGAGTGCACATTGGATCCGGAATCGGCGGGTTCGATGTCATTGAGCGCGAGCACATAAACCTGCTCAACGGCGGACCGCGCAAGATCTCCCCATTTTTCATTCCTGCCTCGATCGTGAATCTCGCTGCGGGACATGTCAGCATCCGCTACAACGCCAAGGGCCCGAATGAGGCCACGTGTACGGCGTGCACATCCAGCGCGCACTCGATTGGGGATGCCTACAAGATCATCGCGCGCTGCGATGCCGACATCATGATCGCCGGGGGAACGGAGGCCGCGATTACCCCCATGGGCGTTGGCGGTTTCGCTGCTATGCGTGCGCTCTCAACCCGTAACGACGCGCCCGAAAAAGCCAGTCGTCCCTGGGATTCAGGACGCGACGGATTTGTGATTGGCGAAGGCGCAGGAATCTTGATTCTCGAAGAGCTCGAATTTGCCCGCCAGCGAGGGGCGAAGATTCTGGCTGAAGTCGTGGGCTATGGCATGAGCGGAGACGCCCACCACATCACCCAGCCCGCCGAAAACGGCGATGGTGCGTATCGTGTCATGCTCAACACTCTCAACGATGCCAAAGTGTCCCCGGAGAAAGTGGATTATATTAACGCGCACGGCACTTCGACGGATCTCGGCGACAAACTCGAAACCATCGCCATCAAGCGCGCCTTCGGCGATCACGCCCGCAAACTCGCAGTCAGTTCAACCAAGTCGATGACGGGGCATTTGCTGGGTGGCGCCGGCGGACTCGAAGCCGGCATCACCGTGCTCGCGCTCCGCGACCAGATCTTGCCTCCCACCACGAACCTGGATAATCCCGATCCCGAGTGCGATCTGGACTACGTTCCCAACCATCCCAGGAAAGCGGACGTGGAGTACGCCATGTCCAATTCCTTTGGCTTCGGCGGAACCAACGGCGCTCTGCTTTTCCGGCGCTGGGCCGAATAGCGGTGCAGCCGACTCATGGCCAATTTCACTCAGCCCCAGCTGATCTCAATGGGACCGAGATCGGGTTATAGGCTGCTCAGCGACGACCAGCACCCTTCGCATCATTGAACCGCAGAACTCAAGGCAGTCGATCGTTAAACAAAAAGCCCCTTTCTGCCGATAGGCCTTGAATGGCAGTTCTGCGGCCCAACCACGCCCGCAAGCGAAGTCTCATCTACGCCTTTTTCACCGTGGCGCTGCTTCTCGGTGGCCTTCCCACACACCGGTCCCCGTGGCAGGGCACTGCCGAATTGCACACTCTGTTCGAAACCGTTGCCACGGTGTTGGGCTTCGTGACGGGCGCGATGGCCTTGGTACGCTACTACACCAAGAAAAGTGCGATGTTTCTGCTGCTGGGCAGCGGCTTCCTGGGAGGGGCTCTTCTCGATGGCTATCATGCGGCGGTAACCTCGTCGTTCTTTGCCGGCGATACTCCTTCTGCCCTTTCCACCCTCACGCCCTGGAGCGGGGTCATGTCGCGTGTGTTCATGTCCCTGCTCATGTGTGCAAGTCTTCTGGCCTGGAGACAGGACAAGTCCAGGTCGGCGGGGATCGTGATTAAGGAGGGGCCGGTTTACTTGATCGTCGGAATCTGGACCGTCGTCAGTTTTTTTTGCTTCGCGTTGCTGCACCTGCCACCTCCTTTCCATCCTCACCATCTGGTTCATCGGCCCGCCGACTTCGTTCCGGCTTTCTTTTTCGCTTTGGCCGCGATCGGATATCTGCGGAGGGGAGCGTGGAAGACCGACGACTTTGAACATTGGTTGGTGCTGTCCCTCATTCTGTGTGCGATCGGCCACATGGGATACATGTCTTTTTATAGTCGAATCTTTGACACACAGTTTCTTGTCGCTCACGGGCTCAAGATTCTGGGGCACATCTTCGTGCTGATAGGGCTTTTCATCAGCATGTTTTCCATCTTCAAGTCAGAGGCAAGAAGCACAAGCGATTTATTAATAGTCAACCAGTCGCTCGAGGCGCAGATTGCGGAACGTGAAAAAATCGAAAAAGAACTGCAGCGGGCGCACGACAACATGGAAGAACGTGTCCGGGCGCGTACTGCCGATCTGGGTAAAGCGAATACGTCTTTGGAAGCGGAGATCGCCTTGCGTGGCAGCGCTGAAGAGGCGCTCTCGCAGGAACGCTCGATCTTACGCTCCTTGATCGATAACGTGCCCAATTTCTTGTACGTAAAGGACAGGCAGGCCAAGTTCGTTGTGGCCAACCTATACTGCGCACGGCAGTTGGGTTTGGACGGTCCAGAGGACCTGCTGGGCAAGAGCGATTTCGACCTTTACCCGCAACCTCTCGCAGCCGGTTTCTATAAAGATGACCAGGCCGTGATTCTTTCGGGAGAGCCTCTGCTCAATCGTGAAGAAATCGTCGTTGACCACCACGGAAACCCGACATGTGTCCTATCTACAAAAGTGCCTATCCGAGGTTATAACGGCCAGATAACCGGGATTGCAGGAGTAGGAATAGACATAACCGAGCAGAAGCGGGGGGAGGCCGAACTGCGAGATAGCAGAGCGCTGTTCATGCTGTTACTGGATTCCATTCCCGAGGCAGTTTACGGCATCGACCTGAAGGGCAACTGTACGTTTTGCAATCCTGCTTGTGTCCGGCTACTGGGTTTTCAGAAGGCTGCTGACTTATTGGGTAACAACATGCACGACTTGGCCCATTATGCCCGGCCCGACGGAACGCCTTACCCAGTAGACGAGTGTCATATTTACGAAGCTTTTCGCGACGGGCACGGCACGCACCGGGACGACGAAGTCCTCTGGCGCGCCGACCACACCAGCTTTCCCGTCGAATACTGGTCTCACCCCATGTACCAGGATGGAGCGATCATCGGCACGGTCGTAACTTTCGTAAACATTACGGAGCGAAAGCAAGCCGAGCAGGTTTTGCGAGAGACCAGCGAAGCAGCCGAAGCGGCCAGCCGCGCCAAAGGCGAATTTCTCGCGAACATGAGCCACGAAATCCGCACCCCCATGAATGGCGTCATCGGCATGACGGAACTGGCGCTCGATACCGAGCTTACCCAGGAGCAGCGCGGCTATTTGAACTTGGTCAAGAGCTCTGCCGAGTCGTTGCTCATGCTGCTCAACGACATTCTGGACTTCTCCAAGATCGAAGCCGGCAAGTTAGACATGGAGACCATCGAATTCAATCTGCGCGATTGCCTGGACGACACTATCAAAGCGGTCAGCTTGCGGGCGCACGAGAAGGGGCTCGAACTTGCATGCCACATTCTGCCCGAGGTTCCGGATGCGTTACTAGGCGACCCTACCCGTCTACGTCAGATCGTGACCAACCTTCTCGGCAATGCCATCAAGTTCACCGCCAAAGGCGAAGTTCTCATCCGCGTCGAAACGGAGCGCGAAACCGAGAGTGAAGCGATCCTCCATTTTGCCGTAAGCGACACTGGAGTCGGAATTCCTGCGGACAAACAGGCTTCGATCTTCGAGGCATTCACGCAAGCGGATAATTCAACCACCCGGAAATATGGTGGAACCGGCCTGGGCCTTTCGATTTGCTCACGGCTGGTCGAAATGATGGGCGGCCGGATGTGGCTGGAAAGCAAAGCTGGGCAGGGCAGTACATTTCATTTCAGTGCTGCTTTCTCGTTGCAGAAGGCCTCCCCGAGCAAAGCCGTGTCTATCGGTTTAGAGGGGCTTCGCGCCTTGTCCGTGTTGATCGTGGACGACAGCGCGACCAACCGGTGCATTCTGAAAGAAATGTTGCTGGGTTGGCAGATGCGGCCAGTCGAGACTGCCAGTGGCCGTTCCGCTTTGGATGCCTTAAAACGCGCCGCCACGAACGGAGCCGCCTTTTCTCTGGTGCTGCTTGACGCCCAAATGCCGGAAGTCGATGGTTTCCAAGTCGTCGAACAAATAAGACAGGACTCGCAACTGTCAAGCACGGTTGTGGTCATGCTCACTTCGGCGGGTTTGCGGGGCGATGCCGCGCGCTGCCGGGAGTTGGGAATCCAGGCGTATTTGCCCAAACCAATCAAGCGTTCAGATCTTCTCGAAGCCATTAAAACCGTGTTGAGCTCGCCGGCTCGAACCCAACAGGTGCCAGGGCTGGTCACGGTTCACTCCTTGCGAGAGAGTCGGAGACATCTCCAAATTCTCCTGGCCGAGGACAATCGGGTGAACCAGTTACTGGCGACGCGTTTGCTCGAAAAAGCGGGCCACGCCGTGGTCCTGGCAGAGACGGGCACGGCTGCGCTGGAAGCCCTGGAGAAACATTCTTTCGATCTGGTCTTGATGGACGTTCAGATGCCGGAGATGGATGGCCTGGAAGCCACGGCCAGCGTCCGCCGGCGCGAGCAAAGCACCGGAAAACACATTCCGATCATTGCCATGACGGCGCACGCAATGGTGGGTGACAAGGATCGCTGTCTCCAGGCCGGGATGGATGCCTATATTTCAAAACCGCTCTCAGTCAAGGATCTTTTCGCGACAATCGAGGATCTCTTTCCGTCTTCAGTGGAGTCTTGAGAGCCTGAACTCCATGCACTGGTCGCCTGTCGGCTTTTTCGGGTCCATACAAGATAATATGTTTACGACTAAATTAGCGTTTTGATAATACGAGGGCCGATTCAGCTTCACACCGCGATCGGTTTCAGTGGGCAAGGAACGGTGGCCGCTTTCGCCGAACAACATTGCATCCCGAATTCGTCCCATTTTGGCAAGGAACTTTAGGTCTCTCCCGGCCTTCCTCTGGTAATAAGACCTTGGTACCCAGGGATTGACCTTCTTCCACTTTGCCAATGCCGATAGTGCAATACAGAATAGATTTAGCGGCAAGATGACTCTTCCTATGGATAAAGCCTTTGCAACCGCTGTCATGCCCACACTTAGCACGAAGAAGGCCTCGGCCCGAGTGGCCTTGGTCGATATGAAGGAACCGGCTAGGAGTACTCTTGCCGAGTGTTTCCGGCAGTTTGGGATCGAGAGTATCTCGTTGAACGGGAATTCCACCGAGCGCCTCAAAAAAGAGAAGTTTGAGGCTTGCGTGATCAAGCTGGGCCCGACGGCTCAGGCGGTAATGGAGTCCGCGCGCACTTCGCCCTCAAATAGCCGGATCGTGCTCTATGCCGTAGGCGGCAGTGCCCAGGATGCGATGAGTTATTCGAAGTACGGGATCAACGCTATTTTCCACGAACCCATCGAGCGCCCGGCGGTGTTGAAATTAGTCCGGGCCACACAGATGCTCGTCTTGCACGAGTTGCGGCGTTATGTCCGGGTTCCGGTGATTACAGAAATCTCCCTGGTGTTCAACGATGGCCGCAAGGTGACAGCAACCAGCATTGAAATCAGCTCGGGAGGGATGTCCCTGCGCAGCGCCGACGATATTGCGATTGGGCAGTCAGGAGAAGTTTCGTTTGCTTTGCTCACATTGCCGAGGGTCTGGATTCGCTGCGCGGTAACATGGCACAACGTGAATGGCAAAACCTTCGGCATCCGCTTCGATAATCAGGACGAGCGTCGTTTCAGGGTCAAAGAGTGGGTCGACGCCTATCTGGAAGGTTAGCTGGCTCCTCGCAATCGCCGACTATCGCAATTTCCTCCGAACCCGCGGTAATTCCAGCGCAATCCCCTGAGTGATTTCTCTACAATCACTCAATGGACCACCACACGGTAGCTGCCATCAGCATCGCAGGGACCTTTTTTGACCTGCTGGGCAGCCTTTATCTTGCCTACGACTTGTTGGGTGGACAACACGGCCCGCTGCGGCTGCTTACCCGTGCCGTGACGTACTCTGTCGTTTTCGGCGTCGGATATGGCATTGGCCTGGGTCTGTTCTTTGGCCTCGCCTCGGGTCTCGCAACCGGCCTCACGATCTCGATTGAACTCAATCGAGCAGCGCGCAGTTTGCCGCACTACTCTTTGCCTTGGGAGGGATTGTTCAGCGCGATCCGAGGCCTCGCTTTTGGCGCTGGACTATATCGGATTCTAGGCCTCGAATACGCAACCGCATTCGGCACCCTCATCACCATCGGTCAAATATTCGCTTATTCGCGCGGCATGCGGCCATCGATCGACTATGTAGCCTCCCGCCGCCCGCGCCTTACCCGACGGCAATTCTCGGGAACGCTCGTTCGCACCGTTGGCTACATCGTCACGGCACTGGTTTGTAGTGCTCTCGTGCATCGCTTTGACCACGCGTGGCCTTTTGCCATCCGGGTAGGGCTGGTGACCGGCCTGGTCACCGGCATTGGGGTAACGGTGAATCCCTACATCGAATATTACGCGGACAACCTTCCGGAGCGGCGGCTTGGAGCCTTCGGCATCGCACTCATTTTTTGTGGTTTTGCTCTGCAATCGCTTCAATATTGGCTGGCATTGTTTGACGTACGCGTCACGTAAAAGCCTTCACCACGGAGCCACGGAGAACTCAATTAGGCTCTAGCAAGAATTGCCGATACCATCATTGCTCTTGAACAGTGAAGGCCCACTCCGTGTCTCTGTGTGTCCGTGGTGAATGGGTTAGACTAGGCGTGCTTCGCGAATCCGCAAGCTGGCATGTAGAATTGAGACAGATGGCAGGTGCTTCCCAGTTCGTCCAGATTGATGTCGGCCCGCCGGTCCGCCAGCCCAAGCCGGAGTGGCTTCGAGCCAAGGCTCCGGTGGGCGAGAACTTCCACAATCTCAAGAAACTGGCCCGTGGCTTGGGATTGCACACGGTGTGTGAATCGGCGCAATGCCCCAACATCGGAGAGTGCTGGAATCACCGCACCGCCACATTCATGCTTCTGGGCGACATCTGCACCCGGCGCTGTGGTTTTTGCGCTGTACCCAAGGGCAAACCTGGTGCGATTGACTGGGACGAACCACGCCGCGTGGCCGAGGCAGTGGCGACGCTGGGCTTGAAACACGCGGTCGTGACCAGCGTTAATCGGGACGATGACAATCTAGGCGGGGCGCGAGTTTTCGCGGAAACGATTCGAGAGGTTCGTGAGTTGTCTCCGGACTGTCGCATCGAAGTCCTGATTCCCGATTTCCAAGGCATCGATGAGGCGTTGCGAATTGTTCTTGATGCGAAACCCGATGTCCTGAATCACAATACAGAAACCGTGCCGCGGCTTTATCGCGTCGTTCGTTCTGGCGCGCGCTACGAGCGCACGCTGCGCCTGCTTGAGAACGCCAAGAAGTTCTCGCCGGGGATGGTAACTAAGTCTGGCGTCATGGTTGGCTTAGGGGAGTCGGTCTCCGAGCTTGTGGAAGTGTTTCGTGATCTCGGGTCGCGTGGTGTCGACATCCTCACGGTGGGCCAGTATCTGCGGCCATCGCGTGATCACCTTCCGATTGCTTTGTTCTACACCCCGGATGAATTCCGCTACTTGAAGGACGAGGCCCTCCGATTCGGCTTCCGCCACGTGGAATCAGGGCCGATGGTGCGTTCCAGCTACCACGCCCACGAGCAGGCCGAGTCTACTTCACCAGTTGGGCGTAGTCAGCCCAGCATCGTCTAGCGCAGCTTCAGTTTGCCTCTTGCACGCATGTCATCCCGAGGAACGCGAGGGATCTAGCTCTTTGCATTGGCGGCGATGGCGATTGTACAAGCAAGAACCTAGATCCATCGCTCGGCTCGCGATGACAAGATGATTTAATCCGCTCGGGATGACAATTGCGTTTAGCCGCCGCTGGGCGATGGAACAACCCTTAGAAAATCTTCAGGTGGATGGTCAGATACTTCTTGGGATCCTGGCGTATCGCTTTGATCAGCTCCTGCGCCTGCTGCAGCAACGCGTCGGTGTGGTTGTAGACGGACGGATCCTGCAGCAGTTTCCCTATCGTCCCCTCGCCTGAATTCAGACGGTCGCTCAGGTCCGAAAGTTTGCTCATGGTATTTTTCAGCTTCTCGGCAAACTGTTGATCCTTGGCCAACACACCCAAGGCGCCCTTACCCGCGTTCACATCCTCGGTCAATTTTTTCACATTGGCGATGGTGTCGTTAGCGGTATTGTAGAGTGTGGGATCCTTCAGGAACTTCCCGGCAGTGCCTTGGCCTGCGTTTAGTTGGTCGATAATCCCGTTCAACTTTTCAATGGTTGCATTTGCATTCTGATAAAGCTGATCGCTAACGAGGAGCTTGCCAATACTGCCTTTGCCTGAAACTACGTCATTGACGAGGCCCTGGAATTGGGCGACAGTGTCGTTAAGCCGGTTGTAGAGGCTGGGATCGTAGATCACTTTGCCGATAGATCCCTGGCCGCTTTCTACATAGGCCAGGATCCGATCCACCCGTTTCTCCAGCGCGTCGAGATTTTGCAATGTGCTTTGGCTGGCACGCACTACATCCTGAATTTGGGGTGTGTCTCGTGTAGTCAGCACGTCTCCTTCCTGGGCCTCAGGTCCGTGCGCCTGCGAGCTGTCGATGTCGATGTAGGTCTCGCCCAGCACTCCCGCGGTGGAAAGCAAGGTTACCGAGTCCTTGCGTAGACTGCCTCGGTACTTGGTGTTCACTTTCATGATGATTTCTACCGGGGTCAACCGTCTGGCTGGATCGGAGACAACCCGGATCCCGGAAATATTGCCTATGTCCACGCCCTGGAGGCGAACCGGCGCACCCTCGCGCAAGCCGCCGGCATTGTCGAAGTACGAGATCAAAGTAATCTTCTTGGTAAGAATTCCTCCGGTACCACTCATGAGCAAGATCAGAATGCCCAGCGTGATGCTGGCAATCAGCACTGTGAGCCCGACTTTCAGTTCAGACCACTGCAACTGCTTCTGGCTAGGCACTAATTCTCCCCAAGCGCGTCATGGCAACGTTCTCTGTGGCGACCCGTAAAACCAAAAGTGGATTCCAGCATGATACCAGACAGTCAGCGAGCGATTCTCGTCAGGCGCGCTGCCGCTGCAAAGTTGGTGCGAGCAGGATGGCGAACAGATACGCGCCGGCGCCGCAAGCCAAAGTGGCATTGAGTCCAAACTGGATGGCAATGACCATCGCTAGTACGGAGCCCAATACGCTGGAACCCGCATTCATAGCCCAAGCCCACTCTACTGAATTTTCCTGAAACCTACTCTCACCCGCCGTGGGAAACTCCGGCACGGGAACGCTGGCCAATGCCCGTAACCCGGTAGGAAATGGCATCCCCATGGCAAATCCTAAGGGAACCAGCAGAATCGCGCTCACCAATAGTTTGGCCGCGAAGGAAAGCCCGACGAGCGCGTTTAGAAGTCCCGGCAAAATGAAAACATACAGCAGAAGCGCAGCCGTGATAAATGCCAGCGGAAGCCAGGCGCGCTGTCTCCGAGCCAGCCATTTACGCGATGCCAGACTGCCAGCGCCGCTCGAAAGCAGGAGCAGAAACACGACAACCGTAAGGGCATAGGTCGGGTGCCCGAGAAATAGAACGAAGCGTTGGATAAAAGCAATTTCCACCAGGATGTATCCCAGACCGACAGCGACAAAATACAACAGGCGGACCGGCCGTTCGCGCGCGTTTCCACTGCGCACCGCGAGGGGAATCACCAGAAATGCGAGCACCGCGACAAAAGAAATCACGAGCACCATAGCCAGTACAACGACGCCCAAGTTCACCTTCCAGTCGATGCCTTCGCTCAAATCGTCATCGTGCAGAACCTGGTCCAGCTTTAGCGTGAAAAAGAAGAAGGGCCGGTTATCGTTTACTGGCGCCACATTGTAAGGATATTTCTCCGCAAAGGCATAAGAATCGTTGCGCGCGATCAAGGCCGAGAACGGATTATCTTTAGGATCGGAAGGAAGGTACAGCGCCACTAATTTGGGATTGCTCGCCAGGTGAGATCGAACCTGTTCCTCTTCTTCCCGCGTGAACGCACTCTTCTTCGCCAGCACCACGACTGGAATTCCGTCTTCGTCCAAATCCCCTTCGGAGACTACGATGAAATTCCTGGCTGGATTCTCGACTCCCTGCTCATGCAGCGCTTGCATAGCGACCGAAACCACGCGCAAGGCTTCGCGCGGCTGACGGAACTCCCAGCGAGTGATCGCGACCATGCCATCGGGTCGCAGGTGCTCGAAATATTCCCGGAATGCCTCCACGGTGTACAGACTGTTTTCGCTCAGGGCGAACGCACCCGCGGCAGTTGAAGCCCAGGTGTCAACCAGGGTCATCTGGACTACGTCGAAGTTTTGCTTAGCGTTGCGCACGAACGATCGACCGTCCGTCACATGAATATGCACTTCGGGACGCTGGTACAAGTGACACGAATATTCCGCATAGCGATCGCGCATCACCGTATTCGCAATGATGGGATTGATTTCGATTCCAGTTACGCTGGGGCTGCCGTTGGCCACGGCGCGAAGCACATCGACCCCGCCGCCGGGTCCAATGATGGCGTACTCTCCGTGTGGGCGCAGAACATTAGCCAGCGCGGGAGGCGCGGCCATCAGGTTGTGTTGCCACTCCGATCCCTGCCACTGCTTCGGGTCGGCGTTCATGATGTAGGTAGAAGCATCGGCATCAATCACTACGGTTTTTGCTTGGTCTTGACGATCTACTTCCACACGGGAGATGGCGTTCCAGCGGGCGAACTCTACCCAAGCCTTGTCACGAAAGATGCCTTTCGCATAGACGACATCGATCAGCCTTCCCGAATAGTTCGCGGCAATCAGCAACAAGAGGACCGCTGCCAGCCCTAGCGTCAGTTTTCGCAGATTCGGGCGGACGGCCCAGACAGCTCCCGCGACAGCTGCCATCGTCGCTGCGAACAAAATGGTATTCGGCCCTCCCACCCAGTTGAGGAGAGGAACAATTCCCAAACAAGCCAGTGCGCCACCTAGGAGATCCGCTCCGTATAGGCGCGAAATGTGGTGCGATTCCCGGGCAAAGAGAACAGAGAACTCGAGACCCGTGACGAAAAATGGCACGGCAGAAGCCAGATAGATCGCCGTAAGACGGAACAAATTGGCTTCCGACAAGCTCAGCGAAACCGGGACGTGCAGCACGATCTCCAAGACGAGCGGAACCACCAAGGCGTTAATGACACAGAGCCATGAAAGCAGGATGCGGGTGGAGAAGCGGCCTAGCCAGTTTTTTCCTAAGTGTGCGAATACTCCGCCGGACCCGAGACCGAGCAGCGCGATTGAGATTGCCAGAAAGGCGAAGTGATAAAACAGCACCACGGAAAATAGTCGCGTAAGCGCCAACTCCAGAAGCAGCGCCGCGAAACTGCTGACCGCGACGCCGGCCAGCAGGGAACGCTCGGAGCTTGTTTCGGAAGTGCTCGTCCTGCTGATTGGAGGAGTTTCAGTTATAGCGGACATTCGGTCTTCGCTCTGGAATGCGACAGTCTAACAGAAAGCACTCAGCATTCAGCCGTCGGCACCCAGCCATGTCAGAACCCGCGCCGAGCAGCCGTCAACCTTCCAGGATAACCTGCGCGATGGCGTATTCTTTCGTGTGGGAAAGGGAGAGCGCAACATGCAGCGCGCCCAGCTTGGACGCGAATTCGGCTGCCTTGCCGTGGAATGCGATGGTGGGACGGCCTCCCGGCTGGCGGCATACTTCGACGTCACGCCACGTAACGCCATGATTCCAGCCAGTGCCGATGGCCTTCATCGCAGCTTCTTTCGCTGCGAATCGCGCCGCGTAGCGCTCAACCCGGTTGGCCTTCGATTCACAGTAGTGGATCTCAGCCTCGGTAAAGATTCTGCGCACAAAGCGGTCGCCGAAGCGCGCAATCGACGCCTCGATGCGCGGTACCTCCGCTATGTCGATGCCAGTGCCGACAATCATGAGACAGTGTAATGCTCGGGACCACGCGCCGTGACCCTTTAGACTCGCCAATAATCCGGCCGCCAATTCTTGATGGCCTTCTTAATATCAGCAGGCGCAAGATTCGCCGACAGGGTGCGTTCAACCAGCCCTGCCGCTTCTTCGTCCGAGGCAAAACGGAGTGCGATGAGCTGACGCTCGCTGAGCTTTCCGATCTGTGGGCGCAGCGAATCGGGCACCAGCATTGCCAGCCGCTCTCGCTCTTCAAGTCTTATGACGCGATCCTGCACTTTCAGCGCGTATTGCCTGAACCGGGTGACTGCAACGATTAAAGCCGTATTGAATATCACGATCCAGAAGTGCAGAAAACAGGGACGCCGGACCGCGACGACCACGCTGATGATCCACGAAATGACAAAGACCGGCGCTACAAAGTAGTGGAATGGAGGATCGAATCTTACATGATTGGCAAAAGTCTGCGGAGTACGTTCGGCCATGTTCACCTCATTGTGCTGCAAGTGAAAGTCTAAATCAGTGCGGGCACAATGCGCTTCCGAAGGTTCGATATATTCAGAGCAGCCTGTCGCCGCGATAAATGACCTGCCCATCGATCATGCGCGCTTCAGACATGAGTTCATGCTTTTTGACGGGTCCGGTTCCGTCGATATGAAAGACGGTGTGCCCGTGAGCCACCAGCCAATCGGAAACCAACATACGGTGGCAACGGAAATAAACTCGCTCAGCGCACATGTAAGCGGTCCGTGACTGCTCTGCCAGTTTGATCAGCTCGGCGATGCCGCGCCGGAAATCTTCCGTAAGCATGTAATCGGCATAGTTGCGGAAGCTGTCATTGCGTAGCGCGAGGTTGGGCGAATCCTCGCGGATCTTCTTGCGGCGTCCGCCAAGTTCTTTGAGCCAGATGTATCGAATTCCGGCCTCGTGTAGCGTTGTCTCCAGCGCTTCGCGATTGAAATGGGGCAAGCGGCGCGACATTGGAAAGGAGCGAATATCGACCAAGGTCTGAATCGAGTGAGCTTGCAGGACAGCAATGAGTTCATCCAGCGAGCGTGTGGAATGGCCGATGGTGTAGAGAGTCGCCACTACGTTCTTGCCCGATCATTTTCTCGCTACTTCTATAAGAGCCTTCACGATCGCTTCGTCCTGCTGGGGGAATACAGTGCGCAAATCGAGCAGCACGCGGCCGTCCTCAACCCGCGCGATGATGGGTGGATCGGCGGCCCGTAAGCTTGACGAGAACTCGTCAGCGCTCAAGCCCTCGCAAGCGATCGCTAGTAGTCGCGTCGGCAGTACAGCAGAAGGCGCAGCTCCACCACCGATTACGGACTCGCCGTCGATCACCTCTAGTGACAACCGGGACGGGATTATTTTCTCTGCCACCGCCTCCGCCCGCCGTCCGATCTCTTCTTTCGATAAATGCATCATGCGCAAGGCGGGGATCGCATCGTGGTCGCCTTTGACATAGGCGAGCAAAGTGGCTTCGAGGGCTGCGTAGGTCAATTTGTCGACCCGAAGCGCGCGGAACAGCGAATTCGCACGCATGCGAGCGATCAGATCACTGCGGCCACTCAGGATCCCAGCTTGAGGGCCGCCGAGCAATTTGTCACCGCTATAGGTCACGACATCCACCCCTTGCCGCAGGCTGTCGAGCACACTGGGCTCGCCCTTAACGCCAATCAAGCGTAGATCGAACAATGCGCCGCTGCCTAGATCTTCCACAAGAGGAAGCTTGCGCTTGCGAGCCAGGCTCACCAGTTCTTCGATTTGTGGTTGCTCGGTGAATCCGGTGATCTGAAAGTTGGAGCGATGCACCCGCAGTAGCAGCCGCGTCTTGTCGTTGATCTCTTTTTCGTAATCGCTGACGCGGGTTCGGTTCGTCGTTCCTACCTCGCGCAGGATGGCGTTCGATTTCGACATGACATCCGGAATGCGGAAGGAACCGCCGATTTCGACCAGCTCGCCTCGGGAAACGATCACCTCGCCGCCCTCCGCGAGAGTGTTGAGCGCAAGGAGGACTGCGGCGGCGTTATTGTTCACCACAATGGTGGAGATTCCCGGCTCGGCCCCACGGGCGGGGACGCCCGTCGCTGCGCTTTCATCAAGCAGTTTGCGGAACAGGCGGTCGACATGCACATCGCGCTTGCCCCGTTCGCCCGTTTCTACCTCGAATTCGAGATTGGAATAACTGGCCGCAGTTTCTCGAATGTGCTCTAGCGTCGAGGCCGGCAGCGGAGCGCGACCTAGATTGGTATGCAGAATAACTCCGGTAGCATTGATGACCGGGTGCAATGAATATTTCAGCGATTGCCGAACCCTCCGGATTATGGCGTTCTCGAGTCCAGAAAGAGCGAGATCGACAGCACTCGCGTCGAGGCGCCCGTCGCTAATTTCCTGCCGCAGCGATGCCAGCACAGCGCGGGCGGCATCGGTGACTGCGGCTTGACCTTCGCTCGCAGCGAGCGCCGCAAGCTCAGAACTGCGCTGGAGTTCATCTACCGAGGGCAGTTTTCGGTACAGATCGGCGATTGAGTCGATTTTCACCGGCATTGATTATCCCACTGCCAGCACCGTAAGACCAAGGCGTGGTCGAGATCTAGGCACGAATGAGGGCGTCCCTGTCCACGCGATTTCATAAGACGGGCGAGGATATCCGCGCTCAATCCCAAACGGCTAGCCAACTTCCACCAAGCCGTAACTCTTATGCCAGCGAGTGCGCATGTGACGCAGAGCTGTGTCGATTTCTGCTTGTGTGATTTCTGAGTCTGTACCCGCCAGGACTGCGGCGGCCTCGCGCTTGGCGGCTTCCAGTAACTGGCGATCGCGGATCAGATTCGCCACCTGGAAGCTTGGCATGCCCGCCTGGCGCGTACCGAAGAATTCACCCGGGCCGCGAAGCTCTAAATCAAGTTCAGCAATCTGAAATCCGTCGTTAGTGCGTACCATGGCATCAAGGCGCCGCTCTCCGTCTTCGGAAACCTTGCCTCCAGTCATAAGCACGCAGTAAGACTTGGCAGCGCCACGGCCAATGCGACCGCGGAGCTGATGAAGCTGGGCCAGTCCGAAGCGCTCCGCATGTTCGATGACCATCATGGTTGCGTTGGAAACGTCGACCCCAACCTCAATTACGGTCGTAGACACCAGAATGTCCAACTCGCCCTTCTGGAACAGCCGCATGACTTGCTCTTTCAAGTCAGGATCCATGCGGCCATGCAGGACGCCAACCCGCAGATCAGGGAAGATGCTCTTGCTCAGCTCTTTGTACATCTTCATCGCGGCTTTTAGTTCGGTCTCTTCGTTTTCCTCGATCACGGGATACACGACGTAGGTTTGATGGCCCGCCGCCGCTTGCTTGCGTACGAAGTCCCACACTTCCGTCGAGCGCTCGTCCGACACGCAGCGAGTCACGATTGGAGTGCGACCCGGGGGCATTTCGTCGATCACGCTCACGTCCAGGTCGCCGTAGAGCGTTAGAGCAAGCGTGCGCGGGATTGGAGTCGCGGTCATCACTAGAACGTCTGGCTCAGGAGAAGCTACCGAGTTCGGCTCGACCTGGGCGTCGCTTGATTTTTTCATGAGCTTGAAGCGCTGCAGGACTCCGAAGCGATGTTGTTCGTCCACGATTACCATACCTAGTTTTGCGAACTCGACTTTTTGTTCGATCAGAGCGTGCGTCCCAATCACGAGTTGGGCGTTGCCTTGCGCAATGTATCGGCGAGTTTCGCGCTTGCGATCGTCCTCCATCGAGCCGGTGAGGAGCACGACCCGATAGCCCGCGCTTTCGAGGATGCGGCGGGCAGAAAAATAATGTTGTTGAGCTAGGATTTCAGTGGGCGCCATCAGCGCAACCTGGTATCCGTTCTCCATTGCGATAATTGCAGCTTCAAAGGCGACGATGGTTTTGCCCGAACCCACGTCGCCCTGCAACAGGCGGCGCATGGGAAATGGTTTCTCCATATCAGAGGCGATTTCCTTCAGCACCCGCTTCTGCGCGCCCGTGGGATGGAACGGAAGAATCTTCTTGATGGCGGCGCGGGCGCGATCATCCAGTTGAAACGCGATCCCGGTTTGTGCCTTCTGCTCGCGACGTTTGAGTTCGAGTCCGAGCTCGACGAAAAACAGCTCCTCAAAAATCAGGCGCACATGAGCCGGCGTGCGTGAAGATTGCAGGTCCTCGATACTTTCGCCAGGCTCGGGCCAGTGAACTTTCTGCAAAGCTTCTCGTGGGGAGATGAGGCTCAGATGACTTCGAACTGCCGCTGGGACGGGATCGGGCAAATCCGAAGTCAAATTCTCGAGTGCGGCGTGAATGACGCGGCGAAACCAGCGAGAGCTTAGCCGGCCTTGCCCAATGGCCTCATAAATAGGCACGATCCGGCCGATTTCGAGCGATGCGGCCAATTTCTGTTCCGCAGAATCAGCGCCGCCGTCTTCGGAAGCTTCCCCAATGATTTCGAATTGAGGCTGAGTGAGTTGAAGTTCGCCTCCGCGGTAATCCTGCTCGACTTTTCCGTAAAGCGCCACGATCTGGCCGGGTTTGAATTTGTCCTTAAGGTAGGTGGCGTTGAACCAGATGCACTTCAGTCGCGTCCGGCCCTGTCCGGCAGTCATCTGAAAAATGGGCATGCGACGGGTGCGGAAGAGACCCGAAGTCCGCACTTCCGCAATCACGGTAGCCATTTCACCCGCGCGCAGTTCGGCAATACCCCTCGGGTTCAGCCGGTCCTCGTAACGAAATGGCAGATAGTGCAACAGATCGTCGAGGCTCTGGATGCCCTTGCCAGCGAGCAGTTCAGCAAGCTTCGGGCCCACCCCTTTCACGTATTTAACGGACGTGCTCAGTTGCAGCATCTGAAGGGATGTTAGCAGGAGCTCGGGGGTGCTATAGTCCGCGTGACGTTTCTAACCCGAGACCAGGCACCTCGATTCGATCGTGATCGGTCATGTCCAAAGCAGCAATCAATTTCGTTCATGCCCTCGCGGCGGTTCTCGCCGGGAACGCTGCCTATTTTTTGCTGGTTAGGCATTTACCGCCTCGCGCCCGCCACGTGCCTTTTCAGATCGACCTTGGGCTGCTGGTGGACTTCTGGCTGTGTCTGGTGGCATTCGGCATAATCAAGACTGTCGCTGGATGGAGGCGAGACTCGAATCGTTCCAGACGTTAAACTCGTCGGACCTCCAAACTCGATATTCTTTCCCCTGCAGCTCTTAAACCGCCGCAGTCGCCTGTCTGGATTTCGGACAAAAACCCGCCCTCCTGCAGTAGGTTACTTTCGGAACCTCCGTAACCGGGGATGGTACAGCTAGAATCTTGCCAGAGCATGCAAAAGATCTCCATTCTCTATGACGCGAGTCAGGCGGTACTCTCCACCTTTGATCTGGATGAGGTGCTGCAGCAGATCCTGACTATCGCGCGCGATTATTTTCACCTGCAGAACGTCGCTATCCTTTTGCGGGATAAAAACGAACTCTACGTGCGCTGCCAGGTCGGATGGGATGAAGGTCACGACAAGATTCGGCTCCCGATCGGAACCGGCATCACGGGAGCGGCGGCTCAGCAGAAACGTCCCGTCTACGCCGCAGACGTTACCAAGGACGCACGCTACATTCAGTCGTCCAGGAATACCCGCTCCGAGCTCGCCGTTCCATTGATGGTACGGGACGACGTGGTGGGCGTACTGGACTGCCAGAGCGAAAATCTCAACCACTTCGATTCAGAGACCATCGACCTTCTGGCGCTGTTTTCGACCCAGGCCTCCATGGCCTTGCAGAATGCCCGCCTGTACTCGCTGGAGAGACAGCGCGCCTCGCAATTGGAAGCGATCAACGCAATCGCGCAGCAGATGACGGCCGTGCTCGATTTGAAAGAATTGCTCTCCCAGGTATGCATGCGAATCCAGCACGCTTTTCAGCTTTGCCACGTTTCAGTGTTGCTGAAGGATGAGGAAGAGCTGGTTCTCCGCGCAAGCCATGGAAAGCTCACCGGACGCGCTCCTGAAGGCGGTAGGCTGCCCGACGATGCGGGACTTTGGCAACGAGCCCTGGCCGCGGGAAAGACGCTGATCGAAAACGACACGAGAGCGGCCTCTGACGTTGCCTTATACGTCGAAACCGCCTCTAGCATGTGCATTCCGCTGGTTTCATTCGGCCAGACTCTCGGGGTTCTAGTGCTGGATACATCCCGGGCCGGCGCCTTCAACCCTACCGACACGCAGCCGCTGGAGTCCGTAGCCGACATCTGCGCCACCGCCATTCAGAATGCCCATTATGTCGAACGGGTAAAACAGTTGGCCTATCTCGACGGGCTCACTGGAATCTTCAATCGACGGTTTTTCGAATTACGCATTGTGGAGGAAATCGAGCGCGCCGAACGCTTCGGCACAGGTATGGCCGTGGTCATGGTGGACATTGACCAATTCAAGCGCCTGAACGATGAATTCGGTCACCTGTTGGGAGACGAGGTGCTGCGGCAAGTGTCCTCCATTTTCCACCAGCAATTACGGAAGATCGATGTTCTGTGCCGCTTCGGAGGGGAAGAATTCGCCATTCTGCTCTGTCAAACCAACGCGGTTCACGCCTTGGGCGTCGCGGAAAAACTGCGGAAGTCGGTGGAAGCCTGGCAGTTCCCCGGCGTTCCCCGGCGGGTCACGATCAGCGCAGGAACCGCAAACTATTCCGAGCACGGTACTACGCGCGACGAATTAGTAAAGGCAGCCGACGCTGGATTGTATGCCGCAAAACAAGCAGGCCGGAATCGGGTCTTCCTGGCCCCAAGACGTGGGTTGGCGCAAGGCTCCGGTAAGTAAAGCCATCCTAAAATAAATGTCATCCCGAGCAGGGCGAGGGAACCGGGTCTTTGCCTGGGGATGCGATATCGACGGCGATGCGTTAGCCTAATGGACACATCGACTGCGAAATGTAATTTACCATCCCATCAGAATTCGGTGGGACTACCAAATTCCTCTCGTAGCTCTCGCTCGATCTCGTGCTGATGGTCCCGCCATTGCCGTTGCACATCGCGCATCTGCCTTGTGATCTCTTCGCTCCGTCTTTTGGCTTCGCGGGTTTGGCGCTCAATCTCCGGTTTCAGTTCCTTCATCTGGCGATTGATGGCTTCTTCCATCTCCGGCTTGAGGTGAGCCATTTCAGACTCCATCTTACTTAATTCCTCTCGTGTCGCCGCATCGATCTCAGGGATCTCAACGTCTGTACTTTCGCGGAAAAGATCCGATTGCTTGCGCTCCGGTAAAGTGATGCTGATGGTCTGTTCTTTCTTGTCGCGAATCACGCTGATACTGGCGGTGTTGTCCTTGCGCGAGCGCAGGGCCTGGCTGAAGTCCCCACTGTCATGGATCGGTTCGCCGTTGATCTTGATGATCACGTCCCCGGCGCGAAAACCAGCTTTGTCGGCACGGCTTCCCTTTTCAACCGAACGCACCAGCACGCCCACGCCGTTCTTGGCTCCAAAGAAATCTCCCAGCTGTGGCGTAAGGTTCTCCACCATCAGGCCACTGCGGGCGGAGGAGTGTACGACCACGATGGAAACCGGCATTTCGGGGAGGTCAGGCAGCACAGGCATCGTGGGCATAACCGGCATGTTGAACTTGAACTCTTTGCCATCAGGACTGTAGTTGTAAGAGTAATTTTTCTTGCGGTCGGCGAGCTCCACTTTGATGCTCATGGCTTGACCGTTACGGCTGATGCCCACTGTCACCACTCGCCCCGGTGGAGTTTCACGGATCATTCTCCGCAGTTGCTCGACGCTTTGCACATCCGCGCCATTCAACGTCAGGATTACGTCCTGCTCTTTGAGGCCGGCCTTGCCAGCGGGGGCATCCTGATCGACCATGGTCACTTCCACGCCGCGTTCGTCTTTCAGGTGCAGAGCCGCCAGTCGATCTGGAGTGATATCGCGCGTATCGACTCCGAGATAGGAACCGCCGCCCCAATCCTCGCTCGAGAAACCATAGGAGTCGCTCGCCAGCGCAAACGAAGGATTCTCGCCGGCGTAGGTCGATACTGCCAGAAGCGGCAGCGCAATCATTGTCATTAGAACTGAATTTCGCATGCTCAACCTCCCAAACCTTCCGCTAATTGCTAGACCGGTGGAAACAAATATCCCCCGTCGTGGTGCGTATTTTGAGCACCGGACCACCGCCGTTCAGACTTCCTTCCGCAGTAACCGTCTTCGGACCGTAATCGCCACCTTCACTGCTAACTCGGATATCCGGAAAATCCGAGCGAATATTGTGCCCATTGGCAACTTCGATCGACGCACGAACGCTAATGTTCACGTTGGGCGCCAGATAAACCGTGATGTCGCCTGCCGAAGTCTCCAGTTGCGAATCATGACGCTCGCCGTTCGACGCAACAAACTTTGCCACGATTGCGCCGCCGCCGGTTTCGGCGCGCGCTGATGGCATGCCGTTCAACATGATGCTTCCGCCGCCGGTCTCCGCGTGCACCGGTCCTTTGGCCGAGGCGAGATGGATGCTTCCGCCACCCGTCTCCATTTCCGCAGCGCCACCGATATCGCCAAGATCGATGCTCCCCCCGCCGGTGCTAGCCTTGACGCGTCCAGCGCAACGCTCCACGTGAATGTTGCCGCCTCCGGTTTCCAGCACCGCGTCCTGCAAGCCTGACACAATCGAAATCGTACCTCCACCACTCTCGGCCTCGATCTTTCCCTTTGCGCTATTTACCTTGATGTACCCTCCGCCCGTTTGCAGGCTGACGTCGGAGCCTGCATTTCCAACATCAATGCTCCCGCCCCCAGTTTCGGCCTTGACTGTACCGCCGATATCGTCGACGCGGATACTGCCGCCGCCACTCTGCGCATCCACCCGGCCTGTAACCCCCGTTGTACTGACGTTCCCGCCTTCGGTTTCAATGCTGATTTCATCCATCTCGCGTGGGACGTTGACCACAAAGTCTCCAGAAAACTTGTGCGGCCTTCCACCCTCCCAGTCGGCCACGATCCATGCCGTATCTCCGCGGACGTAAGCACTGATCTTGTAGTTATCAAATTCGCGTCGGGCCCTGTCCTCTGAACCGCTGTAAGAATGATTACGAATGACGTAGTTGATGCTCGACTGCGAACCGCCATCCACGCGCACCGAACCGATGTCGACCTTAATTTTAAGATTCTTGACCGTCGTCAGAGATCCGGTGATCTCTTGCGTCCAGTTTCCGCCATCGCCATACACACGGCCCTGTTGCGCGCTTGCCAGGGGCAAGATCAACAACAACACCGCAACGAATTTAGAGAGTTGCTTCAACATTCACCTTCCCGTTCTCTTCACTTACTCCGCCGACTCTTGTCGGCCCCGCCCATATTTCCCAACCAGCCTTCTAATCAAATTCAGGAAGCTGGGACAGCATAATACGAGCCTGCGAGCGAATATATTGGTTCTGATCGCTCCGCGCGAGCTCTTGCAAAACCGTACGCACGCTGCTATCAGCCCGCACCGGATCGAGCAGGCGCAGAGCGTCGGTTCGCACGCCCGGATTAGAATCCTGAATCAGGGCTTCGAGCACCACATCGCGCACCCGCGGATCGCTCTTCACGAACGGACCCAGGCTATCCAGAGCCTTCAACCGCACACCCGGATTCGAGTCATAGCGCAAGGCATACATCAGCGCCTCGCGAACATGCGTGTTGTTCGGTTCCTGAGTCAGCAGATCGACAGAATCCATGCGCACGCCCGAGTTGTAATTGTTGCGCGCGGCAAACAACAACAGCTGCTGGATGCGTTGATCATTGAGCGAGCCTTGCGCTTCCTGCGTCGAAACCGTGTTGTACTTGATGCTGATGTGGTTTGAGCCGGGATCTTGAGAGATGGATTGAATTCCGGTGATCGAAGATTCGGCTGGCGTGCTGACCGGGACTGAAGCAATCGAAGCGCCCCGGTCGCTGACAACTTTATAGGTGGTCGCAATGCCGCCCGCGAATCCGACGATAAAGATCGCTGCCGCCAACGCAGGAGCAAAACGAACCTGCCGAAGCCACGCTGCAGGATCGAAGATCAGCCGATGCCAAAACCGGCCCTGCTCCGCCGTTTCCAGCCCTTCCTGCAGCCGCATACGAGACGCCGCAACCAGGTTGGGCGAAGGCTCTTCGACCGGCAACTCAGAGAGCATGGTATGGAACTTGCGCGTCGTCTTGAGCTCAGCCGTGCAGTCGGCGCACCGCGCCAGATGCTGTTCGAGTTCATACCGCGCGTCATCGGGCAGCTCGTTGTAGACGTACAGCAGAACGTTTTCTTTAACCCACTCACATTTCATAATCACCCCCCTCAGGGGAAACCCTTATCTCATATCCGCCAGCGCGCCCCGCAATTTCTGAGTCGCACGAAACAAAGTATTCTTCGCCGTTTCTTCCGTCGTGTGTAAAACCTCACCCACGGTCCGAAGTTTAAGCCCGTGGTAGTGCTTCAATTCAAAAACCATGCGCTCCCGCGGCGTTAACTTCTCCAGCGCATGGCTGATGCGTTTGCCTAACTCGCGACGCATCAAGTCCCGCTCAGGATTCGCTCCCGATCGGCCGTCGGGAACTTGATCCAGCACATCGTACTGCTCCCCGGCAGCATCCGTCGCAACCGGCGCGTCTTCCTTGCGTACCTGCCGCTTGCGCAGGTGATCGAGACAAAGATTGGTCACGATGCGGTAGATCCAGGTGTAGAAGGAGCACTCAAAGCGAAAATTCCCAATGCTCTTGTAAGCCTTCAGGAACGCTTCCTGATAAACATCCTGGGCTTCGTGTTCCGAGCCGGTGAGATGAAGCGCAAGCCGCAGCACCGCCTGGTCGTAACTCCGCACCAGCTCCTCGAAGGCAGCGCGATTGCCATGCTGCGCTTCGCGGACCAACATCGTGTCGTCGATACGCCCTGAAGCCTGCCCAGCCATAAGGCCCCTTAATCGGGGCTCCTGGATTCCACCAGCTTCTTCCCTTGGGTCCCGACTTATTGCCGGATGGGAACTATCGCCAACTGCAAATGGTACAGCCCACGCGTCGGCCGGCATATTTTTCTCTGTCCTCGAATGCTCCGGGACGCCATTGCCGTTCTTCCCGGTCGCATAGCTATGGACGGCCTAAAAGCCCAATCGTGAGCAGGAATTATAGGAGTTTGGCAGGGTTTTTGCTGACAATGAACACATGTAACAGGATGGAAGAACAAAGGTTATTGGGTTCACGGCTGTCGCGGTGACGTCGGTGCTCAACCGAGCCGGTAGGACGTGACTTGAAGTTCGCAGCGCCAAATACGCAATCCGTTGTGAGAAGGATTGACAATGGGACTATCCTAAAAGCATTCGGATGATCACACCGTTAGGCACAGTTTGCATAGTCGCGATGAGTACCGCCTTCATGATCGCTGGTTGGTTCTGTGTGTTTAGGACGAACATGATGGTAAGTTGGGGAAGGAGGAACTACGAGAAAAACAAATTCATTCAGTCATACCCCTTCGCTAACATCGTGCAGAAGAGCTGGTATCCAACGTGCCTTCGCTGCGCCGGAATCTTCGTCTGGTTCTGGGTACTGGCAGTCCTACTCCTGCTGACTGTAAAACACTTTCGATAGGCACGTGGCAATCAACCGATTGAGCCTAAAGGTCGGGCCTTTGTCGCCCATCTTTACTCCGCGGCTTCTTTCTCGATAATGACCTTCAGGTGCGCGGTCACGTCTTTATGCAGCTTGACCGGAATCGTGAACTCGCCCAGAGTCCGTAGCGCCTCGTGCAGCTGGATCTTGCGGCGATCCACATTGAAGCCCTTTTTATCGAGCGCGTCCCCGATGTCACCGGACGTGACAGAACCAAACAGCTGGTCGTGTTCTCCGGAACGGCGCTGAAACGAAACCGAGAGACCATCAAACTGCTTGGCCAATTCTTCCGCCTGCGTCTTTTCCTTGGCCGAACGGCGCACCGATGCCGCCTTCATCTGCGCGATGACCGCCTTGTTGCCAGCCGATGCTTCAATAGCCAGCTTCCGCGGCAGCAGGTAATTCCTGCCGAAACCCTCGGCGACCTTCACTACGTCACCGCGTGAACCCAGTTTTGCCACATCTTCTTTAAGAATAACTTCCATAAGTAACTCCCGTTGAATCTGATCTCTCGAAAAACTACTTGTTGTCATCCCGAACGAAGTGAGGGATCTGGGGTATGACCGCGCCACTTAAGCCGTTGCAGGGAATTTCTACTAGAACCCCGTGTAGCCTTACGCAGCCCGCCCAGCAAACGGCAGCAACGCAATATTGCGAGCCTGCTTAATCGCCAAAGACAGCCGCCGCTGATGCGGCGTACAAACGCCAGTCAGACGGCGGGGCACGATTCTTCCGCTTTCCGCCACGAACTGCGCCAGCAAACGAATGTCCTTGTAGTTGATCGCTTCAATCTTTTCGACGCAGAACTTGCACACTTTCTTGCGCCGGAAATACTTGCGCCCACCCGGTCCACCGCCCTCGCGACCGCCGCCAGGTCCACCGGGACGAGACGACGGACGTCGTTCCCCGCGATCGGGTCGGTCGCCGCCGGAAGATGATTCAGATGCTCTAGTTTCGTCAGCCATGATGCTCCTTGTAATCTGTCGTTAGTCCTCGGTCGTTCGTCGTCGGCAATCCTGCGCCGCATGCGTTGGCCAACGACCGGAGGCCAACGACCAACGACGGTTCTTACGCCGTAGCCGCGGGAGCTTCCCCAGCAACCTCAGCCGGGGTCACAGGCGCTGCCGCTTTGCGCTTCGCGTCTTTGATCGCCTTGATCTTATCCAGGCGCTTCTGCTCTTCATCGATGCGTACGGTGAGAAACTTGATCACCGGCTCGGTAACGCGCAAGCGGCGTTCCAGTTCATGAATCAAGCCGCCACCGCCTTCGACCGTCAACAGCACGTAAATGCCGTCGTGAAACTTCCTGACGGTGTAAGCCAACCGCCGCTTGCCCATGCGCTCGACACTCTTCACCAGCCCGGACGACGCAGCCACAGCCGTCTCCAGCGTGGAAATAAGTTTGTCCTGCTCCTCCTCCGCCATATCCGGCCGGACGATGAACATCAATTCATAAGTACGATTCATTCAATTCTCCATCTCTCGCGGATCTTCAACTCCGTGTGCACCCGTGCAAATCTGCGGCTAATCTTTCATTCTTCAGGCTTGCGGTTGAAGCGATTCATCGCCGCCGCCGCGCCCTCCGTCACAATGGCTTTCACAGCACTGGCTGCGACCTCGAGCATCTCATCGACAACCTTGAGCTGCGCCTTACGAAACGGTGACAGCAAATAACTCATCCCATCTTCGATCTTGCGCTCGGGAGCAACTCCCATTCGGATCCGCAAAAAATCATTCGTGCCCAAAGAACTAATGATGGACTCGATCCCGTTATGTCCCGCCGAACTTCGCTTCCTCTGAATCCGAATCGTTCCCAGCGGAAAATCGAGCTCATCCTGAATCACAGTCAGGTCTTCTTCCACCCTGACGTCATGCTTCGTAACCAATTCCCGCACCGAGATGCCGCTCAGATTCATGAAGGTCTCGGGCTTGGCCAGCAGAACCGTCTCCGAACCAATCACCACTCGCGCAGTCAACGCCCGGCACTGCCGATTCCTGACTTCAACCCCGAACTCGTTCGCAATCCGGTCAACTACAAGAAATCCCAAATTGTGAGGCGTGAACTGGTACTCGATTCCCGGATTGCCCAGCCCAACAATAAGTTTCACATGTTCACCACAGAGGCACAGAGTCACAGAGAAAATCTCGGATTCGGTTTTCGATCAAGCCTTCTCTGTGTCTCTGTGACTCTGTGGTGAAATCTATTTCTTTTCCTTCTTCTCGGGCTTCTCGGCTTTCTCCGCCGCAGGCTCCGCGCCTTCCTCGCCCGCTTCCTGCTTGCCCTTCTTGATGACCTCGGGTTCTGCCGGACCCGCTCCTGCCTCGGCAGCAACCGCCTCCGGCGTAGCCACCTCTTCTTCCTTCACCGAGATCACCGTAGCCACCGGCTGGTTTGGATCAGTCAGGAATTTGAGTTTTTCATTATGCGGCAGATCGGACACGCGGAACACCTTGCCGAAAACCAACTCGCTGACATCCGCCTCGATGGACGCAGGAATGTCACTTGGCAAGCATTCGATCTCAACTTCACGCAGAATCTGCTCAAGAATACCGCCCTGTTGCTTCACTCCGGCCGCTTCACCCTTCAGCACGATCGGAACATTGACGGTCAATGTCTGATCCATCGCGATCCGCTTCAGATCGATGTGCAGCAACGCCCCTTTGATGGGCTCATACTGCCAGTCCACGATCATCGCCTTGGTGCGCTCCCCGCCATCGAGGGCCAAATCAAAAATAGTGTTGTAGCCAGTCTGCGAATGCAGAATCCGCGACACCTGCCGCGGATCGAGGCTCACGGACAGAGCTTCTTTGCCGGCGCCATACAATACTGCGGGAACTTTTCCATCCACCCGGACCCGGCGCGCATCGTTCTTCGTGCCAGCCACGCGCGCCTGCGCTTCCAGTACAGTATTTTCAGTTGCTGTTGCCATAAGTTTGATTCCTGTCTACAGAAATAATTTGCTGACGGACGTTTCCTCGTGAATCGATTGGATCGCCCGACCGATCAGTCCTGCGATCGACAAAACTCTGATCTTCGGCTCTTTCTGCGCCGCCTCACTCAGCGGAATCGTATTCGTTACCACCACTTCCGTGAAGTGAGACTTCGCAATGTTTTCTACCGCCGCCCCCGAAAGCACCGCGTGCGAAGCGCAAGCATAGACCGCAGTCGCGCCATTCTCCATAAGCGCTGAGGCAGTTTTTACCAGCGTGCCCGCAGTGTCGATCAGGTCATCGATCACCAGGCAAGTCCTGCCATTGACATCGCCGATCACGTGCATGATTTCAGCCACGTTCATCTCCACCCGGCGTTTGTCGACGATGGCCAGCGCAGCTTCCATCTTCTTGGCGAAGAAACGCGCCCGCTCCACGCCACCCGCATCCGGCGAAACCACCGTCAGATTCGGCAAGTTCAGCTTCCTGAAATGATCGACCAGCACCGGCGACGCGAACAGATGATCCACCGGAATATTAAAGAATCCCTGAATCTGGGGCGCGTGCGGATCAATAATCAGCGCCCGATCCGCACCCGCGGTAGTCAGCAAATCCGCTACGACCTTCGCCGAAATCGGCGCTCGCGGCTTATCCTTCCGATCCTGCCGCGAATAACCGTAGTACGGAACCACAGCGGTGATGCGCCGCGCCGACGCCCGCTTCAGCGCGTCAATCATCAATAACAACTCCATCAAGTGCTCGTCCACCGGACGGCACGTCGGCTGCATCACAAAGACGTCAGCCCCGCGCACATTCTCCTGAATCTGGGTGTACGCTTCGCCATCGCTGAAACGCGTTACCAGGGCCTGCCCGCGAGTCATTCCGAGAAAGGTGCAGACCTCATCGGCAAGCGCCTCATTCGCCGTGCCAGAAAAAATCTTGAACTTATCGTCGACGCGGCCACGTTGAGGCTTGCGCTCCGATTTTTCGTCGGCGCCGACCTGAGCCTTCTTCTCCGTCACCGTCGCAAGAGTTGCCATAAGTTCAGCTCTCGGCTGCTTTTCTGGCTGGGCCGCTAGGATTCGAACCTAGACAAAGTGCTCCAAAGGCACTTGACCTACCATTAGTCGACGGCCCAGTTTCCCTGAAAAACAGATTTCAATTGTTGACGACTGGCTGGCTCTTCTAGTGTAACTCGCCGCCCAGAATCGGCAATCGAAAATCGTCAATCGAAAATCTTCTTCCAGTACTGCGGACGCGTCAGCGTAGTCGTGGCCGTTGCCGGAATCCCGTCCTTGCGCAACCGAGCCGCAGCTTTCTCAGCCGCCGCGCGCGACGCAAACAACCCGTAAGTCGCGGAACCGGAACCGGATAGCGAGGCATACAGTGCCCCGGCTCGCTCCAGCACACATTTGACCTCGCGCAATTCGGGATATTTAGGAAAGACGATTCGTTCAAAGTCGTTTTCGATCCCGGTACGGACGAGGTCGAGAAGCGGATTCCCGGCCCGGCCCCTGCCTTTACTCACAGGGACACCGGATGAAGCCTTCCCAGTCTTACTTTTGCCCTGGGACAGCCCGCCCAGCCACGCCGAAAGCACGCGACCGAACTCACCCATTCTATCGGACGGAGCGGAGGCCGTCAATTTGGAGGTCTTGCCTTTGATCGTGTGGATCGTGTGGGGACGGGCGACGCCGCCCGTCGAAGCCGAGCGAAGCTCGGCAGCTGTTGATGTCGGAATTCCAGTCGAGACGTTTGCCGCGCCGTAGAAGGGCGCAGCTTCAATCTGATTTGTGCCGTGG
>Ga0207044_1014_pt1:27500-57663 | contig 57663 bp, 62 predicted proteins | sample Alteio_BWMinCont_68_FD_153300 | JGI IMG/M metagenome (GOLD analysis project Ga0207044, IMG submission 153300) | Enriched cells from forest soil in Barre Woods Harvard Forest LTER site, Petersham, Massachusetts, United States -... | ecosystem: Environmental > Terrestrial > Soil >... | reverse complement strand
ACCAGAATAGCGTCTACCGCGAAACCATGGCAAGTGTGGCGTTTGGCGGGACGTTGATCGTACAACGGTTGGCGAGAATTTACACGTTATTCATCTTGCGGTCACGACTTCGTAACAGACCACGGCCTAAACTACGACACCGAACAGGATAGGACACTGATGTTCTGTGGTCTTCCTTTCGCGTCGTACGAAGTCAGGTCTCAGACTGGTTGCGGTATGTCTGCGCGGCTCTCGGCATCGCGACAACTTGTCGCGCTTCCTTATTTCTTGATGCAGGTGTGGCGGCATGGCGTGTGCGCAGGTCAGTGCCCGGAGAGTGGATGAGGACGCGTTCATGAAGCGGCTCATTTTCGTTGTGGAAGATGAGATCGAGGTCTGTGAGCTGGCGCAGTGGTGTCTTGAGGAAGCGGGCTATGCGGTGCGTACGTTTTCCACGTCCAACGTGATTCAGGACGCAGAGGACAACCATCCTTCCTTAATGCTGATCACCATGATGATGCCGGATGGCAATGGACTGGATTTATGCCGGCAGATTCGCGAGAATCGCGCGCTGGCAAGAACGCCCATCGTCTTCCTCATTCCGGAGTCGGCGGAAGAGCACCGTGCCCTGGCTCTTGAGTCTGGCGCGGACGACTGCATCGTGAAGCCTTTCAGTCCGCGTGAACTGGTGGCCCGGGTGCAAGCGGTTCTGCGTCGCTTTGGACCCGCGAACGGACGATCACGAACCGAGACGGCGGATTTGGTCATCGACAGTTTGGCGATGAAGGTTTCCGTCCGCGGCAGTGAAGTGCCGACGACGAGTTTGGAGTTTCGCCTGATCGAATACCTGGCGCGCCATCGTGGCCAGGTGTTCACTCGCGATCTCCTCCTCGACGCGGTCTGGGGAGACATGCAATTCGTGACCCCGCGCAGCGTGGATGCGTGCATACGGAGAATCCGCGAGAAGATCGAACCCGACCGAACGAGTCCGACCTACTTGAAGACCATTCGCGGGGTTGGTTATCGCCTGGATGCGGTTGCCGCCTGGCAACTCACGCCCAACGACGGATGCACCTGCCTCGCGTGCACGACGCCGCTGGGGGCGTCGCGTTTAGCGTCGAGCGAGCGCCGAAGAAGGCCTTCTCCGTAACCTGCGACTTGCACATATTCTGGTGCAGAAAACACCTCAAAAAAAACTCTCGATTCCCCGCAAAATCTAGAAAACAAAAGACCGGAAATTTTTCTGCCGCCTAGATCTATGGTTCTAAAGGTAGTTAGAGGCAAAATCTTGGAAACATTGGAGTTACAGCGTGTTTTGGCCGGCTGCAGTCCCGCTTCGGAACCGCGTGCGGGATCGATTCGGCTACGACAGCGGAGGTCGCAGCGTCCCAGAGCTGCGCACTCGATTAAGTTGTCAAAGATTCGGTGATTATCTCTGAGATAACCTGTGCTTCTATACGTTATCGCAAGTGATTGGGCAAATCAAGGAAAAACTGGACGACGCTGTAATTGCGGTTTCAAATTTGGAATCTCGCGCCCACCCTCTCCGCAAAGTGCGCGGAGAAGGATGGGCCACCGAGCCAAGGGCGACTTAATGCGCTCGTTGCAAATTTGTAAAGCTCATATAGGTCAATCCTCTGATTTCCAGTGCTAAGCCGTTCGCTCGGTATCGTTGTTCTAATTCCGCCTGCTGGGCTAACGTCAGGTCGCTCAATGTGTAAATAAACACTCTTCCCGAGAACTTCAGTTCCTTGTCAGATGTGCCGTGCGGTTGTGTAGCATCGCGAGATATGACTTCATTCTTGTCGAACTGACCAATAATGTCGCTCGAATGGTCGCCTATCCAAAGGCAGGCTTCATATGTAAGAGTCGACACTGGAAGATAGAAACTCAAAAACCTAGAGTATCCCTGATAGTCAAGATGCATCTGTTCTTCGATTGGCACTGTTGTGCCGTCGGTCGCACTCCTATACGTTGCGGAAAGGGACCATTTATTGCCACCCGAAAAGTCGCTCTTGAACATTTCTTCCAGCGTCAAGGGCCGCGCAGTGGCACTTGGCGCTTGTGCAAAACGATACGAAAACTCTACGGGATGCTTCTGCAAACTGTTCCCGCTATCTGTCTCATAGCTTCCAGTGACACGTATAAACTCGGGGCTTCTTCTAGGCGCAAACAATTGTTTGGGAAGCTGGCCGTTCTCTGGCGGATTCAGGGCAATCGAGGCAATCACCAGATGAATAACGGTGTTGGCGAAAATGGCGGAGCAATTCACTCTGTAAACAGGAGCCGTTTGCATCATGCCGGGCGCTGGCGTCATCGGAACAGAAACGGGGTTACCATTCAGATCGGTCCCTTGAAGCCACGCTGCAGGCGGCGCGTTCGCTGGAAACGCCGTAATTCCGGGGAGTTGGCTTATCTGACCAACGCTAGCGACACTCGTATCTAGGCCAACTAAAAAGTCGAGGTTTTGGATGGGAACCGCACCGTTGACAATATCAAGCCGAACATCGACAAACTGCTTCTGCCATACGATTCCTGCGAGCAGCGTGCCGTCAATGTAAGGTTCGTCCGGTTGCAAGTAGGCCCCAAAAGTCACGGAAGGTTGCGTATGGTGCATCAGAGATTCTGGTTTACGTTGCTGTACCGAGGGTCCGGTGAGGGGAGGGAGTTGTGGCTCCTCGGGAATCGCAAGGGGTAGAGGCGGCGGTTCCGGTCTATGTTTAGCGGCCAAATGCCGTTCATGTTTTAGCAGTAGCCAGTAGCCAGCAGCAAATGTCCCCGCGCCCAATGTGGCACCACAGATGACTACGAGCGTCCACGCCATCACAGGGCGGCTACCTCCTATTCTCCGTGCTGCCCACCTAAAAAATGGCGGCAGTAGGTAATCCAAAATCAGCGGCAAGCATAAGGCTGCCGACACCAACAAGCAAATCGGTAAAATCCAGCGATTATCCTTAAAGTATTCCGGGTACTGCTCAATTAGGACGGGAAGGACAATGCCGTTAAGCACTATCGAGCCCACCGCAGAAAGAATCTCCAGCGCTTTCCGCATGGCCGGATTGTACTCCACGCTTTGAGTCAAGTACGTAATTCCGCGTCAAGGAGATTGCGAACGAGACTGCAAGGCGGGTTTCACGTTGGGAGTTTGCCTCCCACCCTTTCCGCAAAGGGCGCGGAAAGAGTGGGGCACCCTCATTCTAGATGTGATTTAGATTTGCGCTTTGCGGCAACTCGCCAGCTGATCTGACGGCAATAGTTAATCTGGAGGATGCGGCGGTTTCCGCCCCTTGCAAAAAACGCAAGGAGCGGGCCACCCACGCACCCGCGTCCGCCCGAAACCTGACTTAGAAGTTGTATTTCAGGCCGAATTGCATGGTGCGGGGGCGATGGGCGTCCACGGGATGCAGGAAGGAACTGCCCTCAAGGCAACTGGGGTCCCCGGCGGAATTATTCGCGCCGCCGTAGCAAGTAATGGTGTTGCTGCCGGTGTTGCCTTTGTCGGGATCGTAAATGCGGAACTGGGTGTGGTTGAAAACGTTGAACGCTTCGGCGCGAAACTCGAGATTGCTGCCCTCGGTGATTTTGAAATGCTTCAAGAGAGCAACATCAAAGTTCAAACGGTTGGGATTGTTCATGAAATTGCGGCCGGCATCTCCGAAAGTCAGACCCACGGGAGCGCCGAATGCAGCAGGATTGCCCAGGATGGGGCCGATGCTCTCCGGATTATTTGCACCAAAGGGCGCAGTTCTGTGCGGGTCTCCAATGATGTCGGGGTAAGATCCTGCGCCTGTCCCGTTGGCTACGCCAGCGTTGTCGAGCACAGAGATGCCAGTACTGCTGCCGCCGTTAATGATGCTGAACGGCGTTCCTGTTTGAAAAAGCGTGATGCCGGAAAGTTCCCAGCCATTCTCCATGGCGCGGACCCAACCAGATGAGCTTTCCGGCATTGGCGTGGATTGCGTGGAGCCGGAGTCGTCGTAGCCAATATCCGAGAACCAGTAACGGAGCTTGTTGACGAAGCTGTCCAGTTTATACACGTAGCTGATATTCAGCATGTGGCGCTGGTCAAAATTCGAGCTGGCCTTGTTCGAACTGAGGTTGAACGAATTGACCAGAGTGGTGTCCGACCGGTCCGAAGAATCGTCGATGGAATGGCTGTAGGTATAGGAAAGGCCGAAAGTCAGAGGACCGGTAGCGTGGCGCAGAGTAAATTGCAGCCCGTTATAGTCGGAATTTGCCACGTTTTGCAGCGAGAAGATTTGACCAAAACCTGGGGCGAATTGCCGAAGGCTGTTGGGATCGGGAAAGTTCTTTCCCGGCGTACCGAAGCACGCCGCCTCCAGGTTGACGAAGTTTACATTCGTGTTGTCCCAGACGGCTCCGTTGGGATTGCTCGGGGTAACAAAAGTAAAACTATTGCCGTTGTAAGAATTGCATATCGTGCTGGTAATCGGCTGGCCGGGCGCAAGGCCGAGTGGCCCAAATGGGTTGTCGGTCGACACCGCCGGAACCAGTTGGTTGACTTGGAGCTCGGTGGTGAGATGTGTTCCCTTGCTTCCGACGTAGCCAAGAGTTGCGATGGTATTTTTCGAAAGTTCGCGTTGCACGCCAAAGCTCCACTGCTGAACGTAGGGCCAAATCGCTTGCGTGGGGATCGCAGTGACATTCAGTGGGAAGGCTCCGGATGTTCCGCAACCCTGGCCTACGCCACCGATGCACTCGTAGCTGGTGGGGTGGTTCTGAGTCATGTCCAGCACCTGAGGCGCACTGCCTTCGAGCGAGCCGGTGTTGGCTTCGTTGCCGATCCCGTGGTGGAAAAATACTCCGTAGCCGGCGCGGATGGAAGTCTTGCCATCGCCGAAAGGATCCCAGGCGAAGCCGATGCGCGGAGCAGGATTAAAGATATGGCTGGTCATGCAGCCATCCGGAATGCCGTTCACGCCGCATCGCTGCAGGCCGTTGAGGATTCGCGGGTCCAGATTGCTGAGATTCAGAGGAATCGGAGAACAGGGGCTCGCAATGGAACCCGGGGGCGGATCGCAATTCGACGGCGGGCCGTTGAGCAGAACGCCGGTGAAAGGATCGACGGTAGTTTGCGCGGCCAGGGATTTGCTGTAAACCGAGGGCACCCAGTTGAAGACATTGTTGTATTTCTCGTGCCAATTTCCGTACAGGCTCACTCGCAAACCTAAGTTGAGGGTAAGCCTCGGAGTGATTCGCCAGTCATCCTGAAAATAGGGTTCGGCGATTTGGTATCGATTGTAGTAATTGCGCTGAGTGCTGTCTTGCTGAAAGGTTTTGATTCCGCCCTCGAGAATTCCGGGAGTGCCGGTAGGTTCTCCGAGCAGGAAGTCGGCAAAGGCGTTGCCCTTGCTATTGAAGCTGCTGACGTTGCTGAAGGTCAAGATTCCTTGCTGGTCGCCGGTATTCGCTCCCACTGCCTGATTCAATTCGTTTCGTTGGGCGATGACGAATTGAACTCCGAACTGGAGGGTGTGCTTGCCCACAACTTTGCTAAGGTCGTCGCGAAAGTTATAAGTCGGATTGGAATGATGCCAGGGCAAATACCCGGGATCAACGCCGAATCCGAATCCACCGTACGCTGCATTGGTGCCACCAATCACGATTCCCGGCACTTTGCCGCCGAAGCCATTATTAAACAGGTAGCCCGCGGTCAAACCGGCTGGCCGCTGCCATTGGACGCCGTTGGCGTCGATGTTTTCGAGCGTAATGTGATCGGTGGTGTAACTGAAAACGAATTCATTCAACAACGAAGGTGAAATGGTGTTGGTGAGGTGAGCCAGCATGCTCAGGCCCGGCCCGGTGAATGTGCTTTGAATCGTGGGGAACGTGTTTTGCACTGCGCCCCATTGCGGGGAGAGGATGGTGGTGTCCCACGAATCATGAATGTAGCGAAAGCTCGCGCGCATGTTCGGAGTGATGTTGTGATCGATGCGAAATAGTTCTTCGCGCCAATAAGTGCTCGGAGAAACTGCTGCGTTGAAACACGACCCTTCCGTCGTGGTGCATCCCGCGGTCGCATCGGGCGCGGGAATAATACCCGTTCCGAGAATGGCCTGCGCATTGGGATCGATGGGAACCTGATTTCCCGGGAAGGTTTCCGGCTTGCCAGTATTCTGATCGGTGCCAAAAGCGGGACAATCCGGATAAGCCGTGCGCGTGAAATCGGTTTGCAGCCCTGGGAGTACGAATGGGCAAAGATCACTGAAGTTTCCGGTACGCTCCGCTAAAGACGGAACCGCCTGGTTGAAATCGGTGGGCGTACGCTCGAAGCGGAATTCTTCCGAGAAAAAGAAATAAGTTTTGTCCTTGTTCGTGTTGAAGAGCCCGGGGATGTAGATCGGACCTCCGAGGGCAGCGCCAAAGTCATTTCTACGGTACAAAGGCGCTTTAGTGGTCTCATCGAAGTAATTTCGGGCATTGAAGAATTCGTTGCGGATGAACTCGTAAGCCACGCCATGAAACTGATTGGTTCCGGACTTGGTCGTGGCGATTACTGTGCCGGACGCGCTCTGCCCATACATGGCACCGTAGTTCGAGGTCAGGACTTGCACTTCGCTGAGCGCATCCAGGCTGGGATAAACGGTCAACGTGCTCTGGTTGCCGTTGAGTCCAGCGTTTAAGACGTCGCCGCCGTCGACGTTGAACGAGTTGTACTCAACCCGGCCACCGTTCACGCTATAGCGGACGCTGCCCAAAATCCCGACCTTCGCTTCGTCCTGTCCAGTCTGGTTACTCACGCCCGGAGTCAGTGCGATCAACTGGGTAAAGTTGCGGCCGTTTAATCCCAGGCTGACTAATTCCTTTTGCGTGATGGTACCGACGATTTGAGAAGTTTCGGTTTCCACTTGCGAGACTTTTTGTCCTTCCACATTGACCGAAGTCGTCGTCCCGGCAGGCTCGAGGACGGCGTCGATTGCGATGCTCTGACCCACGCTTAAAGACAATCCGTCGCTGCGGAATTCTTTGAAAGCGGGAGCGGAAATCGTCAAGGTATAAGTTCCGGCAGTCAATCCTTCGAGGGAGTATTCGCCACGATCGTTGGTGGTAGACGTTTGGGTCAGCCCGGTTCCATTCGCGATGGTGGCGGTCGCCCCGGGAAGCACTGCGCCTGTCTGATCGGTGACGGTGCCGGTGATGGCTGTTTTTCCTTTAGCGGAATTGGCAGAAGTTCTTGCCTCTTGCGCTAGTGCTGTCGCCGACATGATTAGAGCCACGGCAACAAGGCACAAAGAGATTTTCAGAAATCTCACAGGTTCACCCGCCCTCTTTTAGGGAGTAAAAGGAGTCACATGGTTACAGAGAAGCGGTGACGAAATTGTGACGGGCAGATTAATTTCAGATGAAAAACGTCGCTCGACTCAATAAAAGGAGCTTGGCCCGCGCGAATGTTATTGGCGCTTGCGGTCCGCGTGGAATCGTCATTTCCGTCGCTGTGAGCCGCTGATTTCTCAGGGTCGCTTTCTGCGGCCGCGTCCCACCCTGAGAAATTCACGGGATTTTAATCTCCGGGTAGTTTTCCTGCAACAAACTTCGACGATATTCACCCCGACTCGATCAACAGGATTTCTTGTAACCCCGTACCGGGATGCGCTCACAGTGTCCCGGAAAAACGGAGCTATGAGGCCAGGGCCCTATCGAGGCAGCCCTTTCACGGCCTGCCTCAACGAATGGTTTCTGGCAGGAAGTATGAAGTATGAGGTTCATCGTTGAGATTCCGGACCGTGAAGTTTTCGAAGCCGCTGAGCAACCCGAGGATCTGGCTTGTGAGATCGCTGAAGTTATTGCCAGCGAGATTTTTGAGTTCAGTTCTGTGACCGTAATTCCTCAACAGCGGTCTATCGGGTTCTCCCAGGTAATTCGGTCTTGAGTTGAGGGAATCCCAGGAACATTGACCTGGACGACCAACGGCCCCAAAGAGAAAAAGCAATGTTGCGAAAAGAGTGCGGAATGCGGGACGGGTGCAAGAGAAATCGCCGCGGCGGGCTTCTCGCAGGTTTGATTTTCTTGCTGTTCATACACGTCACGATGGGGTGGGCGGAACAATCTGGATTGAATCTAGCAGGATCGAATCAAACGGGCTCGGTAACGGCTCGTCCCGTGGGCAACCTGGAGGACTGGAGTTCACTTTCCGTGGCCAACAGCGAATTGACCCCTGAGCCGCCGTTGCTCGGAGAAAAGTACGACCACCCGCAGTTCACCCGCGAGTTGCTGCAAGTGAAGTGGCGCCAAGGCGATCCGATTGATCTGTATGTCATTCGCCCCAAGGGCGTGGCCCACCCTCCTGCCATTCTGTATCTCTACAGCTACCCTTCCGAAACTGAAGTGTTTCGTGGCGATGCCTATTGCGCGAATGTCACCAAAGGCGGATTTGCCGCCGTCGGTTTTGTGTCCGCTCTCACCGGCCATCGTTATACGAATCGACCAATGAAGGAGTGGTTCGTGAGCGAACTGCAAGAGGCCTTGGGCAGCTCGGTTCATGACGTGCAGATGATTTTGAACTACCTCGCCACCCGCGGTGATCTGGACATGAGCAGGATCGGCATGTTTGGTGTGGGCTCGGGCGGCACGATCGCGATTCTTGCCGCCGCGGCTGACCCGCGCATCAAGACCATCGACGTGATCGATCCTTGGGGAGATTGGCCTGACTGGATGGCGAAGTCTTCGTTGATCCCAGAAGTGGAGCGGCCGCGCTATGTGACACCGGAATTCCTGAACAAGGTCGCACCGCTCGACCCCGTGAAATGGTTGCCACAGTTGACCTCGCAGCACATTCGCCTGCAACAAGTGCTCGATGATTCAGTTACTCCAAAAGTGGTCCAGCAGCGCATCAGAAAGGCTGCTCCGCGAACGGCCCAGAGGATCACCTTCCACACCACGCGGCAGTTTTCCGGCGCCGAGTCAGGCGACAGGCTGTTGCAGTGGGTCAAGGCTCAGGTCCAGACGACTTCTCAAACACAGCCTGTCGTACGAAATTCACAGAATTCGAAGGCAGGCCAGGAATCGGTTGAATTGAAGGCTATCGACTCGAATCATGGCCAAGCGAGAGACAACGATTAAGTTCTCGGGAGCAATGGCTCAATGAACTGGGAGTGCGGCATGTTGAAGAATACGCGAATCGGTCTTTGGATTGCCGTGGTGTTAAGCGCGACCGTTGCCTTGGTGAGCTGCGGGGGAGTCGGTGCGGCTCCGCTGAATAACGGCTCTCTTGGCGGGGTTGCCGTAAGCGTGTCCCCTCAGACTATGACCATCGCCACCGGAACGACGCAACCTTTCACAGCGACGGTGATCAACACAGGGGAAACTGGTGTCGCGTGGCTGGTTAACGGATTTCCGGGCGGCGTAAATCCCGCCAATGGCATTTCAGCGTTTGGAACCATCGATAAGAATGGGAATTACACTGCGCCTTCTTTCGTCCCGATTCCGCCGACGGTCACCATAACGGCGGTCGCCAACGCCAACAATAGCGCGAGCGGCAATGCCTCAGTTTCAATTAACGGAACTCCGTCACCAGTTTCCATTTCACCGCTCGCGGTGAGTCTGGAGGTGGGAGGCATTGCCCTGTTCACGGGCAAGGTGGATGCTCCCGACCCAACGGTGACCTGGCTGGTCGAAGGCGTCCTGGGCGGAAATGCCGCTTTGGGTACTGTTTCTACCGTGCCCGGTACTACGGACCAAGTAAATTATGTCGCTCCGCTCGAGGTTCCCGGAGGAGGCCCGACAACCCAGGTACACGTGACGGCTCAATCCCTTGCCAATCCGCAAGAGAATGCTTCGGCGGTGGTCACTATTTCGGCGTTGGGGAGTACGCGCGTGACCATCACCAGTCCTGCCGTTCCCCCGACTGTTCCCCTCGAACAGCCCCAAGCGTTCGCGGCTAAAGTAACCGGGACGAGCGACACGACAGTCTCCTGGGAGGTGGACGCTATCGCTGGAGGCAATGCAAACGTAGGCACGATCGAAACTGAAGCGGGCGGTAAAGCGATCTACACAGCTCCTAAGCAACTCCCCTCTCCGCCCAACGTCATCGTAACGGCAGTCTCGAATGCTGTGCCCGCCGCGCAAGCTTCGATCCTGGTGAACCTGATTCCGGCCCAGCCGACTATCGTAAAGCTAAGCCCCGATGTTTGCACGAACACGGACGCCGTGCCGGTCACAACCCAGGTGAACTTTACGGCGTCGGTTACCGGACCGGAGAATGAAGCCGTGAGTTGGCAGGTCAACAAAATCGCCGGGGGCAACACAGCGGTTGGAACGATCACCCAAACTGGAACAACGAATAACGCGGTCTACACCGCGCCTGCCAACGTACCCACTCCAGCGACGGTGAGCGTGGCTGCGGTTTCCGTTGCAAATCCGTCCGCATCCGCGACCGTGCCACTTACAATTACCACGATTGCGATGCCGAAGGTTTTGATCAGTCCGACCTCCGCAACCGCTACAGCTGGATCAGGGGCCGTGCCATTTACTTCCACGGTTCAAGGTATTGCAAGTACGGGCAACGATTACGTTACGGCACAGAATTGGGCGGTGAATGGTGAGCTTGGAGGAGATAGCACCATCGGAACCGCTGAAGAGGACAACAATCAACCGACGGTCCGGTGCCAAGCCTTTGGGAACTACGACCCTCCCGCAAGCGTCCCCAGCAGCAACCCGGTCTCAGTCACTGCTGCTACGCCCGACGGTCTCACCTCCCCGGGAGCTCTGGTCACTATAATTCCTCCCCCCGTGTTCGCAGAGGTGTTGGAGCCAGGGAACACCGATCCGCAGACGGTGCAGGTGCAGCCGCCCACTAACAAAATTCAATACGCCGTGAGCCAGACCAAGAACGGGACTCCTGACACGACCGACGGGGTTAGCTGGACTCTGACGAGCACCGGTCAGGATTGCAGCGTCGGCGCCGGATCCATATGCGGAACGATCAACCCTACGGGGATTAACACCAGCGAACAATTCACTGCCACCTACACTGCCCCGACCGTAATTCCTCCGAACAATCAGGTAACCCTGACCGTCGCTTCGGTGATTGACCCCAGCGCTTCGGACTTCAACCAGATTACGATTGGAGTACCGTCGATTGCGATCAATGGCCCCACGCAAGTTCAAGCGGGAACAGGTCAGGTCACTTACACTGCCATCATCACGAACGCAAAACCGAGCAGTCTCGGCTGGGATCTCGGATGCATTTCTAATTGGGATGGGGTTTCATCCAATGGAAATTGTGATCCGACGAGGGAGGATGACTTCAAGGATGGTCCGGGCTGCATCACCTACCAGGGAGATAGACGCCCCCCGCCTTGTGGCACGGCGGCGATTACAGTTGAGACAGGAATCGCGGTACTATACACGCCGCCCCAGACGGTCTCGACGACTGACTACGAACAAAACGCCTGTACAATAAACGGTAATCCCAACGCCTCGGTCGTACCTATTAGCGTCCAGATGATGGCTAACGGTTGTCCTCTTCAGAATGGGATTCCGATTTGTTCAGCGCTTGCCTGCGTCACAGTTACACCACCGTAGTACGGCTTTAGGCTCTCTTCGGTGGGTGGGACGCCAGTTGCAGAGACGCGGAAGGCGAGGGTCGGGAAATTAGCGGACGCAGGTTAACTGCGCAGCGAACGCGGGTCTTCAGTCTTGGGGATTTTGCCTGACCGCAGCTTCCACAAGATTTGCCGGAGAATGCCGAGCCAGACCACGGCGTCGCGGGCGGGCAAGTTGAGGCGACGGACCAGGCGGCGCATTCTTTCCTCCACATCGGCAATGGGGCGCCGGTCGAGGTAGCCGCTGGCGCGCATCGCTTCGAGTAGGGTTGTGGTGATGCGCTCCAGTTCCTCCGCCGTGGCGCTCTTCACTTTTTCCGCTGTCTGTACAGCCTTCGCATCGCGCACCAATTCATAGAGGCAAATGGCCACCGCCTGCCCGAGGTTCATCGAAATGTTTTCCTCGCACGTGGGGATGCGAATCAGCCAATGGCAGTGACTGAGTGCGGCGTTCGAGAGGCCAAATTTCTCCGAGCCGAACAGTAGAGCGACCCGGCTCGATGCCTGGTGCTTGCGGATGAGGCGCGCGCCATATTCCAATCGCCGGAGCGGATGCTGCAACTCCCGATGACGGACCGCCGTTGTGCCAACGACCACCGTACAATCTGCGACGGCCTCTGCGACGGTCTTATACTCTTCGGCATTCGCAAGCAGTTCCGAAGCCCCGACCGCCGAGCGTGCCTCGCGAAATGCCGCGTCGTAGGGATTGACAACGCGCAGATGATGAAATCCGAAGTTGCTCATCGCGCGCGCGGCCGCGCCGATATTAAGAGGATTGCGCGCGGCCACCAAGACCACGCGAAGACCATCGAGTTTATTCGAGGCAGGAGACAATGTTGGTTTAGACAAACACCATAGACCAGATTGTCATTCTGAGCGAAGCGACGAATCTACTTCACCGTTCACCGGCTGTACTGATTCTTCTTCTTCTCTTCGTGCCGTTCCAGCCCGAGCTGAATTAACCGTCCAATTAGATCGGAATACGACACACCCGAAGCCGCCCACAGCTTGGGATACATACTGATAGCGGTGAATCCCGGCATGGTATTGATCTCGTTCAAATAAATCTTGCGAGATTTGGGCTCCATCAGGAAATCCACGCGTGCCAGCCCGGAGCAGTCCACCGCCTTAAATGCCTCCACCGCGAGCCGCTGCACTTCTTTCGTCTCGGTTTTGCTGAGCTTGGCGGGAATGATCAACTGCGAGCCTTCATCCAGGTATTTCGCGTTGTAATCGTAGAACTCAGTGCTGGGAACGATCTCTCCCGGCAACGAAGCTTCGGGCTTGTCGTTGCCGAGCACCGAACATTCGATCTCGCGGGCTTTTTGTTTGCGCCCGCCCACTCCTTGCTCGATCACAATCTTGCGGTCGAACTTTGCCGCTTCCTCGATCGCTGGGCCAAGTTCTTTGCGGTCATGCGCCTTGGAGATTCCCACAGACGATCCGAGATTCGCCGGCTTCACAAACACCGGATATTTCAGCTTGCTCTCGACCAGCTTCTCAACTTTCGTCTGGTTCGCTTCCCAATCACTACGTAGAACGGTAACGTGTTTCACGATCGGCAATCCCGCCGCGCGAAAAAGCGCTTTCATGATGTCCTTGTCCATGCCCGCGGCTGAGCCGAGCACGCCCGCCCCCACGTAAGGCATGTCGGCCAATTCCAGCAAGCCCTGAATGGTTCCGTCCTCGCCGAAGGTGCCATGCAGTACCGGGAAGATCACGTCGACATCAATAGCACGATCGGCTGCGCGGCGAGTCAGTGCGTGAGCGGATGCGTCAGTTTCAAACGGCGTCATTGCACCATGTCTTTGCGGCTCAGGCGGCACCACGACCGATTCTCCCTTAGCTAGGACAGCAGCGCCGGGAGTTGCCTCGGGATCGCCGGCGCGTAGATGTTTGCCTTCCTCAAATTTTCCCTGCAGTAGCCGCTCCGCATCCGCAGCAGTCACCCATCGACCTTCTTTAGTGATGCCGATCGGCACCACTTCGTATTTGTTTTTGTCGATGGCGTTGAACACCGAAGCAGCCGAAAGCAGCGAGATCTCATGCTCCCCGCTGCGCCCGCCGAACAGGATGCCGACTCGAATCTTTTTCATGGCTTGAATGTGCCTTACAGAATCTTCTTCCCAAACGCCGACACAGCTAACTCCACGGCTAAGTCGGCCGTGCGGTTGTGCTCGTCGATGACAGGATTCACTTCGACAATTTCAAAGCTGAGCATGCGGCCGTGATCGGCAATGATCTCCATCGCCAGGTGAGCTTCGCGATAAGTCGCTCCTCCGCGAACCGGAGTCCCCACTCCGGGCGCGTCTTCGGGATCGACCCAGTCCATATCCAGCGAAACATGGTAGCCGGCGGTGCCTCGTCCTGCCGCGCGCAAGGCTTCTTCCATCACAGTTCGCATGCCGCGCTCGTCGATATCGCGCATGGTGAAAACGTGGATTCCCGTCCTCCGTACGTTTTCTTTTTCGATGGCGTCAATGTCGCGCACACCAACCAGCACGCAATTCTCGGGCTTCACTTTGGGAGAGAAGTTGAAAATGTTGGCCAGCTCCGGGGGACCTAATCCCATGATCGCGGCCAGCGGCATGCCATGCACGTTTCCGCTGGGAGAACTGTCGGGTGTATTGACGTCGGTGTGAGCGTCAATCCAGATTAGGCCGATGTGCTGGTCCTGACGCCGATAGAACTCCGCCACGCCCGCAACCGTTCCCGCCGCAATGGAATGATCGCCGCCCAGAGTAATCGGCACCTTGCCGGCTTCCAGCGTCTTGACCACGAGTTCTGCATGCTTGGTGCAGGTTGCGGTGATCTCCTTCAGATACTTTGCGTGCGCATCGCCTTCCTTTTTCTGCTCGGCAATGGCGACGGACACGTTTCCGGCGTCTTCAACAACATGGCCGAGGGCCTCTAATCGCGCTTCGAGACCAGCGACGCGCACCGCCGAGGGACCCATGTCCACGCCGCGGCGCGACTGGCCGAGGTCGAGCGGCACACCGATGACACGAATCTTCCGGGGTGTGATGCTGGAGAAGGATGGAGTGGTGTTGGTCATAAGTTCAGACTAACTTACCGCCGAGGTCGCCGAGAACGCCGAGTCTGGAAATTCATTAACGATGCGTTTAAGGCCGTCCTTCAGTACTCGCACATGAAAATTCAGCAGAAGACCGACACGCTTGTGCGACAACCGGAGGTACGAGAGCAATTGAGCGTCGTGAATCGGAGAAAGGTGGTCGACCGCCTTGATTTCAACGATCACCGCATCCTCCACGACTAGATCTAGCCGATACCCGCAGTCCAGTTTCACATCTTTGTACACAACTGGAAGAGGCTTCTGCACTTCCACTTTCAGGCCGATTTGGTGTAGTTCAAAAGCCAGGCAGACTTCATATGCCGATTCGAGCAACCCCGGCCCTAGCGCTTTATGCACCTCGATTGCAGCCCCGATGATGCGACGCGTGATCTGGTCGAGTTTGTCTTTCTCTTCCATTCTCGGCGACCTCGGCGTGCTCGGCGGTGAAAACGGCTTTACGGATATAACCGGTGCAGCATTCTCGGAAATGGAATTGTTTCCCGCACATGCTCCAGCCCACAGATCCACGCGACTGCCCGCTCGATTCCCATGCCGAAGCCCGCATGAGGCACGCTTCCGTATTTCCGCAAATCGAGATACCACTTGAACGCCTCCTCCGGCAGACCATGCTCGTGAATGCGTTTGAGCAGCAACTCGTAGGATGCCATACGCTGCGAACCGCCAATGATTTCGCCATAGCCCTCGGGAGCGAGCACATCCACGCACAGCGCCAGATCCGGCCGCTGGGGATCGGGCTCCATATAGAACGCTTTTATTTTTGCCGGATAGCGATGCACCATCACAGGCCGGTCAAACTGCGACGAGATGTAAGTTTCGTCAGGCGAGCCCAGATCGCCGCCGTACTCGAAGTTGTTTTCGAGCGCGCCCTTGGCGTGCGCTTCCTGCAACATCTTCACCGCTTCGTCATAGGTGATGCGGGGGAACGGAGCTTGGACCTTCTCTAACTTTGAAACGTCGCGGCCAATGGTCTGCAGATCCGAGCGTCGGCGTTCGAGGCAACGCTTTATCAGAAAGCTGAGCAGCCCTTCTGCCAGATCCATAATGTCCGCGAGTTCGGCATAGGCGACTTCCGGCTCGACCATCCAGAACTCGGTCAGGTGACGGCGGGTCTTGCTTTTCTCTGCGCGGAAGGTAGGCCCAAACGAATACACCTTGCCCAGCGCCATCGCGGTAGCTTCGATGTAAAGCTGTCCCGACTGCGTAAGGTAAGCTTGCTCGTCGAAGTAATCCACGGGAAACAGCGTCGTTGTGCCTTCACATGCGGCGGGTGTAAGAATTGGCGGGTCGGTCAATGTGAAGCCGCGCTCATCGAAGAAATCGCGGGCAGCTTTTATAATTTCAGCGCGTACGCGAAGAATGGCGGCTTGGCGGGGCGTTCGCACCCACAAATGCCGGTGCTCCATCAGAAAATCGACGCCGTGTTCCTTCAGCGAAATGGGGTACGGGTCACTCTCCGCGACTTTCTGGACCACCTGCACATTCGAGATATCCAGCTCATAGCCCCCGGGTGCGCGCTTGTCGGCGCGGACCTTGCCTTCAACAATCACGCTTGATTCCTGGGTCAGGCCCTTCAGCGCGTCAAAGACTTCAGGAGCGACTGCATTTTTAGGAACGACGCCCTGAATTACGCCAGAGCCATCGCGAAGCTGCGGGAACAGCAGCTTCCCGCTCTCGCGCAGGTTATAGAGCCAGCCGCGAATGGTGACGCTCTGACCCTCGTGTTTCCCAACTTCAACGATCGTGGTTACAGGAGATGACATAGTCTTAATTTGGAAATGTCGCAGTTGAGTAATTGAAAGCGGTGCGGTTCAATTGCCCGAATCACCAAATTACTCACTTGCACAATTTCTTACGCTGCTTCCAGCTTGTCGAATGCTTCACTCATCTTTTCAACCGGGTTAATCTTCTCGTCGCTCTCGATCTCAAGCAACAGCGCCGGAGTGTGCGGCGCCGACCGTAGCAACTCCATGGCCTGTTTCCAGTCGATTGATCCGCTGCCGGGCCAGAGATGCGAGTCGTGACTTTTGTTGTTGTCGTGTACATGTGTCGAATGGATGTACGTCTTCAAAGTTTCGAACGCCTGCTGCACGTCGCTCATCATGTGTGCATGACCGAAATCGAAGCACACGCCCACATCGTCGAAGTGAGCAGCGCGGATAAACTCCACCAACCTCTCAGGCACGGACAATTCGTTAGGCGTGTTCTCGAGCAGAATTCGCACTCCGAGCGGCTTGGCGAAGGCTCGCAGATGCTCGACTGAAGTCATCGCAGCCTCGAATTTGCGGTCGTCGAACGACTCCCCGGTCGTCCCGATGTGTTGCACCAGAAACCGAAAAGGAATGTGCTCCGCCAATTCGAGGGCACGTTTAATTTCGTCCATGGCTTCGATCCGGCTTGCCCTGTCCGTTGACGCGATGTTCATTTGCGGCGCGCCGGTTCGTCCCCATTCATAATCCGCGTAAAGAGGCGCGTGAACTGAGTTCAAGATAATTCCGCTGGTGCGAAACCAATCCGCAATTTCCCGGACATGCTGCTTGCGATTGGCATAGTCCAGGTGCTGTCGTGCGGCGAAAATTTCAATGGCCTGCGCCCCGCCCCGCACCAATCCATCCAACAGGCCGGGATGCAGCCGTTCCTTCACATAAACGAGCGTGGATATCGCTTTCAGCATCAGTAGCCCACTGCCTTTCCGTTATTCCTGACGTCGCTTGCACCCAAACGCTCGCCGGTCTTCAGATCGATGGCGATGCACTCACCATCGCTCCAGTAGGGAGCCCAGTCTCCACCCGCGGTTTCTCCGTTCTTGACCTTGTGCCCCATTTGCTCGAGCAACCTTACGGCATCCGGAGAAAACCACTGCTCGACATTCACTGCGTCGGGCAGCCATTGATTATGGAAACGAGGAGCGTCTACGGCCTCCTGAATATTCATTCCGTAATCCACGACACCCATCAGGATATTGGCCACGGTAGTAATAATCCGCGCCCCGCCCGGCGAACCGAGCACCAGATAGAGCTTTCCGTCTTTCAGGACAATCGTCGGCGTCATGGCGGATAGCGGTCTCTTGCCCGGTCCAATGGCGTTGGCCGGCCCTTGAATCAATCCGTAGAGATTGGGCACTCCCGGCTTCGCCGCAAAATCGTCCATCTCATCATTCAACAGAAAACCCAGCCCCTCCGCCGTCACCCGCGACCCAAAGCTGTCATTCAACGTGGTCGTCACAGCGACCGCGTTGCCGTCTGAATCAACCACTGAATAATGCGTGGTGTGCGCCGGTTCATGCACCACCAACGACTGCGAATGCTGCGACGCGTACTGTTCAAGCTCGCTGAAAATCGCCGGCCGCTTCAAATCCTTGCTGACGCTGGCTCGCGCCGGATCAATCGATTCCCGCCAAGCCGCCGCATACTTTTTGTCGATGAGTTGCGCGACCGGAATCTTGGAAAAATCCGAGTCTCCCAGGAACTCGGCTCGATCATAAAACGCCCGCCGGAATGCCTCAACCGTCAAATGTACCGACGCCGCGGATCGGTCGCCCGCCTTGGCGAGGTCGTATCCTTCCAGAATATTTAATATCTCGATTAGAGCAATCCCTCCCGAGGACGGAGGAGGCGCGCTAATGATTTCGTAGCCGCGATAGGTTCCCCGAATTGGCTCGCGTTCTTTTACTTCATAGTGTGCGAGATCTTCGGCGGTGATCAGGCCGCCGCCCTTCTGCATCGATGCCGCTAATTCACGCGCCATCGCCCCGTGATAAAAGTCCTCAGGATCGTGCGCAATTCGCGCCAGTGTGCGCGCCAACTCCGGCTGCCGGAAGGTTTCTCCCTGTTTGTAGTAACTTCCATTTCGCTGGAAGATGCGCCGCGACTCGGGAAACTTGGCCAAGTCTTTGTCCTGAAAATCCTGCGCATCCTGCCAGGCTAGCGGATAACCATCCTGCGCCAACTTGATTGCAGGGGCCATTACCTGACCGAGAGTCAGCTTGCCATAGACCTTTTCGGCGTAGACCATGCCCGCCACCGAACCCGGTACACCGACTGCTTTATAACCGATCAGGCTGGCATTTTCGATGACATTGCCTTGGGCGTCGAGATACATATTGGCCGCCGCTGTTGCGGGAGCCTTTTCGCGATAATCGACGAAGTGCGTCCGCCCGTCCGCTAAACGGATGAGCATGAATCCGCCGCCGCCCAAGTTTCCTGCTTGCGGATGAACCACGGCCAAAGCAAATCCCGTAGCCACGGCGGCGTCAACGGCATTGCCCCCTGCCCGCAGGATGTCCAGTCCGGCCCGCGAACCCAGTTCATTTACGCTTACCACTACAGCATGAGGCGCGTGGACGGGCTGCACGGCCGCCTGCGCGGCAGCGGCCAAAGCCACCAGCACTGCCAGCAGCGCGATTAATCGCTTGCACTTGAATCGCATGGAATCTAAGTCTGTGGGCGGACCTTTGAGGCTAGCGTAGGGAGCGAGTGGGAGTCAAATTCAGCGGGCCGACTTGCGCTTTTACTTTCGCTTTGGCTTTGCCTTGATGGCCACCATCTCGTAAGACTGGCAAATCAGGTCATTCAACTCCTCATCACTCAAGACATCCAAACGTTCCAGCAATACCCATTTGTAGCGGCCCACATACGGTGCTGCCTTGATCCCTTCCTGTTCACACAAATCGGCAAACTTCTCTGGTGAACACTTCAAGCACAAGCTCGGCGGAACCGAGTCCAGGCTCAACATGGCAAAGATCTTCCCCGACACTTTGAAGCAGACCGTCTCGCCCCACTGCAAGTTTTCTCTTGCTTGCGGAAAAGAAAGACAATAGCCTCGAACGGAATCGACGTTCATACTAGAGCGATCATCTAATAAGATAACCGACAAACCTGCAATGCTTAGGAGATGAAAATGGAAACCCGGCAACTTGGCAAGTCCGATTTGAATATCACGCCCGTCGGATATGGAGCCTGGGCGATCGGCGGCGGCGGCTGGCAGTTCGCCTGGGGAACGCAGGATGACAACGATTCCATCGCCGCCATTCATCGCGCGTTGGAATTGGGCGTCAACTGGATCGACACGGCTGCGGTTTACGGGCTTGGGCATTCTGAAGAAGTGGTCGCTCGCGCGCTCAAAGAATGGCCTGGCGCCAAGCCCTACGTGTTCACCAAATGCGGATTGCGCTGGGACGAACAGGGCAACATCCAGAAGAACCTGCACGCCGATTCCATTAGCCGCGAAGTCGAAGATAGCCTGCGTCGCCTGGGTGTGGAGGCGATTGATCTGTACCAGATCCACTGGCCGCCGGAAGATCCAGAGTCACCGGACCTTGAAGAAGGGTGGTCCATTCTTTCAGCCCTACAAAAGCAAGGCAAAGTGCGCTGCATCGGCGTCTCTAATTTCGACGTTAAACAAATGCGCCGCGCGCAAAGTATTGCTCCTGTCACTTCTCTGCAGCCGCCTTATTCGCTGATTAATCGCGGCATTGAGGAGGACATTCTGCCTTACTGCCTGCGTGAGGAAATCGGCGTCATCGTCTATTCACCCATGGCGTCCGGGCTTTTGACGGGCGCGATGACTCGCGAACGTGCCACCCGATTGCCAAAGGACGACTGGCGCGCCAGCGATCCCGAATTCAGGGAGCCGAAGTTGTCGCGGAATCTTGCCCTGGTCGAGCAGTTACGCGAGATCGGGAAGCGTCACGGACGTTCGCCAGGCGAAGTGGCGATTGCCTGGACGCTGCGGAATCCCGCTGTGACCGGCGCAATTGTGGGCGCCCGCAATGCACGGCAAGCCGATGGCGTGATGCGTGCCGGAGAGTTCCAACTGAGCGACAAGGAAATAAACGAAATCGAAGATTTTTTTGAACAGACCGCCGCTTAGAAGCGGACTTCTAAATAGTATCACCGCATTTTCGATGGCCTTTGCCACGATGTCGCCGACGATCTGCTCTTCCACTTAACCCAAAACAGGCGGAGCCTCAGCCCACCCTCCCGCATCCAATTTTGTATATAAGAAGGAGGAACCTATGCACGTTGTACTTGGAGCAAGCGGCAATACTGGACACGTCGTGGCGCAGAATCTTTTGGCTCGCCAGCAAAAGGTCCGCGTCGTCGGCAGAAACGCAGCTCACCTGCAAGCTCATGCGGCAAAGGGTGCGGAGGTATTCGTCGCCGATGTCACCGACGCGGCCGCGCTCACAAAAGCTTTTCAGAATGCAGACTCAGCCTACGTCCTGATTCCACCCAACCCTACCAGCAACGATCCTCTCGCTTATTCGGAACGCGTCGGCAATGCGATCGCAAGCGCTTTGAAAAATGCGGGAGTCAAGCATGTGGTTGCGCTCAGCAGCATTGGCGCCGACAAAAGCCAGGGAACCGGCCCCGTGGTCGGCCTGTACAAACTCGAGCAAAAACTCAACCAGATCGACGGCGCCAACGTACTCTTTCTGCGCGCCGTCTCCTTCATGGAAAACACCTTGCCGCAAGCTGCCGTCATTTCGACGATGGGCTTTGTCGGCGGCCCGATTCGCTCCGACCTCAAACTTCCAATGATCGCGACCCGCGACATCGGAACAGTTGCCGCCGAGGCGCTTCTACGTCTCGACTTCCGCGGCAAGCAAACCCAGGAGTTGCAGGGCCAGCGCGATATCACCTACAACGAGGTGGCCGCGATTATCGGCAAGGCCATCGGCAAGCCTGATCTCAAATACAGGCAACCGCCCGACGAACAGATGCGGCCTGCGCTGGTTCAGTCTGGGATGTCCGAGCCGTTTGCCAACCTGCTTCTCGAAATGTCGACCTCCCTGAACTCGGGATACATGCGCGCGCTCGAGCCGCGGACATCCCGCAACACGACCCCGACGACCTTCGAAAACTTCGTCGCCGAAGTCTTCGTCCCAGCTTATCAACAGCAGGCAGCCGCGTAAGCCCCGTGTGGCGCGGGCGCCCTCGACGCGCGACAAACTGAGTGTGCCAGAAATCTCACGCTCACGCCAAAGCAAAAGGCCACGCTTCATTTCTGAACGTGGCCTTTATTTATGCCGGCAACAGCCGGATTTTGTGTGCGCAATAGAAACGGGGGATTTTCGCAATTAAACCCATAAATATGGTAATATGGGCCGGTGAAGACGACCCTCGAAATCCCCGATTTCCTGTTCCGTCGCGCAAAATCCGCCGCCGCCCAGCGCGGTATTTCCTTGCGCCAGCTCGTCACTGAGGCGGTCCAGGAAAAATTGAAAACTACATCCCAGGAAAAGCCTTGGATGAAGCATGTCGGCCGGCTCAAACACCTGCACAAGGAGCGCAAGCAAATCGAAAGCCGGGTGGAGGAAGCCTTCGAGCAGATCGATCGGGAAGTCTGGCACTGATTCTCTGAAAATGATTCTCTGGAAATGATTCTTGAAATGATTCCTGAAAATGATTCTTGATACCAATGCCCTGTCGGCCATGGCTGACGACGATCCCGGGCTGGCGGCCGTTCTCTCTCGCGCCGAACAGGTGGTGCTCCCGGTAATCGTGCTCGGCGAGTATCGCCACGGCATCGCCCAGTCGCGTCATCGGACCAGTTACGAAAACTGGCTGCAGGAACTGCTCAACGACTGTCTGGTATTAGACATTCAAGAGCCGGCCACTCATTATTACGCCGAGATCAGCCTCGAACTAAAGCGCAAGGGCAAGCCGATTCCGACTAATGATCTTTGGATTGCCGCACTGTGCCAGCAACATTCTCTTCCCCTCCTGAGCCGCGATCGCCATTTCGATCTGGTGGCCGGGATCAAGCGGATCGGTTGGTGATCAGCGGCTCGTCTCGAGCAGACTGCTCTCGACCGCGCTTATCTGGCTCGGCAACGACGACGCTTCCCGGCGCTAGAATGGGACCACCAGCTTGTCTGGGCCTTCGATTTCGTTTTTGGCCTCCAGGAATTCCTCACTCCATGGCCTGCCCGCGCACTCGGGGCACTCGTCGATCATGTTGCCAATAGCGAAACAGTGATAGCAGGTTCCGTCGGAACTTAGGCCAGGAAACTTCTTGCATGTCTTGCAGAGCTTGAAGAACTCGCGTTCCAGCGCTCGGTGCTCGCCCCACAGTTCGCGCTCACACATGACGCACATAGTCTCCTCCTGACCGCCTATCTCCCGAATATAACTCCATCGGCCTTTTTCTACTTCCTCCAAATGACTTTGCTACCGGACGTCCATCCCAAAACGGAAAAAGGCCACGCTCATTTCTGAACGTAGCCTTTATTTTAATGCCGGCAACGACCGGATTTTATCCTGAGCGAACCCGAAGGACTCCCATACACTTTGCTTAGAAGCGGGGCGCGCGGCCCTTTACGCGTGGGAGCTTCTCGTTATCAAGGCACTTGGTACCTTCGTAATCCTCTCTTCGCGAATTCGCTAGAGTACAGGCTGGACCCAGCAAATACTTCTACTATGAGGAACTTTTTCATTTTCGCTACGCTGCTGTTCTGCGCCTTGGCCGCGAACTCGTATGCGCAGAATCCAGTTATATGGACTGCTGCCGACAGCGAGACGATCCCTTTGGAGCCCGCCAGCCTCCACGGCGGCCGCATTTACCATCCCGCTGTCGGGGGCGGTGGCATGCACGTACAGATCGACTCCAGATACCCGGTCACCGTGGCCATGGCTTGGGCCGACGAATGGAACGCCGCCATGCAACCCGGAGCCCCTGCGAATTTCAGCTTCCTCTGCGTGAAGGAGCATGTCACCAGCGCGATTTACGAGTGTCATCTTCCCTCCGAACGCCCGATGATCATCACCTTCCGCGATGAGCGCAGGCCCGAGAAGCCCGCCCTCGCCACGGTTGGCGCTATCCTCGGACCCGGAGCTCGGCAATTCATTTCCCCCAACGATCTCCACATCCAGTACTACAATTGCCTTCAGCCTGAGTTCCACTGGCGCCGCATCCTCGACGAAAAATACCAGATCACGCCGGTACCCAAGATCTACAGCCTGATGACTCCAGATCACGACGGCCAGGAACTCAGTGTGAAGATCAAGTCGCCCGTCCCCCTGACGGTCGCTCTGTTGCCATCGCATCTTGCCGACCAGGTCTACGACAGGACCATGACTCTCACCGACGCGCTCGACAAAACTGGCTGCAAGGAACGTGGCGTCCAGTCGATGAGCTTCAACTGCACTTTTAACGTCGCCAATGGCTCGCAAACGCTGCTCATCCTCCCCGATATCGATTTTTCCGGCCACAAGAAAGCCACGGTCGAGGCCGACACGGTAAAGTGCGTCGAGCATTGTGAGTTATTGAGCCCCCCTCCGAATCCGTAGAGCGGAAAATCATGGCGCCAAACGGAAAAGGCCACGCTCATTTCTGAACGTGGCCTTTATTTAATGCCGGCAACGACCTACTCTCCCACACACTTTCGCGTGCAGTACAATCGGCCCTGCCCGGCGCCGACACTACGGGCCCAAGTCCCGGGAAGGTAAAATACCCGCAAGATCCCTCGGGTGATCACTAGAGTGCACGTGGGCCTTCCCCGAAGAAGAGTAAAATCCGCTAGTGGGTTGAGCCCTGCTTGCCGTGTCCGGTCTTGCGGCTCACTTCCCATGTCATCCTGGCTCTATCGCTGGTTTTCAATGTAGGTATCCACATCAACTACAACCACTTTAGGGAGGGCAGGAGCATGGTCAAAACCACTAACAAGCAGAACGTAGCACCGAGAGAGAAGAAAATGACTACCGAGCTTGGATGCGTGGGAAAGCGGGCCCGCAAGTCGGGCTGAGCCCACTTTCAGACTTAAGCAACTCCACAACAGCGCTTTACCTTCAGACCACTTCCGCACGGGCACGGCTTATTTCTGTCCGATCCCCTCATTCTGATTGGAGACTTACCGACTGTCCTTGCAACCGCCCAATCGGGAAGCCGGATGACCTCTTTCTTCCCGCCGCTGTGTTCGACGTATATGCGGTTGCCTTTGCGTTGCATGCTTGTTGATACAGGCTTGTCTGGCGGTTCCTCAAGATCGATACCACGCTCTCGGTACCACTTCCGGTCGAAGAATGAGGAAAAGTCATCGGTGAGAAATTCGCCCTTCTGGAGATTAAGGTGCCCGAATTTGAGGAAATATCCAGCGAAGTTTAGCTCATCCCCGGTTGTAGCGACGCCATGCAACTTCTCGCGCTCCTTCAGATATTCGATAAACTGATCGGCCTTGAAATGCGTGCAGATCGTCTGAAAGTCGAAAAGACCGAGCGACAAAGGAAAAGGTTCGTCTTCACGTTCTCAAGTTCATAAGATAGATTCGTACCGAGGGGTCCACGAGTCGTGGGAGTTATGCAGACGACGAATATGCGGTCAATCTCCGCCTTTCGAACAGAGAAGTACTCTTTTCCGTCCTCGTGATAGAACGTGGCCTCCTCACCTGCAAGAATACGGTCCTTTACCTCTAGGGCTTGGTCGTAACCATACTGCACCGCGTTTTCAAAATCGTTCTCGAACTTGAGAAGATCGTCGGTCGCTCCACTGAATGCCCTCACTCGAGTGTTCTTGCATTCGACGATAACTAGGGCCTTGCCATACACAATCATCAGGTCTTTCTCATGGCTACCCTTTTGGAGATAGTAGTTGGGGTAAATACCAGCTCCGGGAAAGAGTGCTGTCGCGGCTTCAAAAACCAACCGCTCCGTGGAGCGATCTCGGTTTCTGAGAAACCTTTGCCTGAGTTTTTCATCGTCGAGGATGGCTCGCTCGAAGACCCGCGCCATAATGCGGTCAGCACTAGCGGGATCCAGAAAATAGAACCTTCCATCGGGAAGATTAACGAAAAGCTTTCGATCAAGAGGATTTGGATCATGGGGAAACTTGAAGTCCGCCGTTACCTCGCCGGGGTGGATTCCAAAAGTCGCGAGCAGCTCCTTTGCACTAGCTTCCGGAATGCCTCTCTTGATTTCTTCAAAAGATAGGATGTGAGCCGCGTCGCCCTCACGGGCATTCGCGTCCAGTCTTTCCGGTAGTTTGAGCTGCTGACTTCTTTCGCGCGCGGCTTCAAGCCCTAGAGTTCCCGACACGAACTGTTCTCGAATTGCTTCCATGTCCTCTGCAATCGGGCGAAGGCCTTCCACAAGGTCATTCAACCTCTTCTCCAAATCGTCCGACAGATTGTGCAACCACTTGGATATTTCCTCGAACGTCAAGCCAAACGTAGGTACGAAATACCGCTCATTGAACGGCTGCAGTCGGGCCACTGCCCACGTTCTGAACTGTTCGGGGAATCCCAAGGCGTCAGGTTCTCTAACGCGGATACCTAGACCAAGTCGTGTGAGAAACTCTTTTTCCGAGCCGGGTAATTTACCCGGGTCGTAGACGGCCCCGAAGCTATAGGTGTCGTAGATTCGTTCGACCAGATCATCGATCCGGGCGAGTGTGGCCCCCGCTTCCGCGCTGGGGTTGTCTTGGAATGCACTCGCGAGGGCCAGTGCCGAGACGTAACGACCTTTGGCCCAAAACCCGTCGGGTAGTTTGTCCTTGTCGAGTTGGGAAAGATTGAGCCTAAACTGATAATGGTTGAGGACGTCAGTGGTCCGCAACTTGGCGATCCCCGCGAGCAACTCGTTTAAGAGCGGCAGGACCGCTGCTTCAATCTTTTGCCTAAACTGCACTGGCTCACATCCAGGAACTTACCTTTCATTTTATCGCTACAACGGAAAAGGCCAATCTGATTTCTCAGACTGGCCTTTATTTAATGCCGGCAACGACCTACTCTCCCACACACTTTCGCGTGCAGTACAATCGGCCCTGCGGGGCTTAACTTCCGTGTTCGGGATGGGAACGGGTGGAGCCCCCGCGGTAAGATCACCGACAAGTCGGAGCTGTCATCTATCAGCCTTCAGCAACTGGTGCTGCGCTGACTTTCTATGCTGATGGACAGCAAACTTGGTGGCTCTCGGCGATCAGAAACTACAGATCCCTCGCTACGCTCGGGATGACAACGTAGGGCGAGTAAGTGCTGAATGCCGAGTGCTGGATGCTTTTTCAAAGATCATGAGGACGATGCCTCACAACTGAATAGATTGGGTGTGGCTTACTTTCATTTTTGTTTACTTCCGATTTCAACCACGTGTTACTTCGGCTTTTCGTCGGCGCACAGTCGTTAGCGTTGACTCTCAACGCCGCCCAAGTTCTGGCAGCGTTTGAAACTCGCCTTTAGCTCAATCCAGGTTCGGACTGAGTGCTAAATGCTAAATGCTAAGTGCTAACGGCTGTTTTTCATGCACCGAGTAAATTTTATGGTCAAGCCGAACGGGCGATTAGTGCGGGTAAGCTTCAAACATCGCTGCTCTTTCACTTCCCGTCTATCAACCAGGTAGTCTTCCTGGGCCCTTCTTATCCCTTACGGGTTGGGAGATCTCATCTCGAGGAGTGCTTCCCGCTTATATGCATTCAGCGGTTATCACTACCGAACTTCGCTACCCAGCTATGCCGTTGGCACGACAGCTGGAACACAAGAGGTTCGTCCATCCCGGTCCTCTCGTACTAAGGACAGGTCCTCTCAAATCTCCTGCGCCCACAACAGATAGGGACCGAACTGTCTCGCGACGTTCTGAACCCAGCTCACGTACCGCTTTAATAGGCGAACAGCCTAACCCTTGGAACCTTCTACAGCTCCAGGATGCGATGAGCCGACATCGAGGTGCCAAACCGGAGCGTCGATATGAACTCTTGGCTCCGATCAGCCTGTTATCCCCGGCGTACCTTTTATCCGTTGAGCGATGGCCCTTCCATGCAGAACCACCGGATCACTAACGCCTACTTTCGTACCTGCTCGACTTGTTGGTCTCGCAGTCAACCACGCTTATGCGTTTGCACTCGTCGGCTGATTTCCAAACAGCCTGAGCGTAGCTTCGCGCGCCTCCGTTACTGTTTAGGAGGCGACCGCCCCAGTCAAACTACCCGTCTTACTATGTCCCTCTCCCAGTTCATGGGAGTAGGTTAGAACCACAGAACTCGCAGGGTGGTATCTCACCGGTGGCTCCTCCAAGCCCGAGAGCCTGAAATCAAAGCCTCCCACCTATCCTGCGCAGCAAGTGCCATAGTTCATAGTAAAAGTGTAGTAAAGGTGCACGGGGTCTTTCCGTCTAGTTGCGGGCAACCGGCATCTTCACCGGCACTACAAGTTCGCCGTGTCACTCATTAAGACAGTCGCACTTTCGTTACGCCATTCGTGCAGGTCGGAACTTACCCGACAAGGAATTTCGCTACCTTAGGACCGTTATAGTTACGGCCGCCGTTCACTGGGGCTTCAGTTCGAAGCTTCACCTTGCGGTTGACCTCTCCCTTTAACCTTCCAGCACCGGGCAGGCGTCAGCCCCTATACGTCGTTTTCGACTTTGCAGAGACCTGTGTTTTTGTTAAACAGTCGCAGTGCGCATTTCTCTGCGGCCTCTTCGGGCTTTGACACCCTAGTGAGGCACCCCTTCTCCCGAAGTTACGGGGTTAATTTGCCGAGTTCCTTAACAAGTGTTCTCACGAGCGCCTTTGGATATTCTCCTCGTCTACCTGTGTCGGTTTGAGGTACGGTTCCCTTACGTTCTCCTTAGAGGTTTTTCTTGGCAGCGTGGAATCGGCAGCTTTCACCCATACGGGTTACTGCTTTGCGTCTCAGTGATAACTTCTCCGCGGATTTTCCTACGGAAAACACCTTACACGCATCGACCGTCATAGCCATAGGACGGCCTGCTTATCCTCCTGCGTCACCCCATCGTGATAACGAACACAAGGGAGGTCCGGAATATTAACCGGATGTCCATCAGCTACGCCTTTCGGCCTCGCCTTAGGGACCGCCTGACCCTGAGCGGATTAACCTTTCTCAGGAAACCTTAGACTTTCGGCGCGGAGGGTTCCCACCTCCGTTATCGCTACTTATGCCGGCAGGGTCTCTTCTCAACCGTCCACCAGTCTTTTCAGTCTAGCTTCAAACTGTTGAGAATGCTCTCCTACCACGCATCGACGTTAATCGATGCATTCGCTGCTTCGGTACCAAGCTTGAGCCCCGTTATATTGTCGGCACCGGACCGCTTGACCAGTGAGCTATTACGCTTTCTTTAAAGGATGGCTGCTTCTAAGCCAACCTCCTGGCTGTCTGGGCGTTCCGACTTCCTTTCCCACTTAGCTTGGATTTGGGGACCTTAGCAGGCGATCTGGACTGTTTTCCTCTCGACGACGAAGCTTAGCCCCCGCCGTCTGACTCCCGGATTGGTTGTTCAATGGCATTCTGAGTTTCGTTGGGTTCTGTAAGCTGGAAAGCCCCATAGCCCATCGAGTACTTTACCACCACGACAAATCATCCGAGGCTAGCCCTAAAGCTATTTCGGAGAGAACGAGCTATCACGGAATTTGATTAGCCTTTCACCCCTACCCTCAGCTCATCGGAGCTTTTTTCAACAAACACCCGTTCGGCCCTCCAGTAGGTTTTACCCTACTTTCAGCCTGGCCAAGGGTAGATCATCCCGCTTCGCGTCTATTCCTGCCAACTGATTCGCCCTATTAGGACTCGCTTTCGCTACGGCTCGCTTTCGCTTAACCTTGCTGACAAGAATAACTAGCCGGCTCATTATGCAATAGGCACGCGGTCAGACTTTCGGCTTGCGCCGCATAGTCCTCCCACCGTTTGTAGGCACACGGTTTCAGGTACTATTTCACTCCCCTCGCAGGGGTTCTTTTCGCCTTTCCCTCACGGTACTGGTTCACTATCGGTCAGAAGCTAGTATTTAGCCTTACGGAATGGTCTCCGTAGCTTCCCACAGGGTTTCTCGTGCCCCGCGGTACTCAGGTATCGACTTCGAGTCTGGTCAGCTTTCACCTACGTGGCTATCACACTCTATGGCCCCTCTTTCCAGAGGGCTTCGGTTAGCCGCCAGATTGGTAACTCTACTGTTGTCGACCCTACAACCCCAATAACACCCGAGGGTGGTACTGGTTTAGGCTGTTGCGATTTCGCTCGCCACTACTTTCGCAATCGAGGTTTCTTTCTTTTCCTCCAGGTACTGAGATGGTTCACTTCCCTGGGTTCGCTCGTACCCGACTATGGATTCATCGGGCCGTACGTGGGTTTTACCCACGTGGGTTTCCCCATTCGGAAATCCCCGGATCAAAGCCTGCTTGCGGCTCCCCGAGGCTTATCGCAGCTTGCCACGTCCTTCATCGCCTGCTTCTGCCAAGGCATCCACCATGCGCCCTTAGTAGCTTGACCATAAAATTTACTCGACACACTCAAGAAAGCTCTCAGCCGTCAGCAATCAGCATTCAGCCAAAAACCATCCCGAACACGCCGCTTAAACTCTATGGGCCTAGATCCTGCTCATCGCACGACAGAAAGCTCTCAGCTGTCAGCCTTCAGCTATCAGTTTTCACTGACGGCTGAGTGCTGAATGCTGACGGCTAACTTCGTACACCAGCAGGCTTCTCTCAGGCACTCATAAAAATTTACACGCCTTGTAATTTGCCCAATCTATTCAGTTGTCAAATATCGTCCTCGCCAGCTTTCGCTGGCTGCCCGCCTAAGCGG